>Ga0224559_1000687_pt1 | contig 20971 bp, 18 predicted proteins | sample 714S33034metaG_FD_180676 | JGI IMG/M metagenome (GOLD analysis project Ga0224559, IMG submission 180676) | Peat soil microbial communities from Stordalen Mire, Sweden - 717 S3 30-34 | ecosystem: Environmental > Terrestrial > Soil > Wetlands > Peat | place: Sweden: Norrbotten County, Stordalen... | reverse complement strand
CCGAAGCCAACGTCGTCAATCAGAATCAAAACAACATTCGGCGCGTTGGCTGGCGCCTTGGGCGGCTCAGGCCAGGAGGATGCGGGCACTTCGTGTACAGGTAGCGTCGGCCATGGCTTCTGCGGCGCTGCGTTTTGTGCGAGTGCGAAGGGCCATGCGCTCAAGGCCATGGTCCCGCTAAGAAGAAGTCCTGCTTGTTGCGAAAGATTCATTGAATACTCTCCATTACATCCATGGACATGGCGATTGTTGCTTGTTGCCGCCATTACCGCAGCGGTGCGCTACATCTCCAACTCGGCTTTCGCAGTCAGTTCGCGACTAGCCGCGAACTGACTGCGACCGAAACCAGCGGGGACCTACACTCTAAAAGGCTGAACCTGTCAACATCGGTCCACTGGAACAACCCCGCTGGCTCGCAAAACCGGTAAAGCTGTCCAAGTTACTGGTTCTCGCCGGCCTTGGTTATATTTTTCACTGCATCGATAAATGACTTGGAGTCCTTGGTGCGGTGAATGCGCCCGTTGAATACATCATCCCAGGTAATGTAGGGATAGAGATGATGGGATTTGGCCTGCTCTTCGAATTCGGCTTTGAGTTCAGCCAGTTTCTCCGGGTACTTCTTGGCCAGGTCAATGCGCTCCGTGGGATCTTCGTTCAGGTTGTAAAGCTCCCAAGCGTTTTCATCAAAAGGTTGTTGGCTCTGGGCGTTTCCAGTGATAAAGCTGCTGGGGTAAGCCAGTTCAGCCTTCCATCCGTGGTCATAAATCGATCTCGAGCCGAAGATGTAGTAATACTGCAGCGTGTGGCGGGTGGGCGCCTTGGCATCGTCAATTGAGTATGCTAGGGAAGTTCCCTCGATGGGCTGTTGCTTGATTCCCCTGATCTCGTCGGGAGCCTTGATGCCCACCAGATCGAGTGTCGTCGGAAGAAGATCGATCACATGGCTGTACTGGGTGCGAATGCCGCCCTTGTCCTTGATGCCCTTGGGCCAGTAGGCAATGAGCGGATTATGCGTGCCGCCTTCGCTGTTCGCATCCTGCTTCCAGAACTTGAAAGGAGTGTTTGCGGCCTGCGCCCAGCCGAGCGGATAATTCCCCTCTGTGGCGGCGGGCGTGCCGATCTCCCCAATCTTGTTCAGGTTGTAATTGATATTCTCCTGTTCCGTTAAAGGCTTGTTCCACAAGGAGCGATCGATATCCCCGTTCAGAGTGCCCTCTTTGCTGGCGCCATTGTCACCGATGGAGATGAAGATCAGCGTGTTGTCGAGCTGTCCGATCTCCTTCAGGTGATTAACCAGGCGGCCAATTTCGAAATCCGTGTAGGTCAGGTAGCCCGCATAGACTTCGAAGAATCGCGCATAGAGCTTCTGCTCTTCTGGCGTCAGCTTGTCCCAGGCTTTAATGTCGGGGTTGCGCTCGGGAAGTTTCGCATCGGCAGGAATCACGCCGAGTTTCTTCTGGCGTTCAAAGACCTCCTCACGGTATGCGTCCCATCCCTTGTCGAACTTGCCCTTGTACTGATCGCTCCAGTACTTGTCGACCTGGTGCGGAGCATGAGTGGCGCCCGGCGCGTAGTAAAGGAAGAAGGGCTTGTTCGGCGCGACCTTCTCCTGACGGTCGATGTAGTAGATCGCCTTGTCGGTGATCTGATCGCTCAGGTGGCGGCCATCGGGACGAACGTGAGCCTGATCCTCCACCAGGTCCGGCTTGTACTGATCGGTTTGCGAACCGAGAAAGCCGAAGAAGTGATCGAAGCCCTTGCCGGTCGGCCAGTGATTAAATGGGCCTGCATCGGTCGCTTCTTCATCCGGCGTCACACCATACTTGCCGACCGCGAAGGTGTTGTAGCCATTGTCGCGCAGGATCTCGGCGATCGTACCGGCCGTGGCAGGCACGCGGCCGTCCCAGCCGGGGAATCCGGCCGACATCACCGTGTGCGAAAATCCGGATTCGTGCACGGATGCGCTGTTACGGCCAGTCAGCAGAGCTGAGCGGGTGGGGGCACAGATCGCGGTCGTATGGAAGTTCGTATACCGCAAACCATTGTTGGCCAGACTGTCGAAGGTGGGAGTCTGGATGAGCCCGCCGAATGTGCCGGCAGCTCCAAAGCCCACATCATCAATTAGAATCCACACGACGTTAGGAGCGCCGGCAGGCGCTTTCACAGGCTCCGGCCACCATTCCTTCGACTCGGCGAGGGTTCTGCCCACTACGCCTTGATAGGGCTGCGCCGTTTGCGCATGCAGCGGGAGACTCGCACCCGCCGCAAGTATTAAAGCCGATGTCAACGCATTTAATACGTTTTTCTCGTTCATAAATCTCCTGTTGATGTAAGTCATTCTGAGATGACCTGGCGGCCTGACGCCGAGCGAGTTCAAAAGTAAATTTGCAATCAGTCCGCTGTTTGCGCGGACTGATTGCAATCAAAATTGCCGAGGTTGACGGAACAGGTTGGCGCCGGAAGTTTCCGTACCATCCGCCCGAAGATATTCAGTGGCGTAGAGCCAAAAATGCCAGCAATGCTACTTGCTGTAGCTGCTTAGCGCCCCCTGCTTTTGCCGGTCAATATACCACTGCGGCAAGTAGGTGTGGTGAGTGTTTTTTATATCGTCAAAGGTGAGGTAGGGGGCGAGATGATGCGACTTGGCCTGCTCTTCGAATTCGGCCTTCAACTGCGCCAGTTTCTCCGGGTACTTCTTGGCCAGATCGATGCGCTCGGTCGGATCGTCGTTCAGGTTGTAGAGCTCCCACGTGTTTTCATCAAGGGGCGGATTCGTAATTGCGTTCTTGGTGAGAATGTCGTTGGGATACGCCAGTTCAGCCTTCCATCCGTTGTCGTAGATCGACCGCGAACCAAAGATGTAGTAGTACTGCAGCGTGTGACGGGTGGGCGCCGAGGCGTCGTCAATCGAGTAGGCCAGGGAGGTTCCTTCAATCGGCTGCTGCTTGATGCCGCGAATCTCTTCAGGAGCCTTGATGCCAACCAAATCAAGCGTGGTGGGAAGAAGATCGATCACATGGCTGTACTGGGTGCGAATCTCGCCCTTTTCCTTGATGCCCTTGGGCCAGTAAACAATAAGAGGATTGTGCGTTCCGCCTTCGCTGTTGGCATCTGACTTCCAATAGCGGAAGGGTGTGTTGGCGGCCTGCGCCCAGCCCAGCGGATAATTGCCCTGATGGGAATCAGGCGTGCCGATCTTGTCGATGTTGGCCAGGTTATAGGCGACTCTATCCTCATCGCTCACCAGCTTGCCGCGATAGGATTTGTCGATAGTGCCTTCCTGCGATCCTTCCTTGCTGGCGCCATTATCGCCGATGGAGATGAAGATCAGCGTGTTATCGAGCTGTCCGATCTCCTTCAAGTGATTGACCAGGCGGCCGACCTCGAAGTCCGTGTAGGTCAGATAGCCGGCATAAACTTCGAAGAAACGCGCATAGAGCTTCTTCTCGTCCGGCGTCAGCTTGTCCCAGGCCTTGATGTTCTCATTGCGTTCGGGAAGTATCGCATTGGCCGGAATCACGCCAAGTTTCTTCTGACGATCAAAGACCTCCTGACGATATGCATCCCATCCCTTGTCGAACTTGCCCTTGTATAGATCGCTCCAGTATCTGTCAACCTGGTGCGGGGCGTGCGTGGCGCCCGGCGCGTAGTAGAGAAAGAATGGTTTGTCCGGAGCGGCCTTCTTCTGGCGGTCGATATAGAAGATCGCCTTGTCGGTAATCTGGTCGCTCAAGTGGCGGCCATCGGGAGTGACGTGCGCTTGATCCTCTGTCAGGTCAGGCTTGTACTGATCGGTTGCCGAGCCGAGGAATCCGAAGAAGTGATCGAAGCCCTTGCCGGTCGGCCAGTGATCGAAGGGGCCTGCGTCGGTCTCCTCATCGTTCGGCGTTATGCCATACTTGCCGACCGCAAAGGTGTTGTAGCCGTTTGCGCGCAGGATCTCGGCGATGGTTCCGGCCGTAGCTGGCACGCGGCCATCCCAGCCGGGGAAGCCGGCGGACGAGGTAACGTCTGAAAATCCGGATTCGTGCACGGATGCGCTGTTGCGACCGGTCAGCAGCGCGGAGCGGGTGGGAGCGCAAACTGCGGTGGTGTGGAAGTTTGTATATCGCAAACCATTGTTGGCCAGATTGTCGAAGGTGGGAGTCTGGATCAGCCCGCCGAATGTGCCGGCAGCGCCAAAGCCCACATCATCAATCAGAATCCACACCACGTTGGGGGCGCCGACAGGCGCTTTCACGGGCTCCGGCCACCATTCTTTTGACTCGGCCAGGGTTCTGCCCACGACGCCTTGATAGGGCTGCGCCGTTTGCGCGTGCAGTGGGAGACTCGCACCCGCCGCCAGTATTAACGTCGATGTCAACGCATTCAATACGCTTTTCTCGTTCATAAATCTCCTGTTGATGTAAGCCATTCAGAGATGACTCGGTTGAAAGTTTGTTTATCGGGCCAGCAATGTTCCGTCGTCAATGTGCCGCAATCCGTGAAGATGAGGAAGGGGTGGCGAGCGTACTACGCATCTCCACAACTTCGTGCGACAAGCTGCTAGGCGAGAACCACTCCGTGCTTCTTCAGCGGCGAGGCGTATGCGGCACTCGTGCTTTTTCTGGTCCGGGCCCATTCCATCACCCGCGCCGGCGCCCGGTTCTGCCTCAATTCATTGGCCATGAATCGCATATACGGGTCGATGTGACGGAAGAAATGCTGGTAGCCCGCGCACAGATAGTTCAGCCCTGGCTCGCCGGAGGCCGTCTGAAGAAAACGGTGCTTGGGACACTCGCCATTGCAGGCGAAGCGCACGTCGCACTGGCGGCAATCGGAGGGCAGGCCAGCTTCCTTGGCGTTGCCGAAGCGCGTCTGCTGCGGCAAGTTCACCAGGCTGCTCAGTGTCTTGCTCAGAATATTGCCCAGAAGATTGTCGGGATAGACAAAGTGGTCGCAGGAGTAGACATCCCCGTTATGTTCCACCACCAAGGCGCTGCCGCAGGTGGGCGCAAAGACGCAAAGCTGCTGCGGCACGCCGTACCACGACTCCAGCGCGGTGTCGAAGATTTGCACGAAGACGCGCCCGACATCCTGAATCAGCCAGTCGTCGAAGACCTGCTGCAGAAACCGCCCGAATTGCAGCGGTTCGACCGACCACTCCGACACGGACGACTCCTGCCGCGAGTAGGGCTTCGTCAGGCGCAATCCGTTGGCGTCCGGTTGCGCGGCCACGCGCTCCACGATGGGAATAAATTGCAGGTACTTGCTGCCAATCTCCTTGAGAAAGCGATAAACCTCGTGCGGGCGATAGGAGTTCTGGCGATGAACGACGGTGAGCGTGTTGAACTCCACGCCGTGCTTTTTGAGAATGCCGAGGCCGCGCATCACGCGCGCAAAGGTTGGCTTGCCGCCCTTGTCCAGGCGATAGCGGTCATGAATCTCCTCCGGCCCGTCCACCGAAAGCCCGATCAGAAACTTGTGACGCGCCAGAAACGCTCCCCAGGCGTCATCGAGGAGCGTGCCATTGGTCTGAAATGCATTCTCGATGGTCTTTCCATCCGCGTACTTTTTTTGCAGTTCAACCACGCGCTCGAAAAAAGCGACTCCCAGCAGCGTTGGCTCGCCGCCCTGCCAGGCAAAGCTGACAAACTGCGAGGATTGCGACTGGATGTACTGGCGAATGTAGGCTTCGAGCACATCATCGGCCATGCGATAGTCGCGGCCGCCGCTCAGGTAAAGGTTTTCCTTCTCGAGGTAGTAGCAATAGGTGCAATTAAGATTGCAGATCGGGCCATATGGCTTGGCCATAATGTGAAACGGCTTCATCGGAATGCGGCTCTCTTTTTTAATCGCAGTGCGGGCGAATCGCCCAACAAAAAACCCACGAGACAGAGGCTCGTGGGCCGGGTTTGCGAAGATTCAGGCGATGCGGATCAGCTAAGGCCGCATCTTGAATCGAATCCGTTCCGCTTTCCCGCGAGGCTGCTCGACTGCCGGAGTGACGACAGGGCAACAACAACAACCGCAGGATGTGAAGCGATAAAGCATAGACGGTAATCCCTTTATGCAGGCATTCGCCTCGCTCATCGGAGGGGGCCAAGCCTAAAAGTAAACTGTTTTGATAATGCATGGGGCCGGGAATCCTGTCAAGAAAAACCGATGGAACGAGGAATAAATTTGCCGTTTTTTGCGGGGAATTTGCCGGGGAATTGACGGTTGCGCTTGACAGGTTTCCCGCTTTATGGCCAAATACGATTAAATGCAGAAGGCAACTCACATTCTGGCAGCCTTGGCGCAAGCCTCCGAGCCGACACTCTGTCGCTCGTGTTGTTGTTGTTGACCCTGCATATTCTCTCACCCATCTAATCGTCGATATTGCGCTATAGCTGCGCAGCGCCTGCTCATCGTCAGCACCGGCCGGCACCTCTGCAGTTGCGTGGGCAAACATTTGGCGAAATCCGAATCTTCACCGCTCGCTCTGCTCTGCCGCGCCAGCCGCGGCAAGCATTCCAGGCGGGATTCAACACAAAGGAAAGCAAACATGAGCATTAACCTGCTGATTGCGCGCAACGTCATATGTTGTTGTCGCACCATTCATTTTCCTGAAGAGGATGCGCCGTGCGTCGTGGGCAGGGGCATCGTACCATCTAGCGGCAGCGTGCGTTAAAGCGTACGCGTTGCCATGGTCTACGACAGCATCATGTGGGCCATTTTTTGTGCGATTGCGACTGATCGCATTTTTGGAGGCAAGTTATGTCTGCTGTACATCTATCATTTCGAATTTTGATAAAACGCAACCTTCCAGGCCTGCTGGCAGCCCTGTTCGCCATCCTGATGGTCCCGGCGCTCGTGGCGCAGATCGTTGAAACGGGAACCATTACCGGCGTGGTGAAGGACAACTCGGGCGCGGTGGTTCCAGGCGCCCAGGTAACGGTGCGAAACAACGCTACCGGGCTGTCGGTCAAGACCGCCTCGGACTCGCAGGGGCTTTATGTCACGCCGCCGCTCTCGCCTGGCAATTACACCGTGCAGGTTGAATATCCCGGCTTCAGCAGAGTGGAAGAACACGTCCGGCTGGAAGTGGGCGGTCGCGTGGGCGCCGATGCAACACTGACAGTGGGCAAAGCGACGGAAACCATCGAAGTCCAGGCCGCCGGCGAGTTGCTGGAGACCGAAAGCTCCAGTGTCGGCAATCTCCGCACGGAGCAAGCCGTCAAGGATCTACCCTTGAATGGCCGCAACTTCAATGAGCTGTTTAGCCTGGGCGCGGGCGTTATACCGACGACAACCCAATCCGTTAGCATTCCCTATACGCAGCAGCGCGGCCCCTCGTACTTCGCCATCAACGGCTCTCGCCCTCAGGAAAATCGCACGCTTTTGGATGGCATTGGTGACCAAGAGAACCATAACAGTATGACGGCTCTCTTCCCGCCCATCGACGCCATTCAGGAGTTCTCGGAAGAGACCGACGACGCCGACGCGCGCTACGGCCGCGGCAACGGCGGCACCATCAACGTGGTCATCAAGTCCGGCACCGACAAGTATCACGGCGACGTATTCGAGTTTCTGCGCAACACCACTCTGGACGCCAGAAACTATTTCAATACGACGGCCGCCAAAGCGCCTCTGCGGCAAAACGAATTTGGCGTCACCTTCGGCGGACCGGTCTTTTACAAGCAGGCCAATCCCAAGACCTTCTTCTTTGCCGACTATGCCGGAAAGCGCTTCGCTCAGGGCCAGACGAACATTGTCAGTGTTCCGGATGTCAATATCACACCGACGGGTTATGACTTCTCCGCGTATTCGGTTAAAATTAAAAACCCATCAACTCATGTTGCATATGCCAACAATTTCGTTCCAATCAACGATCCGCTTATCGATCAAACAGGCGTGAATATTCTGAAGTTCTATCAGCAATATGCACACCCGAATTATGGGAGTGCGAATGCGGTTGCCAACAACTTTAGTTACAACCCGCTGTTGATCATCAACGAAGACGACTTCGATGTAAAGATTGATCGCAAGTTTACCGAGAAAGACAGCGCCTTCCTTCGCTATAGTCAAGGCCATGACATTTTCTCCCAGCCCGGCATCCTGCCGACGCCTCTGGTGGGCGACGTCATCTGCGGGCCTGCGTCGGACCCTGCGCATCAGGCCGTGCTCAGCGAAACGCATATCTTCTCTCCGACCACCATCAACACGGCGCGCTACGGCTGGACGCGCTTCTTTGTCTACGCCAAAAACTGGGACCAGGGATTTAAGATTAACAATTTGAATCTTCCTACCTATCTAGGCATTCCCGGCGTGGAGATCGCCGGCAATCCCCTGTCCGATGGACTGCCGGTAATGACCATCTCGGGCTACACGGCAATCGGCGACGCGGGCAACAGTCCCACGAACATCGGAACCAACAATTACCAATGGGACGACGATCTCACCCTGGTTCGCGGCAAGCACTCGCTGGACATTGGCTTCGAGCTTATCCGCCTCGAATACAATATGTTCCAAACCGGCGCGGAACATGGCTCCGAGGCTTTTGCAACGCGTTACACTGGTCTGGCTTGGAGTGATCTGCTCTTCGGCGCCCCGACCAGTGGAACCTACTCCTTCCCCTCTGAGGTCGGCTTGCGACAGAGCGATCTATCCTTCTATGCGCAGGACAACTACAAGGTCAACAGCAGGCTCACGCTGAACCTGGGCGTGCACTATGAGAACTTCCTAGGCTGGCCCTGGACTGAAGTTCACAACAAAGAATACGCCTTTGTTCCCTCCATCTCGACAACTGCCTTGGAGCAGGTCGGCACCCATGGCATTCCGCGCAGCGGCCTGAGCGGCAACAACCTGAACTTTGCGCCGCGCATCGGCCTGGCCTACAAGGTCACGAACAAGACGGTCTTTCACGCCGGCTTTGGCATCTACTACGCGGCGCCTGACGTCAGCAATTCGTCTACTTTGTCGGCCAATGTTCCCGTGGATGATTATTGGGCGTTCAATAATTCGACTACATTTGGGGCCGCCACGAACGGTACTCCATTCAACTATGCGAGAAATGGATATGCTCACACCGCTGTAACGTCGGGCAGTGGGTTGCAACACAATACACCCGCCTATGCCGTGGATCCGAATGCCAAAACTCCTTACACCGAGCAGTGGCATGCGGCTATCGAGCAGCAGATCCCCTTCTCTACTGTCCTCAAAATTGCATATGTCGGAACGAAAGGCACCCACCTGGACAATTTTCGGGACATCAACGCGGGTCAGTTGGGATTGAATGGCGCGACCACTGTTTCCGCAGTGCGCCCCTATCCGTTTTTTGCTCAGATTCTTGAGCTTGAAACCAGGCAGGTATCCAGCTACAACGCGTTGCAGATTTCAGCCGAGCGTCGCGCGCATGGACTGAGCTTCCTCGCCTCCTATACCTACAGTCACGCTCTGGACGAAGGTTCGGGTGACTCGGCCTCCGTTCTGAATCCCAATGACATCAAAGCCGACTACGGAAATGCGGACTACAACGTCCCGAATCGCTTTGTCGCCAGCGGGAGTTACCAGTTTCCCTTCAAGGGAAGAGGAGTGCTGGGAGGTTTCGAGCGCGGATGGCAGGTGAACGTTATTGCGCAATTCTTCGATGGCCTGCCGTTTTCCGTGGTTTCGTCGAGCGGCGTGGGGGACGGACTGACGCCCCGCGCGCAACTGCTGCCGGGCTACGGCAACGGATCGCTGCCAAGCGGCAAGCGCACGCGCGCGGAGTGGTTCAACACCGCGGCTTTCGCAAATCCCGCTGCAGGGACGTGGGGAAACTCCGGTCGCAATATTCTTCAAGGTCCGGGCACAAAGACTGTGGATTTCTCGCTCTTCAAGGATACTCACCTAACCGAATCGAAGGTTCTGCAACTGCGCGCGGAGGTTTTCAACCTGGCCAACACGCCGCAGTTTAATAATCCGGCAGCAACCGTTGGTTCAGGTGCCTTCGGAACTATCTCCTCGGCAGCTTCTGAATCAACCTTTCAACGGACCGAGCGCCAGATTCAGTTTGCGGCGAAGATCAACTTTTAGCCTGTCCGGGCATTCATGAACTCCTGATGTATCTTCAGTAACTAACAGGCGGCGCTCAGTACATCGAGCGCCGCCCTTCTTTTGCACGCTTCGCCGCGATTTATAGGTGAAGAGACTTCCACATAAGCCGGGACGGAAATTTTGTCGAAGTGCGTATGCGCCTCCTCGTGTTGCTATTTGCTCCCTGTGCAAGTGAGTGGAGTCAACCTTTTTATCAGTGGCCGGGGAGGTCGCTTGTGGCCTGCCATTTTGCCATTAGCCCCAGCCTGGAGTGCATGGCAGGGTCTTTGCGAGAGTCGTAAAAATCAGGATTTACCCCTTGGGCGTTGCAAAATACCTACCTGGCACGCCTGGGCTTTAGCCTTAGAACGTATGCAGAAGACCGCGAGCAAGGGCAAATGAGGTATATTGACTCGTAGCCGGGATTGCAAAATGGGAATTCCGGTCTACACTGGCGGTCGTGTCCCTTGCGGAGTGACTGCACACGGTAACCCGACCGGGCCTTTGCAGTTTGACCGATTGGAAGTTGCCCCGGCCGCCAGATGTACTCTGCGAACTCCTGGGAATGTCGGTAAGGTTACCTCCCCACCTTGCGCTCACCGCGCCTTCAGTCCGTGCTTGAGACTGCGCGGCAATGCCATACTGCCTGATCTCGATTTCCTCTCTGGAACGCCATCCCGGAGTATCCTCAGCAATTCCAGCGTGTCCTGCTTCGTCCTGCGAATATGCCGTTCCACGGCCCCGAGAATCCGACCTTCGACGGCGGCAACGTCACGCTCCTCGGGCGTCAGCGGCGGATTGAAAAGCTCTCCAGAGAGCCGCTCTGGTCTGCCCGAATTGCCGCAATGTGTTCCAGCGGAATTTCGAGTGAACTTTTCAACGCCCAAAGCTTGTCGGCTCCCCGCACATCCAGGATCAGTTTCCCATCTGCTACCGTCATGTCCACCATGATTGCCTCCGTTTCAATCGGCGAGGGAAGAGCTTTCCAGTCGTTTATTTCAATCGGTGCTGGGGGGTGGTCTCTAGTCGCTTCTTGATCACAATCCCGATGGCGATTACACCAGCAATGATTGCGGCGAAGAGCAACAGCCAGTTCCAGTATTGAGCCGGGTGCTGGAGCACACGCATGACCTGAAGTCCATAATGGTCGGCAAGGATTGCGATGAGCGAATAACGCACAACCCGACAGAATCCGACTACAAGGAAGTATTTCCGCGTGCCATAGCCCGAAGCCCCTGCGGCTGCGAATAAGAAGCTGGCGGGTAAAAATGGAACGATAGTGAAAACGACGAGAGCCCCGGTGTCCCACCTCTCGAATAATCTTAAGATGGTTCGCACCCAATTACTTCCGAACTTGCTACGCAAATATGCAATACCTGCTTGGCGTGACACCCTGAGCGTAACATACGCTCCAATCAGTGAACCTGCTGTCGCAATGGCTACATACTCGTACAACGGATTGCGATGACTCGCGGCGAGGATGGCCATCAGAATATCGGAGCCAGCGAATATCGGTAACGGAAGACTGTCCAGAATGCCAAAGAAAAACAACCCGAACGCGCCCAGATGGAGCAGCGTGGCAGTGAAGCCTCCGCTGCGCTTTTCCGTCGCGGTCTGAATCAAATCGATATGCATCAGTACTGGGTGAGCGAGTCGCATATCTGTCCTCCATGCTTTTTGTTGCCTGCTACTCAGTTCCGTAAACCAGTTGCTTTACAATCCATGTCCGCCATACCAGTACTCGGCACTGCAGGGGGAGTAACTGCCCATCAGAAAACTCGCCGTACCCGGTGGCTTGCAATCGCTTCAGTATCCCCTTGGCTTCATCGCGCAGGCTCAACTCGTAGAATTCTTACCCTTCTAGCGGGGCCTCTGGTTCGGCTGTTTTTGAGAGTACTTCCTGCATGGCAAGAATAATGCTCCTGCGGCCTCGAAGGGCGCAAGGGCGTAAATCAACCAGGAAGCCTGGCCAGTCTCGGGGAAGGCGATGCCGGTCGAAGTAGGCGATGGGGAACGAGAAGCCGTGGTCGATGCCGACCAGGGTCGGGCTGTCCGCCCCTAGTTCTGGGCAGAGCCACTCGGCGAGACCTCGGCGCGTCCAATACCACCATGGCTGGGCGGCGGAACCGGTTTCGGTGTGCCGGAGACCTCGGCGGCATACACCCGGAGCCCCTTGCAACTGGATTCGGGCGTCACCGCACCGGAGTAGTCGATGCCGATGTAGCGGCGGAAGGGGGCAACCCCGTAACCTCCCGATGACGAAATGCCCGGAGATTTCAGTTTTCCATGGGTCGCGTGCGGATTGCAGGAGGGTGCCAAACCACTTTTGGTTCGACTTGACGCCTCTTTTAACGGCCATCAGAAAGCGTATTTTTTCCGGCCATCGGCCGGCATGGCTTTGGCAGCTTGGCGTAGTTTGAGGCAGAAGTCTTCGCGGTAGTTTTCTGGCGCCGGGTGTTCGCAGAACTCCTCGATGACAGGGCGGAAGGAGGCCAGCGAGCGGATGGGCGACAGGCGGGGGGCAGAAGCATCTCGCCTTGGGCTGGAACGGGGACGGATTGCGTCTCGGTTCTGAAGTTGTTGAGAGTAGGCGCTCCGGTTGGCCTGGAAGCGAGAACGATTTGTCGATTTTCTAAATTGCTCATGTTAGCATCTCCATTTAGTTGTCCGTTTCGATCCCCTGGAATTGCTAACTTTTGAGTGTCTTCAGATCCAGCACAAAGCAGTACTTCACATCGCTTTTGATCACTCGTTTCCAGGCCTCTTCGATCTTGCCGAAGCTGGTTATCTCAATATCAAATGGGGCGGGGGGTGAGGTGGCAGACTGGACGGCAAAGCCATGTGTCGTGATCATTGGCGAACTTCCCTGTTGTTCCATTGAAACAACTGTGCCAGTAGGACTCAGACAACAAGGTTGATTGCAGGAGCGTGCGCATGGCTCATCTCTATTGATCGGCTCGGCGGTGTGTTGGTCGTCCGCAGTGGTCGCACTCAGGCCCGCTTGCAACGTATCGCATTGCTCAGCAGGTTGAGGGCAAAAGATGGGAAACTCGTTTTATAGGAGCGATGAATGCCTGCGCATATGCAAAGAATTCTATTCATTACAGACAATCATAGGCAGGAGGGTCACGATGCAAGCTGCTGTATTCAATGGAAAGGCAACATCTCCGGGAAGGTTTCTCAGCATTGAGGAAGTTCCTCGACCGCAGATCACGCCAGGTCATGTTCTGTTGCGCGTGGTTGCCTGCGGCGTATGCCGGACAGATTTGCATATTGTTGAAGGTGACCTGACTCCGCTTCGACAGCGATTGATACCTGGCCACCAAATTGTCGGAGAGATCGTTGAAGGGGCCACTGACCTACTACCGCTGGGAATGCGGATCGGCGTATCGTGGATGGGCGGTACTGACGGCACCTGCCTCTACTGCAAGCGGGGGATGGAGAACCTCTGTGATCAGCCAACCTTTACCGGGTATACGGTTGATGGCGGTTACGCGGAATTTGCGCTGGCGCGCGCGGATTTTGTCTACCCATTACCGGATGAGCTCGATGCGACGCATTTGGCGCCGCTTCTCTGTGCGGGGATCATTGGATTTCGAAGCCTGCGTGTCGCCGGTGTTCAGCCGGGTGACCGAGTTGGGCTGTTTGGTTTTGGAAGCTCTGCAACGCTTGCCATTCCCATTCTTCTGCATTGGGGATGTGAGGTGTATGTTGTGACGCGCGGAGAAGCGCATCGAGCAGCGGCCAACCGGCTTGGTGCGACTTGGGTTGGAAAAGAGGACGCCAAGCCACCCGTGGAGTTGGATCGTGCGGTGACCTTCGCACCGGCTGGCAAGGTGGTTGTTGATGCGCTTTCCAGTCTTCGCAAAGGCGGCGTGGTTGCCATCAACGCAATCCATCTTGACCGGATGCCGGCCTTGGATTACGATCGGCTGCTTTGGGGCGAACGGCAGATTCGCAGTGTTGCCAATATGACTCGTGCGGACGCGCGTGACTTCCTGACTCTGGCGCGCGATCTCAAGATTCAGCCGCAAGTCACTGTCTTCGCTCTTCATGAAGCCAACGACGCTCTTATGGCGGTCAAAGAGGAGACCGGGGAGGGATCGGCAGTGATTGTTCCGTAGTTTAGTGTCCAAAGGCCCTGCTCTGAGGGTTTTATGAATGCTCCAAAAGAGGGAATCTGCATGGCATACGAAAGCGTAAATCCGTACGACGGCAAAACCGTCAGGACGTTTTCAGAGTTGACGAACGCGCAACTCGAAAAAAAGATTGCCACCGCTGCTGCCTGTTACGAGACTTGGAAGAAGACCCCCTATGCCAAGCGCGCGGTGATTGTCGCCAGGGCCGGGGAGTTGATGCGGGCGAATGTGGATAAGTTTGCCAGGCTCGCGACCATCGAAATGGGAAAGCTGATCAACGAATCGCGTGGAGAAGTAAGCTTCAGCGCAAACATTCTTGCCTATTACGCGAAAAATGCCGAGCGCTTTCTTGCACCCGTGAAGTTGAATCCAACGCACGGCGAAGCTTATGTGGAGTCCAGCCCCATCGGGGTGATCTTTTGCGTTGAGCCGTGGAACTTTCCCTACTATCAATTGGCTCGCGTGGCAGGTCCTCAGCTAATGGCGGGCAATATCCTGATGGTGAAGCACGCCAGCTGTGTGCCGCAGTGCGCCATCGAGTTTGAAAAACTTTGGATCGAAGCAGGCGCGCCCAAGGGACTCTATACCAATCTTCTTATCTCGCACGAGCAATCCGATCAGGTCATCGACGATCCGCGCATCAAAGGTGTTGCGCTGACTGGAAGTCTGGCCGCGGGGCAAAGCGTCTCGGCAAGAGCAGGAAAGAACCTCAAGGTCTCCTCTATGGAATTGGGAGGAAGCGATGCGTTCATCGTGCTGGAAGACGCCGACCTTGAAAAGACGATTCCGTGGGCGGTATGGGGCCGTATGTATAACAACGGTCAGACGTGCTGCGCTGCCAAGCGCTTCGTTGTCGTCGATGAGATTGCCGATCAATTCCTTGCAAAGTTCAAGGCTGCGTTAGAGGCTCTGAAGCCAGGCGACCCGATGGACGAGAAGACGACGCATGGCCCACTTTCAACTGAGGCCGCGCTGCTGCAACTCGTCAAACAGGTGGAGCTAGCAGTTACTAACGGTGCCAGAATTGTGCTCGGCGGCAAGCGCCTAAACCGCACCGGTTCCTTTATGGAGAGGACCATCCTGACCGATGTCACCCCCGAAAACCCCGCTTTTCGCGACGAATTCTTTGGCCCTGTGGCCATGTTCTTCCGCGTAAAGGACGAGGCCGCCGCGATTGCACTGGCGAACGACTCCGATTTCGGTTTAGGCGGTTCGGTTTTCACGAAAGACGTCGAACGCGGCAAACGCGTTGCTACCCAAGTGGAGACCGGCATGATGTTCATCAACAATATAGACTGGTCGGACGCAGAACTTCCATTCGGCGGCATCAAGGACTCCGGTTATGGACGCGAACTCGGCAATATGGGCATCCAGACGTTTGTGAACAAGAAGTTGGTGCGCACGCACGATATGCCTGCGCCGCTGGTTTAGAAGTGCAAAAGAACCCGGTGGTTGGATTTCTCCGGCCAGTTGATCAAGGCGACAAACCAGCCATTGTCGTCCGTAAGATTGCCTTCCATCTTGGAGCACTTCCTCTAAATTGCGAGGAAGCAAGTTGATCGTGATTACTATCCGCACCGAGGAGAAATAACGATGAAGATTCTGGTTGTCTATCACTCAATCTATGGACACGTTCAGACACTTGCAAAGGCTGTCAGCGAAGGTGTTCAGGAAGTTCCCGGAGCCGAGTTGGTGCTGCGCCGCGTTCATGAGTTTCCGGAATTTGTGCAACACGTGGAGCAGGAGAAGGGCTTCTCCTATCAGGTTTACCAGGGGCAGCAGTCGATCCCTGAGTGTACAGTGAACGATCTGCGCGAGGCCGATGGGGTTCTGTTCGGCAGCCCCACGCGCTATGGCAATATGACCGCCCAGATGAAGGCCCTGATCGACAGCACTGTGGAACTGTGGCTAAAGGGCGAGATGGAAGGCAAACCGGCGGGCGTCTTCACCTCCACAGCTTCGACCCACGGTGGCCAGGAGACGACGCTGCTCACGATGATGGTTCCCTTGCTGCATCTGGGCATGGTGATTGTCGGTGTACCGTATTCCACCCCCGGCATGATCCACACGGAAGCTCGTGGCGGCACGCCCTATGGGGCTTCGACCATTGCCGGTGCAAAAGGTGAGCTTCAACCGACGCCCGGGGACCTGGCGATCGCCAAAGTACAAGGTAAACGCGTGGCGGAAGCCGCTCTGGCCCTGCGCTCAAAGAGGTGATTCCCTCGATGTAGCGCTTCCCTCATCGCGCCGTGGCGCCTCGGCGCCACGGCTTCATTCTATGTATTTCAAGAGAGGGGTTCTGGCCAGGGAGTAAGTATTCCCGGCAGCGATGAGGATTCTTACACAAATTTCACACGTGCCTTTGCCGGTTTTGCAGAGCACTTCCGCTAAGTCTCTGACCGCTTGATATTGTACCCATGGGGATGCCCCATCCTTGCGGCGTACTTGTTCTTGCCGCAAGGGTGGGAAGGCGCAAATTTACGCGGTCAGAGACCTAAACTATTGCAAACCCCACTAGTGCTTCCGGCGCTAGGACACGGAAAGTAAAAGATTCGGTGATAAAGAGACTGACCTCAGTCGCCGTGTGGCCATGATAGCCGATCGCGAAATCCTGTCCCACAGTCAATTCCGTATCGCCGCCGCGGTTTGCGACAAGCAGCGCGTCCTTCAAAAACTCGGCGTAGATGACATGACCGCCGATCTCGCTTTCAATGGTCGCACGAAGCGTGCCCCCAGGGATGCAGCGTGCTAGAAATTCCCACAGCGTTGGCGAAACCACCAAATTGGCAGGCCCGCCGACACCGTCTTTCTGCATCTGTTCCTGTGCTTTAGAGACCGCATCGACAACAGCGTTTATATCCAGCGAGATCTGAATCCTCTGACTTTTTAGCGACTGCTCAAGTCCGATGATAGAACCCGGTGCGAAGCCATCATAGATAGCTTTTTCCTCGAAGGCGGCAATTTCACGGCTGCTATTGATGACTGCATCCAGGTTCAAATCCTTGGCGCCTCGCTCGATGTTATCTAGCTCCCAAATTGACAGGCTGAAATCGCTGCGCGTCTCAACCAGCGGCAGAACCTGATGCACGCCATATCGGACGGTTGTGCCATCCTGCCCTTCCGGCATGGCCAGACGGCCAAGCGGCACAGAAGCGTGGTCGAGGCCATGCGGCCCGTCGACATCTACGAATTTACGCCCAGACAAATTGGCTGCCAGCGCTTTCTTTGCCACGGAATCGATCGCGCTCCATCCCTGCGGGCTAATCGGAGCAAGTTCTCTACGGAGAAAATTCATTGGTTGCCTCCTATTTCGACGGGTTGGCTTCGTAAACTTCCAATTCCCAAGCCTTGATTGCTTAAGTCCTTGGCCGCGGCGTCGCCGATCGCGCCATTTTTGTTCAGGAATCCGTTTTCGACTTCCTGAGCGCCTTGCTGGTAGAAGCCTTCCTCGTCAGGCTGAAGTTCCTTGAGCAGGCGCAGAAATTCGCCGACATGAACCTTCTCTTCGTTGGCAATGTCGAGAAGAACATTCTGTGCCAAGGCTTCATCCGTCGACTCGGCCAACTGCTCATACAACTGCATGGCTTCATATTCGCCAGCTACCATGAAGCGAATAGCTCGCACTAACTCCTCATGGGTCAGCAAGCGATCATGTTTCAGTCCACTGAAAGGATTACCAAAATCGGGCATTTCTTCTCCTCGGGCAAAACGCACCCATATACGCCACAATTGAAAAAATACACTTCAAGGCAATTGTGATACTGGTCAATCTTGTACAGGACGGCTGCGGAGCCATTAGCCAGTTTCAATCTTCTCTCCTGGAATATACCCAATGGCCGACAGTCCGGCGTTATCGTCAGGCAGGTGTTCATGCAGGATCACCTGCCGGCAAAGTTCCGGTCCGCCCGGGAAGCGAGATTTCCGGCAGTTCCTATCGGAACAGGTTGGTGCGGGCGAGATCGACGATTTCGTCTCCGCGTCCGTTCAGGATCGCCTTGATCATGTAGAGGTTGAAATCGACGATCTGGTTTAGCTTGAGGCTGGGAGGCATAGCCAGTTCCTGCCGGTTCACGGCAATATCCACCAAAGCGGGACCGTCATGCGCGAAGGCTTGTTCGAGCGCAGGCCGAACCTGCTCTGGGTCATCAACGTGCAGCCCGAGAATCCCCGTCCCTTGCGCAATCTTGGCAAAATCCGGATTGACCAGCCTTGTGGCATAACTGAGGAATCCGGTCGCCTTCATCTCCAGCTCCACAAAGCCTAGCGACCCGTTGTTGAACACGACGATCTTCACGGGAAGATTCAATTGCCGGAGCGACAGCAGATCGCCCATCAGCATGGAGACGCCCCCATCGCCTGAGAGTGTAACCACCTGGCGGCCGGGGTGAGAAATCTGCGCGCCGATGGCTTGCGGAAGGGCATTCGCCATCGATCCATGATTGAATGAACCCAGCAGCCTCCTGCGACCGTTCATGGTCAGGTAACGCACCGCCCAGACCACGGGAGTTCCCACATCCGCGGCGAAGATGGCATCTTCAGCAGCAAGTTCATCGAGCACCTTGGCCACGTATTGCGGATGAATCGGCAGTTGCCCCGGCTTTCCTGTTGCCAGATCGTCCAAATCCTTGCGCGCTTTGCGATAGTGGTCGAGCGATGCATCCAGATGGCGGCGGTCCTGCTTCTGTTCGATCCCCGGCAGCAGCGCGCGCACGGTTTCCGCAATGCCGCCCACCAGCCCCAAGTCCACGTGGCTGCGGCGTCCCAGTTGCTCTCCACGAATGTCGATCTGCACAATACGCGCTTTTTTCGGATAGAACTGCTGATAAGGAAAGTCCGTTCCCAGCATCAGCAGCGTCTCGCAGTTCATCATGGCGTGGTAGCCGGAAGAAAAGCCAAGCAGGCCAGTCATGCCCACGTCGTATGGATTGTCGTATTCGATGAACTCTTTCCCGCGCAGGGCGTGGACGATTGGAGCCTGAAGCTTCGCGGCCAACGCGACCAATTCATCGTGTGCGCCCGCGCAACCGGCGCCGGCCAGGATCGTCACTTTTTTTGCTCGATTCAGCTCCGCGGCCAGGCGGTCGAGTTCTTCCCGGCGAGGAACCATCTCCGGCTCCACGCTGGTGAAGGCGACGCGCCGGGCTTGATTGACGGCATCAGAGAGCGCAACATCGCCGGGAATTACCACCACGGAAACGCCTTTCTTCGCCAGCGCCGTCTGGATCGCAACCTCAAGAATGCGCGGCATCTGCGAGGGATGCGAGACCAGTTCGCAGAAGTGGCTGCACTCCTTAAAGAGATGCTCGGGATGGGTTTCCTGAAAATATCTACTGCCAATTTCCGGCGTCGGGATTTGAGCCGCGATGGCCAATACCGGCACCCGGCTTCGATGGCAGTCATAGAGGCCATTGATAAGGTGCAGATTGCCCGGTCCGCAACTGCCCGCACAGACCGCAAGCTTGCCCGTCAGGGCCGCTTCAGCTCCGGCGGCAAAGGCGGCTGTCTCTTCATGCCGTACTCCAACCCACTCGATTCCCTTGCGCACGCGCACTGAATCCGTGATGCCGTTGAGAGAATCTCCCGCCACGCCATAAATACGTTCCACGCCGGCGGCGGTCAGGACTTCCACAAATAGCTCTGCAACTTTCTTTGCCATTTCGTTCAGATTCTTCTGCCGGCTCAGCAGGAAGGAAATAAATATGCTCCTTCAACTGGCTGCGGAAGTCCTTTCTCGCATTTTCTGCTTCCGCCTAACGCCAAAGCTCACCCGACGCGAACCGCGCGCCGGGGCGAGCGTCTTGCCAGGCATGGCTTCGCTTAGAACATGCAACCGTTCAGGCTGCTATCAGCCAAGATTCTCTGCTGCGAAATCCCAATTACTGATCCGGCATGAAACGACTGCGACTTTATGGCTCTCTATTTCGTCTAAGTTGGTATGGATGCAACAGACGGCAGGAAGCTAGCGGAAGCGGTACTGAACGAGCGGCGTCGCCGCGCGGTGAAGATGCGTCTTGGCGGCGCCACCATTGCCGATACGGCCAGGCTCTGCGAGATCGGCGAACGCACCGTGTGGGCGGCCACCAAGGCATATAAGAGCAGTGGTTGGGCGGCGGTAACGGTCCACCATGGGCATCGTCCCACGGGCACAGGGCGTGCGCTGACTCCGGAGCAGGAACGTGAGGTGCAGCGCCTGATCCGCGATCATGTTCCCGACCAGTTGAAAATGAGCTACGCCCTGTGGACTCGCCAGGCGGTGCGCGAACTGATTCTGCGCCGGTATGATGTTTTGCTAGCGGTGCGTGCGGTTGGCAACTATCTCAATCGCTGGGGATTCACGCCGCAAAAGCCCTTAAAGAAAGCCTATGAGCAGTCGCCGCTTGCGGTCGGCAAATGGCTCGACGAAGAGTATCCGGCGATCACCAAACTTGCCAAGCAGGAAGGCGCAGAGATTCACTGGGGCGATGAAACCGGGCTGCGTTCCGACGATGTGCGCGGACGCGGCTATGCGCCCAAAGGGGAGACGCCGGTACTGCGGATCAAGAACAACCGGTCCAGCCTGAGTGTGATCTCCACAGTCACCAACAAGGGCCAAATGCGGTGGAGAATCTTCTCCGGCGCACTCAACGCCCGCATCCTGATCGACTTTCTCAAGCGCCTGACGCGCAATGCCGCCAAGAAGATATTCCTCATCCTCGACAACCTGCGCGTGCATCACGCCAAGGTTGTTCAGCAATGGCTGGCGGAGAACGCGGACAAGATCGAGGTCTTCTATCTGCCCAGCTACTCGCCGGAAC
>Ga0224559_1000686_pt1 | contig 20996 bp, 18 predicted proteins | sample 714S33034metaG_FD_180676 | JGI IMG/M metagenome (GOLD analysis project Ga0224559, IMG submission 180676) | Peat soil microbial communities from Stordalen Mire, Sweden - 717 S3 30-34 | ecosystem: Environmental > Terrestrial > Soil > Wetlands > Peat | place: Sweden: Norrbotten County, Stordalen... | reverse complement strand
GGTCGTTGACAATCCATAGGTGCCTTGTAGTGCCCCCTTTTGTCTACGAAGCTGTGCAATTCGGCCGCGATTCACTGTTGCAAGCAAGATCTGCACCCAGCTGGTATTGGGTCCACTGCGCCACGCTCAGGAGCGGCAGAGTGTCGGAGCGCGATTGCTGGGTTTCGGACAACGCCGCTTCGAGGATGACCAGGCCGGCCTCGTTCATTCCCCGGCCGGTGCTTTCACGGCCATCGAAGGTCAAGCTGATGCTGCCGTATTTTGAGGTCCACTGGAATTCTGGATTGTTTTCAACCTGGAATCCCCGCTTCTGGACATGGCGCTTGTTGATCACGACCATGCCCTCGCCCGAGACCCAGTCCAGGTTGTGCGCCAGGAGGGAATAGCCGTTCTTGTCGAAGTAGAAATTCGAGCAGGCATGCGAGGTTCTAGCGGCACTGCTCAGACCTAGGATGACCAAGCGGACGACAATAGGGGTCTTCATGATTTTCGTCTCCCTCCTGTTGGATCCCTTCCCAGGGTGTTCTGGCTCACAACCATTCAATGAATTCCAGACCGGGGAGAATAGTCTAGCAGGACGAGGAAGAAACTACATGCCCACGGTGACAAGCATGCCCCGGCACTCACTGCCGAAACCACGCTCGACGTTCCGGCCCGTGGCGGATCGCCTTCCCAGGGGGCATACATGGCGAGCAACTCTTGCGTCGCAGAACCGCGACGCCCTCTTGGTCCCAGGCTTCTTCCCTTCCGGCAAGAACGCAGTACCATGAGGCGATAACCACCGTGGAATGGCACCCCTCGTGATTTCGCGCACCTTGCTTTTGGCCGAGCTGCTCGTCGGATTTGCTTTGGCGATTGGCTGCGGGCGAACCGAGATGGGAATCCTCGTCCACGAGGCGGGCGGCAGCGGAGCTGGCGGAATCGCCGCGACGGGCAGCGGAGGAGCGCCAGCTAGCACCGGTGGCACAGGTGGCGGCGCTTCCGGGCCATGCGGCGAGGCCACCTGTCTTGCGCTGCTATTCCAGACCTGTGTGCCCGAGGGAAGCTGTTCCGTGCGGGGCAGCAATAGTCCCGACGCGTCGTTTGCCACCCGCTGCTATGCGAACGGGATTACCGTGTCCACGGAGGGCGGCTGGAACGGCACGAACGTGTTTGGCAGCCTGGCCGTCGGACGCAGAGGTGTCGCCTGCTACGCAATCGATTCATCGAGCCCGAGTTCCGGGGCCGGCAACTCGTATGTGGTCACCGATGCCAGCGGCGGGCAAGTTGCCACGGGGACTGGCGACCCCAGCACCGGATCCGTCAGCGTGACCTGCAACGGAAGCAAGCCAACCCCGGTCAACGAAGCCTGCCTGAGGCCCTTCAGCGATAGCAGCACGTGCGTTCCGGGGCAGTGCTTGTAACGCATCCCCCGGCAGCGACAGGTTGTATCCTGGGCCCCTTGATCCGCATCTGCACATCCCACGGCACCGAGGTGCTCCTCGATGCGTTCGTCGAGAATCTGGCCGACGAACGCAAGCGGCGAGGTCCGTTCGCGCCCGTGGAGGTGGTGGTGCCCAACCGCAATGTGGAAACCTACCTGCGCCTCGGGGTTTGCGAACGCAGCGGCATTGCGGCCAACATCGAGACGACCTTCTTGCGCAAATTTTTGGCCTCCGTCGCCGAAAAGGCCGTTCCCGGCGCGCGCGTCGCCGATGTCGGTCACGTCGAAGGTCACCTGCTCGCGCTCCTGCACGACGATGGCCTGCTGGCGCGACCAATTCTGGCGCCGGTTCGCGAATACTTGGTCGCGGCGGGAACCCATCGCGATGCCGTGGACCGGCGGCGCTGCCAGCTTGCCGCCCAGTTGGCGAAGCTCTTCGACGAATACGCGAGTTCGCGGCCCGACATGCTGGCCGCCTGGGCGAAAGGCGAGGACGACGCTCGCGCCGGCGACGAAGCCGAGATCCGCGTCTGGCAGCGCGCGCTTTGGCTGGAGATCTTCGGGCCCAAAGGTCGACTGGCGAAACCGGCGCGAGACATCCGCTATCAGTCGCTCGAAACCCTGTGGAACGAGGCCATGGCGCAAGAACCAGCACCTTTTGCTGGCCAGACCCTGCACGTCTTCGGGCTTTCCTACATCGCCACCGCGTACCATCGCATGCTGGCCGCGTTGGCCCGCCATTCCGAGGTGCGCATCTACACCTTGAGTCCCTGCCGCGAGGACGCGAGCACGCTTTCCGCGCCGCCCGACTCGTCGGCGAGCGATCCGCACGGGCTTCTCAAGGACACGCAACTCGCGCTTCGGCTGTGGGCGCGACCCGGCCGGGAGAATCTGCGCCTGCTGGCGCGCCTCGATGGCGCCAGTTTCGATGCACGCTTCGATGCGCGTTTCGATACGAAGGGCGGCGACCACGGTGCGCTGCTTTGCCAGGTGCAGGACGACATCGTGGAACGCCGGACGCGCGAAACAGCCGCCGCGACGGAAATCATCGACGGCAGCTTGCGCGTGCTGCCCTGTCCTTCCCTGCGCCGCGAATTGGAGGTCGTAGCTGCCGAGATCTGGTCGCTGGTGCGCAAGGATCCCTCGCTTCGCTTGTGCGACATCTCGGTCATAGTTCCCGAGGCGAGCAAGGATCTCTACCTGGCGCAGATTTCCACCGTCTTCGCCGAAAGTTGCGAACTGCCCCACAACATCGTGGATCTTTCAGCCGCCAACGGACACCCCGCGGCCAGGGCCATCGAACTCCTGGTGCGCCTGCCTTTTTCGAGCTTCAGTCGCAAGGATTTCCTGCCCCTGCTTACGCATCCCTGCCTGATGGCGCGATTTCCGGAAGCCACGCCCACGGCCTGGCGTCGACTCGCCAGCGACCTTGGCATCGTGCGCGGGGCGGACCGTCGCGATCTCGAAAACACGTACGTGGAGCGCGATCTCTTCACCTGGGAACAAGGCCTGCGCCGCCTAGCATTGGGTGCGCTGATCGACACGCCGGAGGAGAGGGTCGGCCCCCCGCTTGAACTGGGTGGCGAGAGCTATCTACCCGGCCCCGCCGTGGCCAGCGACGACGAGAGTAGCCTCGGATTCGGCTTGCTCGCGCGCTCGCTCATCGCGGATGCGCGATTCGCCTCCGGACCCGAACGCCCCTTAAGTGAATGGTTCACCTTCGTGCGCGGCCTTGTCGCGTCCTACATCGTCCTCGACGAAGAAGACGACGCGGGCCAGGCCATCGTTGCCAAGACACTGACCGCCCTCGACGATCTCGCGGACAACGGCCTCGGCGACCTGCCAGTCTCCTATCGCATCGCCGCCGAACTCGCCTTGCGGGCCATTGCCGCCTTGCCGTGGAGCCGCGGTCACTATCTGTCGAGCGGCGTGACCGTGGCCACCCTCGTGCCCATGCGCGCGATCCCCTTCCGCGCCGTGTTCGTCATCGGGCTGGGCCAGCATGCCTTCCCGCGCCCAGCCCGCCGCCCCGAACTGGATCTGCGCGGCCTCGAACGTGAAGTCGGCGACGTCGACCGACGCGAGCAGGACCTCTACATGTTCCTCGAAACCCTGCTTTCGGCGCGCGACCAGGTCGTGCTTTCCTACGTCGCGCGCGACGAAATCACGGGGGACGAATTGCCCGCCTCGCCAGTGCTGCTCGAATTGCGCGCGCTCCTCGCCCAAGGCTACCTGCGGCCAGCGGCGCTGGCGCGGCTCTTCGGTGACGACAAGACAACCTGGCCCCCGCTACGCCGCTACGACGACAGCGACGAGCGGCGTGCGGTTCTGCCCGCGGCGGAAAGTGAGCATCGCGCGAAGCAGATGGCTAGCGCGCCTGTACCGCAAGCGACGAGCCCGAAGCCAGCTCCGGGCTCGTCGCGGACACGCGCGCGCAAGACCTCGCCCAAGTCCTCGCCAGCATCCGGGCCGAAGGTCATCCCACTATCCGCGCTCTACCGGTTTCTTCAAGATCCGCTGCAAGGCTCGGCCCGCTTCCGTCTGCGCATGGTCGAGGAAGACGACAGCGCGCTTGTGGATGTCGAGGACGAACCGTTCGATCTCGACGGACTGACCAAGTCCCGCCTGGTGTCCGCCACCATGCCCGAGTCGATCCTGGCGGCGCAAGGCACGCCAGACTGGGAAACCGTGCTGGCAACCTACGAGCGCCAATCGCTCGCGCTCGAACTTGCGGGGCAAACCCCCACGGGAATTCTGCGCCAAGCAACCCTGCGGACGGAACAGGCGCTCTTGCGCGACTGGCACGGGCTTCTGCCACAGGTGCTCTCGGCATCAGTCGCGGACTGTCGCAAAATTCGCCTGCTGGCGGGTGATGGCCCGGTGCCAGAACGTTCGTGCAACCTCGTCTGCCTGCGCGCCCCCGGCTTCAGACTTCGGCTAGCCGGATCTGGCGAAAGCGACGACATCGATGTCCGCATCGCGGGCGAAACCGGACTGTGGGCCAGGTGCAGCGACGCGCTCGACACGAGCCTGACTTTTTCGAGCAGCCGACGAATCAAGAAGGAAACGCGAGGGCGGGAAGAGCTGCGCGCCTTTTTGGAGTACGTGGTCATCACCGCCGCTGGCGCCCGGCCGGAGCACCATGGTCACCGCAGCGATCTCTTCTTCCGCGACGCCAAGGAAAAGGGTGACCTGCGCACCCTTCGCTTCGGCCCACTCAGCCAGGAGCGTGCGCTCACCTATCTTGAAGAACTGTGCGCCGACTTGCTGATGGGGGCACGCAACCAAGACGGGGCGCCCACCGGCGTTCATCCCTACCTCTTGCCTCACGAGGCCGTGCTGTCGAGCCACCGAAATGGATCGCCGGTGCTCGACGAGATCGCAAGGCTGTGCGAAAACGCCCAAGAGCCGGGCGGCGGTTTCAGTTCCATGCGCGGCCCCGTGCGCCTGGCAATCGACCGGTACGCCGCGCCCACGGAAGAGGAAGCGAAGCGAATGGTCGAGAGGCGCTTCGGGCTCTTTTTCGCTCTGACCAGCGAGGAGCGCCCATGAGCGCGTATCCGCGCTACCCACGCCCTGCCGAATTGGCGGCCCTCGGCCCAGGCCACAATGTCGTGGAATCCTCGGCCGGCACGGGCAAAACCTACCTACTCTAACGCCTCTTCATCGACCTCATTCTGAAGCGCGAGGTGCCGGCCGACCAGATCCTCATCGTCACCTTCACCGAGAAGGCCGCGGCCGAGCTGGTTCTGCGCGTGCGCCGGCTGCTCGAAGACCTGGTCGCCCTGCGCCCGGACGATCCCGAGGCCGCTGCGGCGCGGAACGAGCCCGAAGATCGCGCCTGGACCATCGACGAGCCAGCCCGCGCCTGCTTGCAAAACGTACTGCTCGGCTTCGACCGGCTTTGCATCTCCACCATCCACGGTTTCTGTCAGCGCCTGCTGCGTGAGCACGCGTTCGTGCAAGGCCGACTCTTCGACGAGGAGTTGATCGGGGCAGGAACCGCGTTCGCGGCCGCGCTACGCGATGTTCTGCGAACCGACATGGCCAAGGACGACAAGCTGCGATCGGCCGTCACCTCCTGGCTCTCCACGGGAAGATCCATCGAAGCGCTGGAAGATCTTCTGCTCACCTGCAATTCCCAAGAGAATGCGCATCTGCGACGTCGTTTTGACGAAGCTCGCTTGCTCCGGGCTTTGGCCGCTTGGCAACCGGTCGCGACGGAGGACGAACAACTCAAGCAACGACTCAAGAGCGCACAAGTCCACCAGAGTTCGGTCAAATCGATGCTCGCGCGCCTGCGGCGGGTGAGCGAAATCGTGGAGGCAAACCGGGCCGATGCCCTGGCATTTCTGGCCGCCATGCAGGTCTTTCCCAATGAGCCCAAGATGGCCGACGGACTCGCATATGTCCTTGAAAAACTGGAAGGCAAGACCGGCGACCCGCGAATCGCCGCCCTAGCCGCCTGCGTGCGCGAACTCGACGCCTGCGTGGTGCCGCTTGACACCGTGCTGGTCGAAATGCTCCTGCCACGTGCGCGCGCACAAGCAGCTGCGCGCAAACGCCAGGCCGGGCAGTTCGACTATTCCGACCTGATCCAACTGGTTGCCAGCGCGCTTGACGAGCCTACGCCCACCGGGCGCGCCCTGTTGGCGACATTGCGCCGACGCTACCAGCACGCGCTCATCGACGAATTCCAAGATACCGACGACCTCCAATGGCCCATTTTTCGCCGCATCTTTGTCGAGGCGAACGACCATCACTCCCTCACCGTGATCGGCGATCCCAAGCAGGCCATCTACAGCTTCCGCGGCGCCAACGTTCATACCTACCTGCAAGCCTGCCAGGACTTGGAGCGCGCTGGCGGCAAGCGATTGGTTCTCGACCGCAACTTCCGCGGGAGCCCCAAGATGGTCGCGGCCATCAACCTCCTCTTCGATCAGAGCGCAGGTTTTTTCCGCCGCGAGGGCGGCATCACCTATGACCATCCCGTGACCTGCGGTCGCGAGGATCTCGACCTTGTCGATGCCTCGGGCCGGCCGCAAGCGCCCGTGGCCGTGCTTGCCCCTGAAAGCGAGGCGGACGTACTGCGGACCCGCGACGTCAGCGCCGCCATCCGCGCCGGAATCGTGGACGAATTGCGCCGCCTGCTCGACGAGAAGAGTCCCTGGCGGCTGCGTGACAAACGTGACGAATATGGCGAACGTCCGCTCCACCCGCGCGACATCTTCATCCTGACTTTCACGAAACGCGAAAGCCAGGACATGGGCCGCGCCCTGGTGCAAGCCTCTATCCCATTCGCATTCTACAAGCTCGACAATCTTTTCGAATCGCCCGAAGCAGCGTCAATCTTGGATCTCCTGCGCGCCATTGCCGCGCCCGACGATCCCAACTTGCGCGTCCACGCCCTCTTCACCGAGTTCTTCGCGCTGGACTTGGTGGGCGCGGCGGCGGTGGCCGACCTGGGCGCCGATGCCTGGCCGGCGCGGCTGCTCTATGACTTCGCCGCCCTGGCAGATACAGGCGACATACCCAGGCTGTTTTCCGCCATCATCGAACGTACAGGAGTAGTTCGCCGCGAGATCTTTGCAAGTTCCAGCGAGCGGTCGCTGACCAACATTCTGCACGTTTTCGAACTCCTGCAGACCGAGTGGGCGCGTTCGCACAGTTCTCTCGCCGAGTTGGTCGATCTGCTCGACGCCTTCATCCGCGGCACGCGCAAGGTGCCGACACGCGAGGGCGATTTGCAGCGCCTGGAAACCGACAAGAACGCGGTTCAGATCCTCACGGTTCACAAGGCCAAGGGCCTGGAAGCCAACGTGGTCTTCGTCTACGGCGGCACGGGCGAGCCACCAACGCAGCCCGTTCACGTGCTGCTCGATGGCGAACGGCGGGTCTTGCACATTGGCCGGTTGGATCGCGAGGCGAAGCAAGCCGCGAAAATGCAAGAGGCCGACGAACGAAGCCGTCTGCTCTACGTGGCCTGCACGCGCGCCCGCGTGCGCTTGGTGCTTCCCCACTATCCGCCGGAATTCAAGACGTTGGGCGGCCCATACCTCCAAGCCAACCAGCGCCTCGACGCTCTTCTGGACAAGCCCAATCCTCTTTTCCAATCGTTCGCGATCCCGAGATCGAATGTCTTCGCCGAATCCACCGCAGTCGCCCGACCCGCGTCGGATCCGCAACGCCTGGCCGCCCTGGCATCGCTCGCGAGCCCTGCCCCGCCCGCGGATCTCGCCGCCATCAAAGAACGGCGCGGCGGATTTCTCGTCACGTCCTACACCGCCGTCAAGCACGCGCATGGAGGCTTTGTCCCGCTCGAGAGCCATGGCCCTTCGCCTGTCGCACCGGAAGTGAATCAGGATCCTGACAGCGCCAGCGACGGTCTGCCCGGCGGCAAGGAAACCGGCATTTTCCTACACGAGGCCCTGGCCACGCTTTCGCTGCCCGATTTGATTTTGGCGCCTGTCTTCGAGGATTGGTTCGCGCTGCCACGGGTTCGCGGACTGCTCGAAAGGTTGCGCCAGCGCCACAATCGTTCGGAGGGCGAGTTGCCCATCGCCGCGCGCCTGATTCACACCGCCTACACCGCGCCTGTCCAAATGCGCCACCGCCGCATCGCCGGACTCGCCCGCGTGGCGCCGGCCCTGCGGGAGATGGAGTTTCTCTTCCCCATCCCCGAGACCGCGCACCCCCTGCTTTCGCGGCCAGGCCAGGACGCGAGCGCGCCCGCCTGGAAAGTCGAGCGCGGCGTGGTCAAGGGATTCGTGGATCTGCTCTTCGAGGACGAGGGCAAGGTCTTCGTGTGCGACTGGAAGAGCGACGCGCTCCCGAGCTTCGGCGCCGATGGCATGGCCCGCCACTGCCAGCAGAACTACGACGTGCAGGCGCGCATCTACACCCTGGCTGCCCTGCGCATGTGCCAAATCCGCGATGCGGACGACTACGCTCGGCGCTTCGGCGGCGTGCTTTTCTGCTTCTTGCGCGGCCGCCGGATCGACGACGATCGGATCGGCATCCACATCGACGAGCCTTCCTGGGACGATCTCCTGGCTTGGGAATCGGACATGCTCGGTCCGACTTTCTGGGGAATTGCGCGATGACCTACGGCAGGCACCCCATTCTCTTGCCGACTGGCACGGCCCGCGACACGCTTGTTGCCGCCCGGCCGGCCGCGCAGCAACTGCGCGACCTCGCGCGAGCCAACGACCTCGACGAAGGGAGCACGTTCCTAGCCTGGCAACTCGCCGAGCTGGCCGATGGCCTCGCGTCCGACGAGCGCGATGTCTTCACCTTGATCGTCGGGCGACTGCTGGTGGCGCAGGCCGCGGGAAGCACCTGCGCGCCCACCACGGCGAGCGAGCGCGGGCTGCTCGCCAAGGTGTCCGAGCTGGTTGGCGGATCGGCGAGCAGCGCACCCTTGATTCTCGACGGAGACCAGCTCTACACCCAGCGAACTCATGCATGCGAAGTGCGCGTCGTGCGGGCCTTGGCCAAGCGGCTACGACAGCCCAGCCCCTTCGCCACCGAATCCGCGGCTCGTGCCGTGCACGATGTAGCCGCCGCAAGCACACCGGTCCCCAGTGCAGATCAGGTCGCGGCGACAATGGCGGCGCTGGCCCATCCCTTAGGCATCATCTCGGGCGGACCTGGAACCGGCAAGACCACGACCGCGCTCGTCGTGGTGCGCGCCTTGGTCCGTCTGGGGATTCCCGCCACGCACATCGCCCTGGCCGCGCCCACGGGCAAAGCAGCCAGCCGACTTGAGGAAGAGCTGCGCCTGCGCCTGAGCGCGCTAACCAGCCCTTCGACCGAGGACCGCGCCCTGCTCGCCGACGGGCCAAAGGCGCAGACCCTGCACCGACTGCTCGGCGTCACCGCGGAACCCGGCAGCCTGCTGCGTTCCCACGCCGAGCCCCTCGCCCTACGCGCCGTGCTGGTCGACGAATCGTCGATGATCGATCTGGTTCTCATGGATCGGCTACTCGCCGCGTTGGCGGACGACTGCTCGCTCGTTCTACTCGGCGATGCGGACCAGCTGCCCGCGGTATCGGCAGGAGCCGTGTTCCGCGATTTGGATGCCTTCGGCGCGCGGCTCGGCCAGGGCTTCCGCGCCAATCCCGCGCGGCCCGAGGGAAAACGCATCGCCGACCTCGCAAGCGCCGTGCGCGCAGGCGACGCGCTGGCCTGCGTGGACTTGTGCACGGAGCGTCGCGAGCCCGACGAGCTACGCCATGCAGGCGTCGAAATCGTGCTGGCCCAGCAGCGCGACGAACTTTTGTACCGCTTCGACCAGCGCAATTTCCGCGCTCCCGCCTTCGTCGCCTTGACCGAACATGTCTTTCGCCTCGACGACGGCGCTTTCGCCGCGAACGACCTTCCCCGTCTCGACGCCTTGGCTGCTCACCTGGCGCGCGCCCGCATTCTCGCCGTGACCCGCCAGCGCAACACCGGCGCCGAACGCTGCAACGCCTTCTTGCATGACCTGCGCGGCGGCGGCGCAGCCTTCCTGCCCGGCGAGCCCGTGCTCATGCTGCGCAACGACCGCGAGCGCGAGCTGTGGAACGGCGACCACGGCGTGGCCGTGCGCGTGCGCCGGCCCGAACAAGGCACAGCCATCGCCGTGGCCTTCCGCGCGCGGCAGGGCTGGATTGCCTTGGATCCCGGCATCCTGGGCAACGCCCTCGGCCTGGCCTACGCGCTGACCGTGCACAAATCGCAGGGGTCGGAATTCGACGAGATTCTTCTCCTGCTTCCCGACTCTCCGAGTCCCTTGCTCACGCGCCAGCTCGTCTACACCGCCGTCTCGCGCGCGCGAACCAGCGTCGTGCTGTGCGGCTCGGCCGAAACGCTCGCCGCAGGCGTGGACACGCCTGAAAACCGCAAGTCAGGCGTCGCCGAGCGGTTGGCCGCGGCTATGAACGCCGGGTCGTAACGCGTGCCGCACCAGGCAACCCGTGCAAAGGAAAAGCGCTGGACCCTTGACTTGCACCCAGGTTCTCGCTAACGACAAGCGACCATGAGCCGTGAGGAAGATGCGAAAGACTCCCGCCTGTTCGACACCCGCACCGTCGAACGCAACATCAAGCGTGGGCTCATCACCCGCAAGGAATACGAGAAATTCCTGAAATCCCTGCCCGACGCGGCCGAGAGGGTCGTGAAGACCGAATCGGAAACCGCGGATCCGCCAGCGCAAGAGTAAGTTGAAACTGGGGCGAAGCCTGCGTAGGCTACGCTTGCCATGGCAGATTCCGAACAGAAGCCCGCGAATTTCACGGTAACGGACCGTCGCGCCTTTGATCCCAGAGGCGAGCCCAAATCCGATGCGCCCTTGGCGCAAGAAAAGCCGGCGACACCCGCGCAGCCATCGAGCGAACCGCCGCGCGCCTTGCCCCCTGCCGATTTCGCCACCCTGGTGCTGTCCCTGGGCAGCTCCGCCCTCATGTACCTGGGCGAAGCCGAGGAGCCCGCCGGCAAGACACCGGACCGCAACATGCCCATGGCCAAACACGCCATCGATCTTCTCACCGTCCTGGAAGAGAAGACCAAAGGCAATCTCAGTTCCGAGGAACAGCAGATCCTCGAAAGCCTGCTCTTCGACCTGCGCTTGCGCTACGTCGAGGCGCTCAAGGCGCCGCCCGCCGGAGGGTGAGCCGGCGGCTGAGGCGAGGCCCGCCAGGCGCGGCGAACCTCGAAGAGAAAGAGAAGCAGCAGCAGCGCGCTCAAGCAGGGCAACCCGATGACCAGAGTCCAGGCCAGTCTCGGAAATGTATGCCGGTATTCCACGAACCACCAGTCGACACGCGCGCGCGCGTAGTTTTGCTGAATGTTGAGCTGTAGGCGCGTGTAGCGGCGCCACGGGGCGTCCTTCTCCGCCACTTGCCAGCTGTCTCCCTTGGGCAAGTGGTTCATCAGCCAGTAGTTGCCCACGATGTGCTGAAAGACGGGCAGCCACTGTAAGGAGTACAGGGTTTCGAAGCAGACTGGACAAGGCGAAGTCGGCGTGCTGATGCCGTCGCCTTTGTTGTTGGGCACGCCCAGCCAGGCCTGCGTCGCTTCCGCCTCGATACGAATGTAGTGATCCCAGTAGATGGCGTTGCCGAGATAGGTGACGAATGCGCCGAACAGAACCACCGAAACGAGCGCCGCCACGCTCACCCAGCGGCGCAGGCCCTGCAACTTGTCCAGGCAATCCTCGACGAAGAATCCCGCGGGAACCAGAAGCACGGCCAGGGCGAAGGTGAGATAGCGCGGTCCCCAGGCATAGTCGCCGGCCCAGGAAATCATCTGCGCGTGGATGTAAAGGCTAGGCAGAATGGTCAGCACCATGGCGACCACGACGTGGCGGTAGCGCTTGACGAAACGTGGGAAGGCGAGCAACGCGACCGCAAGCGGCGGGCTGTAAAGAAAGATCGACTTGCCTGGCGAGAAGAACATTCCCCACAGACCGACCAGGGGCGTTTCGCGCAGGACTCCGACCTCCGTCGCCCCGACTCCCGAGCTGGCGAAGGACAACCCATAGCCCGTGAAGTAGATGCTGCCCCAGCGCAGGTAGTTGTAATAGAGGTACATGGCCCCGAACGGGAAGGCGCTGGCAAAGGTGACAAGTCCAACCAGCAGTAATGCGCGCCAGTTGCTGCGCAGCTCCCAGGTGAGATAGACAGCGGCCCCAAAACCGGAGACCAAGAACACCGGCTTGGCGTTGACGAGAAGTCCGGTCCACACGCCGAGCAGCACGGCCTCGCGCCAGGTCGGCCGCTCGCGAACATCGAGCAGTTTGGAGAAGAAGCCGGTGAAACAGACGAGCTGCAATACCTCGGAATAGGGGTATCGCGCGTACACCCAGACCGACGTGGCAAAGGCCAGGGCCAGCGTGGCGGCCGCCGCCGGGATGACCCGCATCTTCAGCCGACGACATAGCCCGAGGAACAGAACGCAGGCCAAGGCGCCGAGCAAGGTCGGCGCAAGATGGGAAGTGAAACGCCACATGATCTGCCAAAGCTCCGGATACACCTTGGTGAGCTGTCGCTGCAACATTGTGCCCGGCACGTGGATGGCGCTTTGAAGAAGCGGCGCAATGCCGTACAGGTGGCCGTCCTTGCCGTTGGGCAGCCCGGGCGGCCACCGCGTCTTCGCATGGAAATTGTGCGAAAACCCGACGCTATCCGCGACTTCCCAAATGGGTGTGGCGTCCCCCCACGGCCGTTCGCGGCTGGTGGAGAAGAAGTAGAGGAAGGCGACCGCGCCGAACAGCCAGAAGCTGCCGCGCCAACGAAAGGGAAAACTCTGTACTGTCTGCAAGGCGGCAGCATGATAGCCGATTGCACCGCGAGAAGAGGAACTTCATTGCGCCCAGCCAAGTCTTGCCGGTGATCAAGGCGACAGGGCGACAGGTCGACGACCGCGCCGCCGCAGGTCGCCGCTGCCCCGCCCGCGTGCTAGACCCTGGCGAAACCATGAAATCCATCGACGACTGGGCGGCATTCCTGGTGGACGTCATCGCACGCGCGACGGCCCGACTCCCCGACGACGTCACACGTGCCCTGCGCGCGGGCCGCGGCCAGGAAGCCGAAGGCTCGCTCGCCGCCATGGCACTCGACGCTGTCCTCAAGAACGCAGAGCTGGCGTGCGCCGAGGGCGCGCCGATGTGCCAGGACACCGGCGTGCCCATCTTCTGGATCCACCACCCGGCGACCGTGTCTTCGGGCATGCTCGGCTCCGCCTGCGCCGAGGCCGTCCGCCGCGCGACCGCGCGCAACCTCTTGCGCGAGAACGCGGTCGACACCCTGACCGGCAAGAACACCGGGAACGGCTATGCCCCCAGCATCCCCAGCGTGCACTGCGAGGAATGGGATCGGCCCGAAGTCAAGATCGAGCTCCTGCTCAAAGGGGGAGGCTGCGAAAACGTGAGCGCGCAGTATTCCCTGCCCCACACCAAATTGGGTGCGGATCGCAACCTGGAAGGCGCCCGACGGGTCATCCTCGATTCGGTTTACCAGGCGCAAGGTAAGGGCTGCGGGCCGGGAATCCTTGGCGTGTGCCTGGGCGGCGATCGCGGCAGCGGCTATCTCGAAGCCAAGGTCCAGCTCATGCGCCACCTCGACGACCACAATCCCGAGCCCGAACTCGATGTCTTGGAAAAGCGCCTGCTCGCCGAGTCCAACCAGCTCGGCATCGGCCCCATGGGCTTCGGCGGCAAGACCACCGTTCTCGGCGTGAAGATCGGCACGCTTGGTCGCGTGCCCGCCAGCTACTTCGTGTCCATCGCCTACCTGTGCTGGGCCGCCCGCCGGGCCACCGCGCTCATCGCCCCCAACGGAGACGTGTCATGGCCGAGCTGAACCTTCCCTGCACCGAAGAAGACATCCGCGCCCTGCGCGTGGGCCAAGAGATCCTGCTTTCCGGGCGCATCATCACCGGCCGCGACGCCGCCCACCACTGGCTGATTTCGGGCTTTCGCGCCGAGGTCGCGCCATTTCTCGCAGGCTCGATCATCTACCACTGCGGTCCCGTGGTGCGCAAAAACCCTGACGGAACCTACACCTTCATCGCGGCTGGCCCCACCACCAGCGCGCGCGAAGAGCCCTACCAGGCCGACGTCATCGGCCGCTATGCCGTGCGCGGCGTGATCGGCAAGGGCGGCATGTTCGACAAGACCCGCGAGGGGCTCATCGAGCACGGCGCCGTGTACCTGCATGCCGTGGGCGGCACGGCGCAGTCGCTGGCACGCGCCGTGGTGCGCGTCGAACGCGTTTTCCAACTCGAGGAATTCGGCGTGCCCGAGGCCATGTGGGTGATCGAAGTGAAGGACTTCCCGGTGGTGGTGACCATGGACGCGCACGGTGGATCCCTGCACGACAAGGTCGCCGAAGCCTCGGGCGAAGCCTTGCAACGGCTGCTCGCCGCCGGACCGCAGACCCGATAGACGACCCGATAGACGAACTTCCCGAATCACGTACAATCCGCGCCATGGACATCGTGCTTGGCGTGCTCCTCGGGGTAATTCTGTGGTTCTTCGCCCGCTACGGCTTGGGCGGCTTCTACACCATCGGGCCCAACGAGCGCGCGGTCTTGTGCACCTTCGGGCGCGCGCAACGCCTGGGCGACGAAACGACGCTGAGCGACCCTGTCGCGGAGAAGCTCACCGACGACGAGAAGCAGCGCTACGAGTACCCGCAGGTGCGGGTTGTCGGGCCGGGATTCCACTGGAAGTTGCCCTGGCAAACCCTGCACAAAACTTCCATCGCCACCTCGACGGTTTCCATCGCCTTCGATCCGGAAGATCCTTCGGCCAATTCCAGCGGGCAGGTCCTGGAGGCGGTCACCAAGGATCAGTTGAACACTGGCCTCGTCGGCCAAATCCGCTTCACGGTCTCGGAGCGCAACCTGTACGCCTACTTCTTTGGCGTGAAGAGGCCGGTCGCGCATGTGCTCGGCTACTTCGTTTCAATCTTGCGCGACCGTATCGCCAACTTCGAGGCCCCCGACAAGGCGCGCGCGGCTGGCGCCGAACCCGCCGACGCGACCGACATCAGCGGCGTGCAAGGGATCTCCATCAATGACCTGCGCAAGAACCTGCGCGACCTCAACGAGCGCATGGACGCCGAGTGCGAAACCGCGGCCGCACGCTACGGCATCCACCTCGATGCCGCCCTCATCACCGGTATCGATCCACCGGCCGAGGTGGATTCGGCCCTGGCCGCCATCAACACCGCCCACAACCACGTGTCGAGCGAAATCAGCCTGGCCCAAGCCGCGGCCGACCAGCGCATCGTCCAATCCAAACGCGCGGTGGAGATCGAAACCCTGAACGCCCAAGCCGAAGTCGAGCCCTTGCTCGCCCTCGCCGATCAGCTGCGCGACCTGGCCGGCAACGGCGGTCCGCAAGCCATCGAGGCCTACGTGCGCAACGCCAAGATTGCGCTGCAGCGCAAGGCCCGCACCCTGGTTCTGCAAAACGCCGGCGCGGGAGGGACCAAGTGATGGAATCGTCGATGATGGATTTCGTGAAGGCGCTGCTCTACACCTTCGGCGGGTGTTTCCTGCTCATGCCGGTCGCGCTGGCCTGCGCGCGCATGCTCGCCATCTACGTGGTGGTTCGCGAACGGCAGTGCGTCGTCTTCGAGCTGTTCGGCAAGGTGCGCTTGGTGCAAAGCGAGCCTGGCCTTCACTGCCCGTGGCTCAAGTTGGGTCCTTTCGCAATCCTGCTTCCCCTGTTCGGCAAGAAATACACGGTGGACGTACGCATCGATCAGACCTACTTGCGCAGCCAGCCCGTGAATTCCGAGGAAGGCGCGCCCATGGGCATCGGCGTATGGTGCGAAATGGTGGTCAGCGATCCCGTCGACTACCTCTACAAGAATACCGACCCGCTCGGCTCCCTGCGCGCCAACCTCTCGAACGCCACGGTCCGCTGCCTGTCCAATATGAAACTGTCCGACATGCTCGAGAACCGGCACAATATGAGTCGCCTGGTTCGCCAGGAGGTATCGAGCAAGTCGCAGGAATGGGGCTACCAGGTCGGCAGCATCTACATCCGCAAGGTGCACTTCCGCGACCTTGGGATGATTTCGCAAATCGAGCAGAAGGTGGTGAACCGCCTGCGCCAGGTGACGGCCGCCATTCAGCAGGACGGCGCCAACCGCGTGAACGTCATCCGCTCGACCGCCGAGCGCCAAGCCGCCGTCGAATTCGCCAAGGCCGCGGCCACGCGACCGCGCATCGTCGGTAAGGCGTTGGGGCAAATCGCCGAGAATCCGCTCATCGCCAAGGCCTTGTTCGAAGTCCTGGAAACCCAGGCGCTGCTTGCCAGCAACAGCTTGGAGGTGAACGTCCTGGCGCCCGGGATTCCACTCCTTTACGGCATGGGCGGCCCTACGTCCAGCCCTACGTCCGCACCACGCTCGTAGTCGACATCGATGTCCCTGCGAACAGGGGCCGAACCGTAGTATGCTGCCGCCCGTCCCAACATCGGGGCGCCGTATCAACCCTAGATCACGAGGCAGCGACCATGGCTACGAAGACGATTTCCGACATCAATGCCAACGGCAAGACCGTACTCATGCGCGTGGATTTCAACGTGCCCTTGAAGGGCGGGAAGATCACCGACGACCGCCGCATCCGCGCGGCTCTTCCCAGCATCAAGCAGGTCATCGACCAAGGCGGCAAGCTGGTGCTCATGAGCCACCTCGGCCGGCCCGACGGCGCCTACGATCCGGAAGGCAGCCTCAAGCCCTGCGCCGAGCGCCTGGGCGAGCTTCTCGGCAAGAAGGTTCTACTGGGCCCGAGCGAGGTCGTCGGCCCGGCGGCCGAAGCCCTGGTGGCCGGCATGAAGGCGGGCGACGTCGTCCTGCTCGAAAACGTGCGCTTCAACGCCGGCGAGACCATGCCCGACAAGGCCAAGAAGAATCCCGACAAGAAGCTGACCGCCGAGCAGCAGAAGATCCACGACGACTTCGTGGCCGGCCTGGCCAAGCTCGGTGACCTCTACGTCAACGACGCCTTCGGCACCTGCCACCGCAAGCACGCCAGCATGTTCGGCGTGGCCAAGGCCATCCAGGCCAAGGGCGGCGCCGCCGTCGCCGGCTACCTGGTTGAGAAGGAAATTCGTTACCTGCACGAGGCCGTGTCGTCGCCCAAGAAGCCCTTCGTGGCCATCCTCGGCGGCGCCAAGGTGAGCGACAAGATCAAGCTCATCTCGAACCTGCTCGGCAAGGTGGACAACATTCTCATCGGCGGTGCCATGGCCTATACGTTGCTCAAGGCGAGCGGCGTGGCCGTGGGCAAAAGCCGCGTGGAAGAAGATCAGGTCGAGGAGATGAAGAAGCTCCTCGCTGCTGCGGGCGGCAAGATTGTGCTGCCCTGCGATCACGCGGCCGCGGGCGCCTTCGACTTCAAAGCCATGACCGGCGACAAGCCGACCGTGGTGGCCGGCGCCAACATTCCCGACGGCCTCATGGGCATGGACATCGGTCCCAAAACCATCGTCGCCTTCAGCGCCATCATCGGCAAGGCCGGTACCATCGTGTGGAACGGCCCCATGGGCGTGTTCGAGGCGCCGGACTACGCGGCCGGCACCCTGGCCGTGGCGCAAGCCATCGCCGCAGCGACGGGCCGTGGCGCCGTCACGGTCATCGGCGGCGGCGATTCCGCCGCGGCCGTCGAGAAGATGGGTCTGGCCGACAAGATGACCCACGTCTCCACCGGCGGCGGCGCCAGCCTCGAATACCTCGAGGGCAAGGAAATGCCGCCCATCAAGGTGCTCGACCAGAAGTAGGAAGATTGTCAGTCAGCAACGCCTATTGGTTAGACGGCGCGCTATTGGTCATGCCGCTGACCTAAGATTCTCGCGAATCATCCGCGGGTGACGAGCCGCGATTCTCAGGAGACCGATGGCCGGTCCTTCTGGCTTTCTTCGGCCTTGTTCCCAGTTTCGGAGCGTGTGGACACTGATGCCCATAGCTTGGGCGAACTGGGACTGCGAAAGGCCGACAAAGCGCCTGAGCGCAGCGACATCATCACCGGATTCGATCTGCCCAGCAACCAAACGCTTGCGCACGCGAGCCGGAATCGCGCGAGCCAGTTGTTCCTCGGTGAGTTCAGGAATGTCCGTCATAGCGATCCTCCTTGGATGTGGCTTCGATAGAGCTCCGCCTCGCGTTTTGTCGCCCAACGGGCGCTGATGAGGCGAACCGTGTCCTCATCACGCTCCGTGTACACGACAAGAACGAGACCCTTCTTGATAGGTCCGATGGCGATGAACCGGTCCTCTTCATCGGAGTGGGCATCATCGAAGACTTCCAGGTAGTCATCTCCACGATGGAACAGGGCACTGGCTTCCTCAAAGGAAACGCCGTGCTTCTTCCGATTCGTGCGGCTCTTGGATTCATCCCAGACGACCCTCACAGTCCCAATATAGTTCAAAGGCTTACTAAGTCAATGACTTAGCCAGAGTCGTCCATCGCTTTGCCGTTCAGCGATGTGGGCGCCGCCAAGCCAACCTTGCGATTCTATACGATGTCACTGCGGCGACCACATCAGTCTGCAACGGCTTGTTCGGCAGCGCCATCCGGAAAACCCTTGCGCGATGTACAGATAGATGTACACTACTGGCATGTCGAAGAGCTATTCGGTTGCAGACGCAAGAGCGCATCTTCCAGAGATACTGGACGACGTCGAGGCAGGCAAGGACGTACACCTTACGCGACGGGGTCGGCCAGTAGCCCTGGTGCTCTCGCCCCAGAGGTACGAGATGCTTCGTAGCGAGTACACCAATTTTGGTGACGCTTACCGCGCGTTTCTCGGCCGCCATGCGCCCGACGAGATCGGACTGGAGCCTGGCTTCTTTTCCTCGCTTCGCGCTCAAGACTCGGGACGTCGCGTTCGGCTATGATGCTCAAGTTTCTGCTCGACACGACCATCGTCTCGGCCCCCGTGGCGAAGATTCCCAACCGGCGAGTTGTCAAGAAGCTCGAGCAACAAGGTGTCTACTGCGCCATCGCGGCGCCGGTCTGGCACGAGTTGGTCTACGGTTGTAGCCGTCTTCCATCCGGCAAGAGAAGAAGTGCTCTAGAAGAGTATCTCCACGGTGTCGTCCGACGGTCCTTTCCGATCCTGCCATATGACGACGTCGCAGCGGAATGGCACGGACGAGAGCGAGCTCGACTTGAAGAAGGTGGCAGAACGCCCCCATTCGTGGATGGCCAGATTGCAGCCATCGCCCACAGCCGAAGCCTAACGCTCGTCACCGCGAACACTGAAGACTTTCGGCACTTCGATGGATTGGAGCTGGTTGACTGGATCCGGTGATCGTCGTCTGCCGCCTATTGGTTGGACGGTCCTCGAAGATGATCCTCGACGAGCATTTCCAGCGACCTACTCACAAGCGGTACCTGCATCATCTGCTTTGGTGCCGCTTGGACAGGGAAGGCAACAAAAGGCTCCGCCGGGATTTCGGTCTGGGTTGCAGTCCTGCGGCCCGCGGTTCGCACAAACATTTCCGCCAAGCACGCATTCGCCGCCAGCAGCGCGACAGGCCTCTGGTCCGGAGCTTGAGCAGGACGCGAGTCCCGCCATTAGAAAGACGACAAGTGCACACACGTTCATATGCTACCTCCTTAGTCATAGGCCCTTGGATCTGTCCAACGCCTTGCCGTTAAGCGGTGGGCGGCCGTCTGCGGCCGACCATCCGCTTCAACGGCTTGTTCGCCGTCGCCAATCGTTGTTCCTCATACCGGCGCATTCATTCCTTCTGGGCTCACCACCCGCAACCTGGCGTTGGTTATTCGCTCGACTGCGATCCGCGGGAGGACGGCATCGACGATCGCTAGGTAGTGCTCAATGAGAGCGCGAACATCGTCGAGCGGCCCATCTTCTATCTCGTGCCATCGGGAGGGAAGATACCGCACGACAATGCTCAACGCATATAGGGCAAGAAAATGCAGGACAAAGGGATCATCCACTACGCCCCACAGCGGCACCACAACGCTGGTTCCACAGTAGCCAGACTTGTAACTTCGAATATGCTCCCACCAGATATCCGCCGACGGGTGTGCAACTTCCCCGACAAAGTGCCGGGAACCTGACAGTCGGTCAACTTCTTCCTGGATGTTCTTGAATGGCAGGTTGAGAGATTCGAGATATGCCTTCGTAAGGTGCTGTCCGTGCGGGTAGATTGCCGCGTAGGTGATCTTGGTTGGGCCATCGGGCGGCGCCGTCAAGGCAAAGTTGCCGGTCTTCTGGATGTACGCCTTCGTCCTCGCCGACTCCTGTCCCCAGTTCTTGCTGGCGTAGCCGACGTGAAACGACAATGGCTCAAGTCCCAGGCACTCCTCAATAAGCGGCTGGAGTTCTGGTATTCGCCTGAAGACATCGGCAAGGGACACTAACTTGGCCCGCTCGTTTTCACCAAGTCCGCCCCATTCCCGTGGCCGAGGCCCAAAAGTGTATGAATCGATGTCCAGGTTGCGATAGCGGCAATACTTGTAAAAGTGCCCATTCTTCAGCGCAGCGATCTGGAGGCTTTGGGGGAATGGGAGGTCCTCCCGGCCGAGCGTGGCGAGGCCATGCCCGAACTCGGTGTGCCGTTGAATCTCGGTCAAATCCGAGTGTGCTTCTGGCGAAGCTACCTGCTCGGCGATCGTGACCTGGAGCATGGCATAGTAGCGGGTAAGAATCTTCGCATTCAGCGATGCGGGTGTGCTTTCCCAGTAGCCCAAAGCGCTGCGAACTGCTGATGCCACCCCTTCGGCTTTTCTCTCGGCCACGTCCTTCGGAAGTGCAGGTGCTCGGGCATCAACCATCCTTCGGCACAGCCGCGAACTCGTAAGCCGTCGAAGCCGGAGCCAGACGAGTTGCCCGACATTTTCAGCGACTATGCGCTCCGCCCTGTCTTTGTCGAATTCCTCTTGATCGGCCATGGTGTGTGTTCTCTATGCTCGCGTACGGCGAACGCCTTGCCGTTAAGCGGTGGGCGGCCGTCTGCGGCCGACCATCCGCTTCAACGGCTTGTTCGGCGCCGGCCTGGTTGGGGCGACGCCGGCAACTGTGCCCCATGCCAGACGGCGACGATCCA
>Ga0224559_1000685_pt1 | contig 21052 bp, 16 predicted proteins | sample 714S33034metaG_FD_180676 | JGI IMG/M metagenome (GOLD analysis project Ga0224559, IMG submission 180676) | Peat soil microbial communities from Stordalen Mire, Sweden - 717 S3 30-34 | ecosystem: Environmental > Terrestrial > Soil > Wetlands > Peat | place: Sweden: Norrbotten County, Stordalen... | reverse complement strand
CGCTATCATAGGAACCTCTTGTGTGCTGTCTCCAAGCTAGTGACGGTAAGACGACGATCCTTTCAGGGAAGCAGGAGTTCTTGGCTGACGCAGGGACAGTCGTGGTGAATCGATGATAGCGAGCGCGTACTAACGATTACGGAATGTAAGGGCGCGGCGCTACCTTGGGCGTAGTTCCCTCAACCCAGGCTGGGCTTCCCTGCGACGTGATGGTGACACTGGAGCTAGTCAAGCCCGAGGCAGTAGCCTCGATGACTGTCGTGCCGGCGTAATAGGTCCGAAACTCGATGGCGGCTTGGCCGTCGCGAATCGTGATGTCCGACGCCGAGCCGCCACCCGGTGGGGTAAAGGTGATGCTCGGTCCGGTCGGGAATTCGCCCGGCCCGGACTTGATCGTGAGCGTCACGGTTGCGGTGTTGCTTATCGCCGTGCCGCTGGCGTCCACGACGGTGACGTAAAGCCACGCGTCCTGCGTGCCGTCCACCGCTGAGAGCGTCGTGGTGCTCGACGTGAGCTTCAAGCCCGCGGCCGTGCCGGCGGCCGGCCAAGTGGGCGGTGCTACGTTGAGGTTGGCGTTTCGATACCAGTAGTACGCTCGCTTGGGGATGCGGAAGTTGTCGATGATGCCCGAGTTGATGTATTGCGCGCTCATCTGGCTGGCGTAGTCGAACATGCACCACCGGGAGATTCCGCTGCGCCACGCGGGTTGGGCAGCCGTTCCGTTCGATACCGTCAGGTTCCCCCAACCGGGATCGTAGTTGCCCGGCCGAGTCGAGCTGACGTCAGCGCCGTACTCTGAGACCATGTTGGGGATGCCGGGGTTGTCGTAGCCGGTGCCGTCGCCGTTGTAGCCGGCGATGTCGCCCAGCGTGCCGGCCTCCGTGCCGCCAATCTTCGACTGTGCCCCGCCGATGGCCGCGGGGCGTCCGGTGGGCGAGGGATCCAGCTCGTGGGTCAAGGCGACCTCTTTCTTGAGCAGCGCGCTCACTCTGTCCGCAGAGCCGCTGCCGTTGAAGAAGTCCTCGTTGCCCATGCTCCACACGATGATGCTCGGGTGATTGCGATGGATGCGGATCATGTCGGTCAGGCTGGCGAGGACGTTGGCGTCGTACTTGTCTCCGTCGGATGCGGAGCTCGGGTAGGAGCCGCTATACGACCAGCCCCCCGGGCCGCCGCCGAAGCCGCCCCAGAAGCAGTTTTCCGACCAAAACAGGATGCCCAGCCGATCACAGGCGTCGGCGAAGGCCGGCGCCTTGGGATAGTGCGAGCCGCGAATGAAGTTCATGCCCGCGTCCTTGACCATTTTGACGTCGCGGTAGAGGGCCGAGTCGCTCACGCCGATACCCCAGCCGGCGTGATCCTGATGGACGTTGCCCCCGTGGATCCAATAGTGCTCGCCGTTCAGGAAGAAACCCTTGTCCTCAGTCCAGCTGGTCCAGCGGAACCCGAAGGGCGTGGTGAAGGTGTCCACGGTCCCGCTGTCATCGGAGAGATAGGACAACGCCTTGTACATGGTGGGATGGTCGGGGTGCCACAGCGAGGGGGTGCTGATGGCGGGCGTGGTCTGCTCGATGGTCACCGTCTTGCCCGCATCAATCTGCTGCGGAGTCGAAACCGTGGTGACCACCTTGCCGTCCTTGTCGACGATATCGGTCTTCAGCGTGGCCTTGACCGCAGCCGAGCGGTTGTTCTGCACCTCGGTCTTGATGGACACGGTGCTGGACGAGCCCGTGTTCGTTGCCAGCGTGGGGGTCGTGACCCAGGTTCCGTACCAGGTGATGTGCAGCGGGTCGGTGACCACGATGAACACGTTTCGATACAGGCCGCCCTGGAAGGTGTGATCGCCGGTAATGGGTGGGATCTGCGCGTTCCAGTTGTTGTTCAAGCGAACCGCCACGACGTTGTCGCCGGTCTTGATGGCGGAGGTGATGTCGATGGAGAACCCGTTGTAGCCGCCGATGTGCTCGCCGACCTTCGTGCCGTTGACGTAGATCTGCGCTTGGTCGAAGGCAGCCTGGAACTCGAGAAACACATTCTTGCCGGACCAAGAGTCGGGGACGGTGAAGTGCTTCCTGTACCAGCCATAGCCGGCGTAGAACTTCGCGTTGACAAAGGTGGGCAGGTTGAACGAGTGCGGCAGACCGATGTTGTCCCACGACGAATCGTCGAAGGTGGTGGCGTCGGCGCCGGTCACGTCAGAGCGCTTGAACTTCCACGACTGGTTGAAGTTCTGGACCAGGCGAGGACCGCTCGGCTGTCCTCCATCAATGTCTGGCGATCCGCCCGCGCCGGTTTGTCCTCCGCTCGGTGCAGCGCCGCCCGCAGCACCGCCGCTGCCCGCGCGGCCACCCGAGGCGGGCATCCCTCCGGACCCGTTGCCGCCCGATCCTCCCTTCGAATTCCCACCCGACGATGAAATCCCGCCGCCGCCCTGGGCGGCCTGCGTGCCGCCTGATCCGCCCGCTGCCGAGATGGACGATCCACCAGCTCCTGCGGTTCCACCGATACCACCGCCGCCCGTCGTCCCGCCGCTTTGGGGCGTCACCGTGTTTGATTGGCTGCAGCCGGCCAAGAGCGCCGTTGCGGCCACCAAGGGCAGAAGGCAATTCGTCGATATGGCAACCCTGAGAGGGTTTCCACGCCTTCCCACGTTTTGGCTCTGCCGGGCAAAGCCCGACTTCGCGACTAGAGGTCGGATCGTGAATCTCACGTGTCACCTGGGGTTTGGGGTTGATTCGATTTGGAGGACGGAGCTCGTCCCCGATTGCAGAGGATCTTCGAATGGTCGATCACTTCGACTTCTTCCCGCACCTTGGCCGGATTCGCCTTCGTGCGATCGCGAGAAGTCCGAAAAAAGTCGCCGTGCAAAAGATGGACGCGTTCCCTGTGCCGCAGACGCCGGCCAGAACACAGGAGCATCCACTGCTGCCGCCATTCGCGCTCGTCGCGCCACCTTGCGAGGTCGCCCCTCCGCGCGAGCCGCTGTTCGGCCCGCCCGTACCGCCCATGCCACTCGCCATGCCTCCGGATCCGCTGCTTCCTGCAACCGCTCCGCTGCCTCCCGTCGCCGGGCTGCCACCTCGTCCACTGTTGCCGCCATTTGCCATCGCCCCGCCTGCGCTCGAGGACGACGTCCCGCCCGTCGCGCTGCTACCACCCGTACCGGCACTGCCGCCGGCTCCCGTGGTTCCCGCGTCGCTGCGCATGCCCCCGCTGCCGCTCGTCCCGCCGCTCCCGCTTCCAGCTGCGCCGCCGTCGATGCTACCGCTACCACCCGTGCCCGAGCTCCCGCCCGCGCCTCCATCTCCCCCGACGCCCGTCTCGGCATCGAAGGTTACGCCATCGAATGCCATCACCAGGACCTTGCTCCCGTGGTTGGAGCCAGCCGTGATCTGATTGTTCTTGTCCACGTCCGATACAGCGAAGGTGAAATGGGTGATGTGGCTGTTCTCCATGACTACGCCCGGCCGCTCCATCTTGAACCAGTTGTCGACTGTTCCGTCCGTAGTGCTGAAGAGCTGTTTGGCCATCCTCGGATCGAACGCAAATCCCTGATCCGTCCAGTTGTGGATGCCGTCGGTCGACGTCAGATGGTACCCGACGCGATCATCCGGATAGTCGTAAAGAACGTGGTATTGCCCCCCGCTGTACCAGATCACCGGATCCTCCGCCAAAACGTAGGTGCTCTCGAGGGTTGACGGCGCATAGGAGTCATCCGAAGAGTGCTTTTGCCGGTTGGGATAGATGCTGGGCAGGCCCGATGGAGGCTGCTGGTTTGAGGGATACGTATTGCTGGGCTGCTGCACTTTGTACGGGCCGCATATCCCGGTTGTGCTGAGCGCAATGACCCCGTGCCGTTGAATGACCTCGAAGTTCCCATCGGGGCGCACCACGAGGCTGACGTTGGAATCCATGTGCATGTCACCACCCGAAAAATTCACCGTCACGCCATTGTTTTGGATCAACTCCCCGGTCGGATTCGCACACGGAGTCCAAGGCCCGGCGAGCGAGGTCGACGTGAAGATCGTGAACGGCACAATCTCGTTGACATAGAGACAGTAGGTGCCATCAGGGAGCACGCAGGCCGATGCATTGTGGCCCTTGTGAGGGTCTTGCGCATTCGGCCCATTATTGAACGCGTACCCTTTGTCCGTGTACGGCCCGAGCAGCGTGTCGCTGACGGCGTAGATCGTCTGTGAGTTTCCCCAGTTGCCGAAGCCCGTCGAGCCGGCCCAGCGGTCCGCGAACATGTAGAATTTGCCGTCCGGAGATGGAATGATCTTGCCGTCCCAATAGTAGTATTGGGGCGGAACGCTGGTGTTCTCCAGTCCATTGCAAGTGTCGCGCGGAAGCACGCCCGAGACGCCCCACGTTTTGGAAGTAACCGGGCAGGCAGTCGGCGTCGGCTGGAAGTAGTTGATGAAGGTCTTTGCAGCAGCGGCGCTTGGCAGGCCAGTGCACACAGTGAACAGAGCTGCGGCAAGACATCTAAAGACTTTTCGTCTTGAGGCTGCCAAAGAGTCACGATAATCAGCCGCGCTTGCGGCAGAACTACAGATCATCTCGCATTTCCTTTCTTGGGCGACGTCTGACGAGGAAAAAGCACGACAAGATGCCGATGAACACACAACGTCCCAATGATTCTGGTTCGCAAGAGTGCCCCACGTTACAAGAACATCCGCTTGAAGATGTAGCGGTGCTACTTCCCCCCGAGGCGCCACCCGCAGCAGCCGTGCCACTGCTTGTCTTCCCGACGGAGCCACCGCTTCCAGCGCCTCCGCTTCCGTTGCCACCCACGCCGCCACTCGACACACTGGCCGAACCGCCGCTACCGAATGTTCCCGCGCTGGAAAAGCCACCAGCCGCATTTGCAACGCTTCCTCCTTGCGCCCCAGCTCCGCCTCCAAGACCGCCCGCTCCTGTGCCGCCAACGGGATTGCCGCCCTGGCCTGCGACTGAGGCGCCACCAGAACCAGAAGTTCCCCCCGTGCCACCACTTGATCCGCCAGTCGGGCCAGCTGCGCCGCCAGCATCGCGACCACCGGCTCCGCCTGCACCGCCAACATCCCCGCCCGAGCCCGTGGCGCCGCCATCCCCAGCGTCACCGTTGTCGACCGGTGCGAGTAGACCGTCGTGCATTACCTGCGCGACGATCCTGTAGCCGTTGTCGTTCGGGTGAACGCCGTCGGGAAAGAGCTCTGGATGGCCGGTCGTGGGTGTGTCGACATCGATGACGGGGATCCCTTTGTCGGCGGCGACCTGCTTCAGCACGGGAAGAATCTCGTCGTGCAGGACCGTACCGCTGATTTGGTAGGTGTTGGTATAGGCATGCGGCGGCAGAGCCAGATACACCAAAGGATGGGTCGAAAGCTGCGTGAAGTGGTCCACCATCGCGGCGCAGTCTTTCCGAAACTGCTCAGCCCGCGTTGCGGTGCCAACCGTCCAGTTGTACGGTTTCGAGTCGTTGGTGCCGAGCATGAGGATGACATCGACCACGGCCGACACGCCGGCGCCCGAGACGAAGCTCGTGGCCGCGGTGTATTCCGATTGCTGCTGATACGGAAGGTCGCCGACCGAAAGCATCGTCGCTCCCGAGTGCCCGAAGTTCATCACTTTCACACTGGAACCGAACAATGTTTGCAGCGCAGCGGGATAGTTCGTGTTCGAAGAAGATGCTCCGACTCCGGCGGTAATGCTGTCGCCGACGCACGCTACGTGGGTCGGCGCTCGCGCAGCGGCGTTCGCCGTGCTGGTCGCGACCACGAGGAACGTTGAAACCACGAAGGGTCTAACGATGCTCTTCAACTTGTTGTTCATGAATCCTTGATATATCTGACTCCAGCGCAAAGCCATCGCGACATGATTCGACTCGCGACCTGGCGCGTGATCGAAAGGCCAGCAAGTCCGAGTAGCAGAACCAGGCCGACGCTACTTCGTCGAGCGCCCTGCCCGAGAGTGCACGAGCACCCGGAGGTCGGATTGTTCCCGGCGTTCGACGGGTGAGTCGCCCCACCGGAATCCGAGCCACCGCGACCGCCGCTGCCGCCCGAGCCCCGGGGCCCAGCGTTGCTATTCGAGCTGCCGCCACCTGCCCCACCCGAGTTACTGCCCACAACAGCGGTCGTGCCGCCGCTCTCCACCGTTGTGCTGCCGGTCGCAGGGGCTCCGCCGCTCTCCCCTGCAGTCGAGGCCGACGTGCCACCGCCGCCGCCTCGACCGTCGCCAGCACCACCCACGGCAGCAGTGCCCGTGGCACCCGCAGTGTTTCCGGCTGCCCCGCCAGAAGAAGTCCCACTGCTTCCCCCAGCGCCTCCGTCGGCGCCACCGCGGCCGATCCCGCCGTCCGCACCGCCGCCACCGCCGTCCCCTGCACCGCCACTGCCGGTCGTGCTGATCCATGAATTTTTCAGTTGGTCCAGTCCCGACTGGTTGGGAACGGACAGCGTGATGTCGGCACCGCTCCCACTCTTCGTGGTCATGCTGTACCAGTCTCCGTCTTTGAGACCGGCCCAGTAGAAACTGCCCATGTTCCAGGAGCGCAGCTCGCTGCTCATGCCGCGGATATAGGCCTCGAAGTAGTTGGTGGGAGCGGTGCTGTAGTCGAGAGAGCCATAGCTGACCCCATTCTTGCTGCCCGGGCTCATCGGCCCGCCCCATTCCGTACAAACGGTACGGTCGGAGTAACTGCCCACCTCGCCCTTGAATTGGCTTATCCACTGGGACTCGCTGGTCCAAGTGTCCGAGCCAAAGAAACTATAGTCGTGCACCCCCAGAAGACAGCCGTCAAGCGCGGCGGCTGAACCAATATCGCTGACATTCTGGGCATTGCCAGTTCCGTCGAGGATGACCCTATTCTTGGGGACAGTCGGAAATTGCGTCAACCAGCTGCTGTAAAGAGAAACCAAATCGGCCTTACTGTACATGTTCGGTTCATTGAAGATCTCGAAGTAGGCATTGTCGTTGCCGCCGTACTTGGTGACTACGGTCTTCCACATGTTCCAGAATGCGTTCATGTCCGAGGGCTTGTTGCTCTTGGCACTGTCCCAGTAGCACAGCACGACCATGCCCTTGGAAAGGACCGCATCTATCGCACCCGTGTAGGTGGACCAATAGCTCGAAACAGTTGCCTCGTTGATGGGCACTCGGACAGCGTTTGCCCCGATCTTTGACGCAAACTGACTCATGACCGCCTCGCCTATGGCGGAAGCCGAACTATAGGTATCGGACGCGGAAAGACCTGCGATGTATAGGACGCCCGACTGGAAGTTATCCCTCTGGTCAGCCCAGTTGACCCCTTTGAACTGACTCGTGGCCGCCGATGCGTTGGGTGAGCTCAAGCAGATAGGGCTCATCACTATCAAGGCATGCAGTAGTGATGACAATCTCCCACTCTCAGACATGTTCCATTCCCATTTCCTCGGTTGATAGATGGTGTCCTCTAGTTAGATGACCGTCATGGATTTGCGCCGGTCGCCCATGTGTTGGGCGCCGCCAGGCCATTCTTTACACCCGTCATAATGCCATTGACGATTGCCGACTGAGTCACGCTGCCGCTATTTCGGTCGAAGACCGAGAACGACTGACTACCTGAGCCCCCGTTATCCCACCAGATGGGAACGATACCAGCAGTCGTCGTGTCCTGAGCATAGGCAAAGGCGTGTGCCGCCCGATTGGCTGCGGTTTGAGCTGCCGTCGAGCCCCATTCGCCGATAAATACAACCTGGGTCGGAAGCCAGACTCGGATCTGCTGGGAGATGGAGTTTTGCATGCTCGTATAGTCAGAGGCGCTCCCCCAGGCGTAGGGTGTCGTGCTCAAGCCAAAATTCGTCGGGTAGTAGGTGTGGAGCGAGATCACCAGATTGGGGTCGTTGATGAAGGTCACCTTCTGTATCGACTGAATTTCCGCCTCAATGGGGCTCGCGCCGACGGGCTGGATCATAACGATGCGCGTGGCATTAGCTCCACCCGTGTCTCGGATCGCCTTGAAGCAGGCTTCCAGGTACATATCGAGATCCGTCTGCGCTTGCACCGTGTTGCCTCCGCCGGCCTCATTGGGCTCGTTGAAACACTCGAACATCAGATGGTTGTCGAAAGACTTGAAAGCGTTGGCGATCTGGGTCCACACCACCGTGATCTCGGTCGCTATGCTCTGTGCGGCGGAGGTCGCGGGGAAGGTAACCCACCCTCCGTTTCCATCTGCTTCGTGGTGGGTATTCAGAAAGACGTACATCCCGGCGTCGACGGCCCACTGCGCGGTTTGCTTGACGTTGCTCATCCAGGCAGAATCGACAGTCCAGCTCGGTCCGGCGCCGATATGGTCAGTCCAGGTGACGGGGAGCCTGAGCGTCTTGAAGCCTGCAGCGTGAACGGCGTTGATCAGCGTTTGAGTCGGCGTCGGGTTGCCCCAGCTGGTCTCGTTTGGTGTTGCATCGAACGAGTTGCCAAGATTCCAGCCCGGCGCCATGAGCTGTACTGCCTGTTGCGGTGTGAGCTGGCCGGTGACACCGCCCCCGGTGCCTGAGCTGCCCCCTCGCGAGCTGCTCCCCCCGGCGCCGGAGCTTCCCGCTTGCGCCGTCGTGCCGCCGCTACCCGTTATCCCTCCCGCGGTCGTCGCGCCACCGGACGCAAGGGTGCCACCCAGCCCGAGGTTTCCGCCGGAGGCTGAAGCACTGGAGCCGCCTAAGGCGAACTGGCCACCGAAACCTGTTGAGCCGCCTGAGGCAAAGGCTCCGCCTCGCCCCGAGCTTCCGCCGGTCTCGACAACGCCGGAGGCACCTCCAGAGCGCTGGTTTCCACCCGCTCCACCCGCTGAAGTCGTGTCTCCGCAACCTACGAGAAGGAGAGCCACTAGCGCCTCGGCTAGAGCAGGCAGATATTTTTTCATAGCAGGTCTTCTCCGGGATGACGGATCGAGCGGTTCCTGAACGCGCAGATTCGTTCATGGTGAACGAGAAACGTTTGTGCAGGGTTGCCTTCCGGGCATGCTAGGGGAGGAATCCCAAAAAATGCGAAGGCCCGAGCCAGCACTTGCGTGCGGCGGTTGCATTGTCGTGGTTACCTCAATGCGCAAATCAGGGTAGCGTCAGTCCGCCCGATTTCAGGAAAGCACCAGCGTGCGTCTGCATGAAGAGCTGCCCGTCGGTGTCGTAGTCGTTCGTCACTGATGCCTGCGCCGTGGCGGCCAGCCCACACAGAACCATGCTGACGCCGGCCTGGGCGAGAGACTGGCGATGCCCGGCGCCCGACACGCCGAAGATCCACTCGACACGATTGTCGCGGTAACCGCCGCGCGCTTGGCCCACGTTGTCGGCGTCGAGGTGATTGGAATTGCCGACGGGAACTTCCCATATCACCCAACGTCGCGCGGCCCGCTCGTTCCACAAGGTCAGCCACGCCAAGTAGCGTGTGAAGCTACGCGTGCTGGCGGACGCAGCATCCGAGGCGTCCCACCAAACATCCTTGCCCAGCACCAGCTTGGAGTAATCGAAGTCGTCGTCAGACACATGCTGCGACAGCAGATCGTAAGTGTCGCCGGTGGCGTTCGGCCAAAGGCCCATGGCTCCCAAGAACGCCCACGCCCGATCCACCTCGGGTGGCAGAGGCACGCTGCTGCCCACGTAGGGAACATCAAGTCCCGAGGCCCACGGCGCCACGTCGATGGCCAACTTCGCGTTCATCGCACCAACCGAACGGCGCAAGCGCAGGAAAGCCAGGCCCCAACCCGCAACAGTGTCGGGCAAATCGGCAAGCTCTGCCACGCCACTGGAGGCTACGGCTGCACTCGCCGTCGGATCGTGGCGAACGCCGATCTCGATGTATCCCAAGGCCGTGTTTTCCAGCAGCACCACCACGGGCTTGCCGAAATCGCGCACCCGCTGCATCAGCAGTTTGAAGTGTGCGAAGTAGGCCGCCATCGTCGTGGCGTCCTGGATCTTGAGCACATCATCGTTCCCCGACGTGCCCATGAGTTCGATGTACGCCAACACCGGGACTTCGCCGCTCGCGTCGGCCTCGTTCATGTACGTGGTCGCCCACGAGCCATCGTCGCTTCCGGTGCCGAAGTTGTTGCTCCAGCCTTTCGCAAAAAAGCGAAAACGTGCGTCCCAGGGCACGCCGCTCGATCCCATCCAGGTGTCTCCGTGCTGGGCTTAAAGCCCTGCCATCAGTCGCCGGGGCAAGTCGTCCGGCACGCTGCCAGCTGTGGCGGAAAAAACGGTGCGATCCACCGAGCCGAGCAGCTCGCCGCCGCCGCATGCATTCGCGGAGAGCGCCGCAAGACAAAGGAAGAGGCAACCGGCTTTCATGGCCACTCAAGCGCAAGAGAAAGTCCGGGGCGCACGGTGTAGGGCTGAACAATAGCGGCGGTGCCGTCGAGACCCGAAACATCGTAGTGCCGCTGGACCGTGCATAGCCCTTTCGAATGGGGCAATTCCGGTCCGAGAACTCGTGTCTCCCTGCGCCAGCACGGCCACGCCGTCGCACGCTGCCTCACGCAGTGCCATCGTGCCTACCCCCGCCGTGCCAGCGCCCGCGCCCGCCGAAAAGAACAAGTCGGTCAGCAAGTCGAAGTACATTCCGTGGGCAGAGCTCCTCAGAAAAACATTCGGGTTTGAGATCGTCTGCCAGAAATGTCAGGCTCCGCTCCGCCTCATCGCGCTCATCAAGACCGAGACCGTCGCCCAAACGATTCTCAAGGCGATGCACCTGCCGTCCGACATCCCGCAGCTTCATCCCGCGCGCACTCCTCGCCCGCCACCCGGGCTCGCGGGCGGCGGCGATGACTGGCTGAACTGAACCCGACATTCGCGAGGCCGCCATGGGGTAAGACTGCGCCTCGTGTTCCAGACGGACCTTTCAGCGCGCAGATCAGCCGGCCAAACCCGCCCAAAACCGCCCGAAACCGCCCTGTCGGGCAGTTCTGGCGCGCGTGGCCGTGCTGGCGCAGGGAGACACGAGTTCTCGGACCGGAATTACCCCATTCGAAAAGGGCTATGCACCGAGCTGCGCGTCGCCTCACGCGTGCAGAATCTCGACGCCTTCGCCGACGACTGGCTCGCCGCCAACATCAAGCGCGGTTGGGTGGCGGCATCCTCGTTTCGTCGGCCCGAGGAAGGTCCTGCGGAGAACACCGCCGACGCCACGCCGATAGAAAGGGAGCCCACGGCCGCCACCACGGACCACGACGACCCTGTGGTGCCAGAGCCTTCGACAAGCTCCGGCCCGCGGCTCACCATCACCTTCGCCCGCAGCTCTTCCCCAACCTTTCCGCTCGTGCGCAGGCGCCTCGACACACTGGCGCCGCTCGGCGCCCTCACAGTCAACACGCTGCACACATGACCACCGTCTTCGCGCCCAGGTGATTAGGTCCGGCACCAGATGCCTGCCCAAGCACATCAAGATCCCTCGCTCCACCGCTTCGGGTTGTGCTCATCTACTTCGTCGGCTGCGGGGTCAGCCGTCTGGCGCGATACAACGTGACCGCCGAGGCCCTATCCGCGGGGGGGCGACAAGGTGAAGTACTTCGAGGGCACGCCCATTCCCTCAAGCCTCGCCCTGGTCGTGGTGTTGGCCGTAGCGGCCTGGACGCACCGGTTGGAGGCGACGCTGTACTTTGGCACCGTCGAGCTGGGCCTGGTCCTGCACCCGCTGGTCCTGATGTTCGCGCTCTCGGGCAGCCTGATGATCAGCAAGACCCTGCGAATTCCCAAGTTGTGAACCTATGGCCAGCTCGACCAAGATGAAGGTCCAACCCCATCGATTTGAAAGAGGCACAACGCCGGCCGCATGAGCAGCGCATGCAGATCCCTTCGTTTTCCTCACAAGATCTTTCGGCACGCCGACCGGCCCGAAAGATGCAGTTCTTCTGAATTGGAGCCAGATGCTAGGGTCTTTCACCCAGCGCGACGGCTCCGCGAACAGCCGGAAAGGAAAGCAAAATCATGAGTACCAGCACTCTGATTATCTTGGTCGTCCTAGGAGTTCTTCTCTTTGGTGGTGGCGGCGGCTACTACTGGCGGAGTCGACGTTAGCTAGTCGTCCCGAGTCAGGCCCACAATTCGCCGGATCTCTCGCGCGAGTCGAACGTCGAGTCGGGCGCGAGGTCGTAGCTCGGGTCGTTCCGGTCGGGGTTGAGGCCGACCGCCGGCTCGAACAGCCTGAGGCTCTTGCCTCGAAGCGCCTCAAGCCTCGCCTTGGCGGGACACGCGTTGTCGTCCGATCTTCGCGCGAGCGGGGACGAGGACACAAAAGGGACATGTTACCCGCCGATTAGGCTGCCAGGTGCTCGACGCTGATTGGCAGCACGGGGATCGGCACAGCCCTCAAGTTTCGTCCGGTGAAGGCTGCACGGCTGTGTGCGGAGACCTTCCAAGTCGGCTACTTCTTCCTGCAGTATTGAAAGAGCGAAGCGAATGAAAGGTGCCGAACATGGCCACGATCGAAACACTTGAAGCGGAACTCAACAGTTTGAAGGTTGTTGTAAAGACCGCAATCACCAAGATGGAGACGGAAACAACCCTCAAAATGGCAGCTCTGCCCGAGGAGATCCGACAGCCCCTGTCTAGCCCCGTGGCCACCAAGGGGAAGGTGCGACCGCTCGATGAGATTGAGAAGGACTATATCCTTGCCGCGCTAGAACTGAATGACGGCAACCAGACCCACACCGCTGAACAGCTCCACATCGGCTCCGCGACGCTGTACCGCAAACTCAAGAGCTACGGGTTGATCGGCAAGAAGAACGCCGTCGCGTGCTAACCAATAGGCGTTTGAGCCGGCCGCAGGAATAGCGCAGCTGTGTGCGCAGACCTTCCGTAGAAAAGCGTACGCAACAGCGTCAGCGCTGAAATCATGGAGGATTTGGCGGTGCGGGAAGGCTGGTTTGCTGGCCGCTGCACTGGTCGCAGGTCATCGCCCGATTCGCTGCGAGACGCTCCTCCCGCGCCTTGCTCCGGGCCGCCGCCAGTTGCGCCGGCAGGTTGACGCCGTGCCGAAGTACATCTCGTCCGGCGTCTGGCCGGCGAAGGCCCAATGTGGCATCTGGGTGTTGTGCTCTTCAACGAAAAGAGCCATGAGAACGCGAAGCCGCTCTATCGAGTCGAGCGAGTTGAGGTAAAGCCATTGGTGTTTCAGCGAACGCCAGAAGGCCTCGATCATCGAGTTGGAATAGGCAACATCGACCTGTGCGAGGACGCGCTCCAGGCAGGCGCTGAATAGGGTGTCGTCTACCGCGCTATTGATGTTCTCGATGCCGGAATCGGCGAACAGAAGCGGCAACCCTGCGAATACCATGTGCTTGCCAGCGGCGAGAAGGAGCTGGCAGGTGGCTGTGGGTTCGAGCCGCTCAGCCACCGTCCACGCGAGAATCTTCCTGGAATAGTTGTCGATGATGGCGTGCAGATATGTCTTCGTCCCATCGATCAGCTTCAGAACCGTCACGTCCACATGCCAGATCTCATTCGGTGCCGCCGCACGCACACCGACGGTGGGTTTGGGCGGATGAACGCGCAGCCGCGGCCGACGCCAACCGAGCTGTGCGCGCAGACATTTCGCACTTTATGTTCGCAATATCGGCATAGCTGAAATCATTGAGGATTTGGCACCACGGGAGGGCTGGCTTGCTGACCGCTGCACTGGTTGCAAGTCATCGCCCGGTTTTTCGGGGCTATCAGTTCGCCCTTGCTACAACCTGTCGAGTTGCTTGCCTCCTTTGGTGGATCCGACCAGGCTCGCGCCCAGCCGACAGAGACTTCTACTTCCGGGCTTCCGACGGGTTGGTCTCCCTTCCCGTCGCCGGATATGACTACGGTGGCAACTGGGCAAGTTCCACCGGCGGGATTTCCGCCCGCTGGAATGGCAGCTAGCATCGCCGCACGCGAAATTCGGTGGACAGCTACACAAGCCCCGCATTGGGCGATATGACGTATCCAAAGTGATGTCATCGACACGTCATCTTGGTCGAAGGTGAAGGGAACCAACGTCGCTGCCATGCCGCAAATCCTTGAAGTTGCTTGCCCAACGCCGGTGGCTCGATAGCTGCTCAGAACCTATCGGCATGCAACACAACCAATCTGGCGGCAACTCTCACGGAGCGACCAACGGTCCACTGCGTAGGCTCGAATCCTGGGTGTGCGCACTCCAGCGAATTGTCGACGTCCTCGTCATCGTCGGTGCGCAAGCCCTTGCGCACGCACTCTACCCGGAACCTTGGAGTGACCAGACGACGATGATCACGGTGATCGCGCTACTCGTGTTTGGCTTCGCGTCGGAGGTGGAGGGGCTCTACCGCCCCTGGCGCACGGGAACCATCCTGCAGGAAAGCAGGGATGCTATCATCGCATGGCTGGCGGTCCCAGTGGCGCTCTTTGCATTCTGGTTCTTCACCAAGACGGCTTCGCATTACTCGCGAATTGCGTCGTTCGCATGGTTCGCCTTCACCCCGCTGTTCCTCTGTGCGGTGCGCATCGGGGCCCGGACCGTTATGCGAATTCTTCGCATGCGAGGCCGCGACCTTCGGCGCGTGGGTATCCTGGGTTGCACCAAGGACGCGGAGCGCTTGACCGAAGCTTTCGAGAGCATGCCCTGGCTCGGACTCAAGCTGGCAGGCGTCTATGATGACCGGGCTGCGGATAGACGGGACCTCGTCAATCACCCACACTGGTCCGTGATCGGCCGCTCCGACGACCTTGTTCAAGATTGCCGCGAAGGCAAGATCGATGCAGTGTACGTCGCCCTGCCGCTGCGGGCAGAGGCGCGCACTGCGGAGATTCTCGCTGCATTGGCCGACACCACCGTGACCGTGTACTTGGTAGCCGAGCTCCTCTACTGCTCCCTGCTGCGTGCGCAATGGGGTCAGGTCGGGGGCGTTCCGGTCGTCAGCCTGCACGATTCCCCCTTCCAGGGACTCGTGGGCTGGATCAAGCGCATTGAGGATTTGGCGCTCGGCAGCTTCATCATTCTGCTGACAGTGTTACCGATGATTTGTATCGCGATTGCAATCAAGATCAGGTCGCCGGGGCCGATTTTCTTCAAGCAGTGGCGTTATGGTTTGTCCGGAAAGAAGATTCGCATCCTTAAGTTTCGGACAATGACTGTGTGCGAGGACGGTGCGGACGTGGTTCAGGTCGTGAAGGACGATGTGCGCGTGACGAGGCTCGGCAAATTTCTGCGCCGCACGTCGCTCGACGAGTTCCCGCAGTTCTTCCAGGTTCTGACCGGTGAGCTTTCTCTGGTAGGCCCGCGGCCGCACGCGGTCGCCCACAACGAGAAATACCGGGCGATCATTCATGGGTACATGTTGCGCCACATGGTCAAGCCCGGGATTACAGGCTGGGCGCAAGTCAACGGATGGCGCGGGGAGACCGCGGAGTTGGTGAAGATGGAAGAGCGCGTCCGTCACGACATGGAGTACATCAGCAGATGGAGTCTTCTGCTCGACCTGAAGATCATCTTTCTGACGATCTTTGGCGCCAAGAAGAACCTGCACGCTTGCTGAGGCATGGGACATGAACCGCGTTGCCAACGCCCCTTCCAGCGCCTTCAGCTCGTCCGCCTCTTTCGCGCTGATTTCGTTTCCGGCTTCGTAGCCGTGCACATCCAAGCGGGTGGCGCCTTGGCTGGCCGGTGCTTCGAGGATGCGGTCTGCCGCGTGCCGGGTGGAGATGCCTGCCGCCAGCGGATGCACGTGGAAGATGATCTTGCCTTGGGAAAGGGATGAACTTCCGGCAGCGGCGTCACCGGCGCCCAGGGTTGGCGCATGGCCGAGGTCAAGAGCGCGACGCGCGGGTCGTTTGTCTAAGGACGATTTCTAGCACACTTGAGAGTCGCACCCCTTCCTACTACCGCGAGCTGGTGCTCGCCAGTGACCCTTGTTACCTTTCTAACCGAGTCGATCGGCAAAAGCGCGGCGTCTCGATCGCGCTGAGCGAGATCGCCTCGTCTCGCCGAAGTGAGCAATTTCGCGGCGCTGGCCCTGGATGTCGCAGTGTTCGCCGAGATTGCCAGTTCGCGCTTTCTCAAGGCTATTTCCACTGCCAGCAGCGATCTTGGAAGACACGAGCATAATTCAGCATCTTTCGCCTCAAATCGATGGAGTCGGCTGGTCATCTTGGTCGAAGTTGCCGTTTCTCAGAATCGTTGCACGCTGCAATTGCCCGAATTTGCTCGCATTGGGTGGCTGGCTCGAATGCTGCTGGTGCTGTGTGGACATACGACAACACAACCGTCATCACGAAGGACAATCACGTGAACGAGGATCAAGCCGAAAGCTCCGCAGAGAAGCTCCACGACGTTCGCCGGGAGAAAGTGGTGATAAACCAAGGAAGCGATTCGAGCCAAGGTCGTCAAGCTGCATGCGAAAGCGGAGAAGGGTACGTGTTGCGGCTAGGCAGCTGAGCGGGATTGGGCCTGTGCGCCCCGGTTGTGTCAACACGCATTATTGAAAGGGACCGCTACCTCATGTATCCGACGAAGAACGACATTCACGAAAAGAACCGCTCGCCACTAGTGGATTTGCTTAACGCGCGCCTAGCCGGTGCGATCGTCCTACAGACCCAATGCAAGCAAGCTCACTGGAACGTGAAAGGACCGAATTTCATCGGTTTGCACGAGCTCTTCGACAAGCTGAACGAGGATGTGGAGGTCTACGCCGACGACATCGCTGAACGCGCGGTGCAACTAGATGGCATGGCGGAGGGGACGGCCCGCAGCGTGGCTAAGCGGACAACACTGGCGGAGTACGCGGCGAAAACCGCCGGAGGCCGCGATCGAGTGCAGGCGCTGTCATCGGCCTTGGCATCTTTTGGGAAATCGGTTCGGCAGTCCATCGGGAAGAGCGACGAGTTGGGGGATGCCGATACCACCGACCTCTTTACCGAGGTTTCACGCGGTGTGGACAAGTGGCTCTGGTTCGTCGAGGCGCACCTGCAGGCCGAGCGATAGCCATCACAAGAGACAGCGTTGAGAAGAAACTCCAGCGGAAAGACGAATAGGGCAATGATGATGAACTCAAAATCGCATCTATTGAAGCTAGGAAGCGCTTGGGTGCTGCTCGCGTTCGCAACCGCTTGCGGTGGGAGCAGTACCGCCGAAGGAACACGAGACGGCGGTCAAACTAGTGCGGGCGGTGCGGGCAGTACGGGCGGTTCAAATGGAAACCGCGGTGCTGGCAGCACGGGGGGCTCAAGTGAATCGGGCGGCGTTGACACCATGCTCGCGGGAGTTGCCGTGAATCTTGGAACCGCCGAGAATTTCGCAATTCTCGCGGAGAGCGGGATTTTCATTCTGTCGACCGCGTCGATTACGGGAAATCTGGGAATCAGCCCGGCTGCCGCAACCTTCATCACCGGATTCTCGCTCACCCCGGATTCTACGAATGTATTCTCGACCTCGCCGCAGGTGACCGGAAAAGTGTACGCGGCCGACTATACGGCGCCGACGCCTTCCGCCCTGACCACGGCCATCGCCGATATGCACCTTGCATTTACCGCCGCCGCGGGGCGCTCACCGGGTGTGACCGAGCTGAACGCGGGAAGCATAGGCGGCTTGAACCTAGCCCCGGGTGTGTACCAATGGGGCACGAGCCTCCTCATCCCGACGGATATCACCCTCACGGGAACCGCGACCGACGTCTGGATCTTCCAGGTCGCACAGAATCTCACCATGAGCAGCGGCACGAAAATCCTCCTGGCAGGTGGCGCACAGGCCAAGAATGTCTTCTGGCAGGTCGCGGGTTTCGTAGATCTCGGCACGACAGCGCACTTCCACGGTGTGGTCCTGACCCAAAATTCGATCACGCTCCGGACGGGGGCATCGATCAGCGGACGACTGTTCGCGCAGAGCGCGGTCAATCTCGACGGCAGCTCCGTCGTCGAACCGGCTTTGTAGATGGAGCGGGATGGAAGCGTCCTTGGATTGGACGATGTTGGCCGGTAGCTTCGCATGACTTTGTCCAACGCGGATAAATTGACGGGATGCGACCTCCTGCGGGGTAGGTCTATTGGGACAAGCCCAACGCGGAAATTCAAGAGGGTTTGGCCACACCTGTAGAGCCCTTGACGGACCCCCAGGCGTTGGCATTTGCTCTCACCGGCATGACGGTGCCCGAGGCCATCGCCAAGGCAGTTTTCGACGAGCTGACCACGCATGCGCATGAGCTGTGCGAGGTCCTCAAGCGGTCCGTCGGCATCCGAACCGCGGCCCTGGATCTACTCGATCGGCTCGAACGTGACCTACGCCAACAAGGGGGCGTACAGGTCCCCCCTCATGAGAACCTGGCGCGAATGGCGTTTATTGACTTTCTCACCGGCCTGCCCAATTTTCGCAGCCTTTCAGAGCGCTTCGAAAATGAAATCAAACGTGCCGCACGCTATGGCCGTCTGCTGTCGCTCATCATTCTCGATCTTGATGGCTTCAAAGAGATTAACGACCGCTGTGGACATCTGGCGGGAAACGCTGTCTTAAAGCACGTGGCTAGTTTGCTAAGGAATTTCGTGCGAGAGACAGACGTGGCAGGGCGCTACGGTGGCGACGAATTCATGATTCTGTTGCCCGAAACACCCAAACATATCGCAGAAGGATTGGCGAATGATATTCAGGTGCTCATTTCTACGACACCTCTGTATTCGCAAGAGCACGGGCTGTTGCCACTGACGATTAGCCTGGGAATGGCTTCGTTTCCACGCGACGCGCGGACCGCGGATTCTCTGATGGCCGAAGCGGACGGCGCTATGTACAGCGCCAAGCGTGCCGGCCGGAATCAAGTGTGCTTTTCCAAGCCGAGGACCTTTACGCTTCTTTCGCACGGCCCGTTCGCGCCCCAGACCTATAAGTCCGTTCATGTGATCGGGGATTTTAATGGGTGGGATCGAGCCGCCGAACCAATGACCTGGGATTCACCACGAAACTGCTTCACCATCGAGTTGTTCTTGGCCCCAAGCAAGTACGAATACAAGCTGCTCCTGGACAAAGAAACCACCACGGTCGACCCGGACAATCCGGAATCCGTCTATGACGGATTCGACGGTCGCAATTCCGTCCTAAGAATTGTCGGCTAGGGAACATCATGAAGGGGACCCCGGTCGTTGACCATCGCGAGGTTGTTCACGGATACCGCCGCCCCGATTGCTATCCAAACTACAAGCCCACAGGGGATTTGCATGAACGACAACCCGAAGCTTGACCCAAACGCCAAAGCCCCCGTCCCGGACGCGGTGGCGGTGGCGGTCACGGTGTGCGGCGCGACGGACCTAGGTCGGATTTGTACCGACAACGAAGATGCGTTCGCGATTGTCGACATGTCTTCAGGCGCAGCGGTCGCTCTCGGCAGCGAGAAAAGAATTCCGTTCGTGGGCCGTGCCGTCCTGCTGATCGTGTGTGACGGAATGGGGGGTGCCGCAGCCGGAGAGGTCGCAGCCCGCCTAGCAGGTGAAGTGGTCGCACATGAGATCAGTCAGATGGGTGGCACCTCTGGCAGCTCGCAAGTGGAGCCGCTCCGTGCAGCGCTAAAGCTTGCCAATCAGGTCATCTTCGAAGAGTCTCGCCATCGCGCTGGTGAGCGCGGCATGGGAACGACCTGTACAGCTGGCCTGCTTTTCGCGGGCCGAGTCGTGCTCGCTGAGGTCGGTGACTCACGCGCCTATCTCTTCAGGGCCGGCAAACTCCGGCAACTCACGCGCGACCAGTCTCTTGCAGCGGCCATGGTGGATTCGGGTGCGCTGACCTCGGAGGAGGCAAAGACCTTCCCACATTCGAATGTCATCCTGCAGGCCCTCGGTGTTCAGGACCATGTCGAGCCCGTGACTTCCGAGATCGAGCCTGCACCTGGCGATGTGCTCCTGCTCTGCTCGGACGGGCTGCACGGTCCGGTACCGGCCGAGCGGATCGCGGCAATCTTGCGCGACGGGACTGGCCTGGCTTCCTGCACACGAGCCCTCATCAGCGCGGCGCTCGCCGCAGGGGGGCCAGACAACGTTACCGTGATCTTGGCGCGGCACGAGGGGCTTTCGCAGTCACAAGATCCGCTCCGTGCTGGCAGGTAGCCCAGCACTTGTTCCTTAAATGCCGTCGCGGCGCGAGGACCAAGACGGCGTTGCGACCGCGGTACACCTGTTAGCCAAGAAGGCCACCCATGAACATCATCACCCCTCGCACCGTCCACGTCCTCAAGAACCCAGCCGCCTTCGCACTCCAGGTCCTGAAATACACTCTTGCTCGAAGGTCAGCAGGTGTTCCTGCATGACCCTGTATAAGGCAGTCTTCTCCGGCTCCCGGCGTGAATAGGCCGGTCCCGCGGACGTGGGCTGTGCGTATGCCGCTGCCTCCACCAAGGAGGATGTCGGTCAGCGGTTCGCGGAAGTTGCGTGGTCGCGGCTTGCTCGGCCGCCCTCTCACGCGCGCCCTGTCCTCCTTCGCAGGGTCCATTCCGCTGCTAGCAAACCGACGGCCAGCAGCAGCAGGAGCGGGTTTGACCAAATCTCGATGGTGCGTAGGCTGCCGACGCGCAGTTTGCGAAGCGGGCGGACCTTGGGGGCGCCGAGGGAGCCTTCGCGGAATTCGCCGCCGCTCGTGGAGGCAAGTTCGCGCAAGACTTCCTTGCGGGCGACGATGTCGTCGAGCTCGCGGCCTTCGGGAAGGATGACGAAGGTGGTTTGTTCGACAACGGCGCGGCCGTCGAGGGTGGCGTTGCCGATGAGGTGATAGGCGCCAGCCTCGAGGGCGGCGAGTTCGACGCGGGCTTCTTCGTCGCCGTCGGTCTTTACGTTGAGGGTGCGCAGCGGGGCCGCGGTGGCTTCGGCAGGATGAAGTTCGAGGCTGACGTCGACGGAGGCCGCCGGCGAGAAGTCGGGGCGCAAGGTGCGCACGCGGACGGCGACGGTCTGGCCGCGGCGGTATTCGGCCTTGTCCAAGTCCACGCGCAGAAGGCTAAGGGCAGGGTCGCGCAATAGCCAGCGGATGGCGTTGTCCCAGAAGCGCTGAAAGGCGCGGCCGTCGTCGCCATGGCCTGCGGCCTCGAAGCCCCAGCGCCAGGCGCTGTCGGTCAGGAGCGCGAGGGTGCGGC
>Ga0224559_1000684_pt1 | contig 21070 bp, 18 predicted proteins | sample 714S33034metaG_FD_180676 | JGI IMG/M metagenome (GOLD analysis project Ga0224559, IMG submission 180676) | Peat soil microbial communities from Stordalen Mire, Sweden - 717 S3 30-34 | ecosystem: Environmental > Terrestrial > Soil > Wetlands > Peat | place: Sweden: Norrbotten County, Stordalen... | reverse complement strand
TCGCAATGTGAACCGGCGTAGGGATCACTTCGCCGAGCGCGCGCAACGGCCGTCTGTCCATCAACACAGCCACAGCGCGCTCGGTGAAGTGAGCCCTGTCGGCCTTACGCAAGTCCTCGGTTGACTCGGCTTTCAACCCGTTCGGTGCTCTAGAGGGAGGAGAGAAATGCCATGAGGTCCTTGTCCTTCCGCCACGTGGGGTTGCGGTCATAATCGGAGCTGCTGACTGCACATGTCTCCAGCGCCTTCGCCTTCATCTCGAGGTCGACCTCCGCGTAGCGATTCGTGGTTTCGAGCGAGACGTGGCCGAGCCAGGCGCGGATGGTGTTGATATCGACGCCAGCACGGAGAAGGTGAACGGCGGTTGTATGCCTGATCGTGTGAGGGCTTACGCGTTTCTCTCGGAGGGAGGGCATCGTCTTGGCTACCTTCACCACCGTTCGTGCGACCAGGGTGTGAATGCCGAAACGAGTGATCGCGCTGCCACGCACGTTGCGAAAGACCGGCGTGTCGGTCGGGCCTTCGAGCCGTGGGCCGAGCAGCTGGAGGAGGACCTTGCAGGTGTGTGGCCAGAGAGGGCATGTGCGGGTCTTGCGTCCCTTGCCGAGCAAACGCACGTGGCCTGGGGAATCGAGGGTGACGGCGGCGACAGTGAGCCCCGCCGCCTCGCTGGCGCGAGCACCGGTGTTGTAGAGAAACAACAGCAGAGCGTAGTCACGCTGGCCTTGAGGACGCCGTCGATCGGGCACGGCGAGCAGGGCATCGATCTCGGGCTTGTCCAGATAGGCCATGTTTGGAAGCGCCGCCCGACGCAAGGGGATCGCATGAATCTGGGAAGCATGGTCGACCAACTCGGGCACCTGGCGGGCAATGAAGCGAAAGAGCGAGCGGATGGCCGCAAGGCGCTGGTTGCGCGTTGACACGGAATTGCCGCGTTTCTCCTCGACGTAGGCGAGGAAGGCACGCACGACAGTGGCCGTGACCTGCTCGACCGAGAGCCGGGTCGGGGCGATGGCGTGGTGGTCGTGTAGGAACTGCAGGAGCAGTCGGATCGAGTCGCGGTAACTCCGCTGGGTGTTGCGGGTCAGGTTGCGCTCTTTGACGACCTCCTCGAGAAGGAAGCGCCGAACATATGGACCAAGCGGGTGGCCGTCATGCATGGTCATCCTCCTGCTCGAACGCGACATAGCGCTCGAACCGCTGTGCCGCCTCGCCCAGTAACTCTGGGGTCATGCTCAGGTAGGTCTGGGTCCCCGACAAATTGATGTGGCCCAGATACGTAGCGAGCAAAGGCAAGCACGCCTGAACATCGGCGCCTTGGCGATACCATGAGACGAGACGGTGAACGGCGAAGGTGCCGCGCAGATCATGCAGTCGCGGTTGCCAGCGATCCGTAGCCGGTCGCCGGATTCCCGCCTGTCCGCGTAGCCGAACCCAGATCCTTTCAAGCGTGGCCAGCGAGATCGCAAGCCCCCTGCTGGTGCAGAAGAAGGCTGATCTGCTCTCGGCTGGCAACGGGAGCCGCTGCCGTTTCTGCCGGTAGATGTCGAGAGCCTTGCACAGGTCGGCACCGAATGGGACCAGGCGTGACTTGAAGAATTTGGTGTCCCAGATCGCAAGGATGCGGGCGGCCGCGTCCACATCACAGCACCGGAGACGAAGCGCCTCCCCAGGACGAAGTCCAGCACCGTATAGCAAGAGGACGATGGTCCGAAAGGTCAGGCCCTGCAGCGGCGAGCGCTTGGTGTTCAGGCTCGACGTGGCATCAAGAAGGCGGCGAAGCTCCTCGTGCGAGTAAACGTACGCCTGAAATGAGCGCGGGATTCGAGGACCGATCTCTGAAAGCGGCGATGCCTGGAGATGGCCGCGCGCTACCAGGTAGGCGAAGAAGCCGCGCAAGGCATAGTGCTTCCTCTCCCAGAAACGGGTCGCAGGACCGGTACCGCGGCAGAAGACTTGGCATGTTTCGCGGTCGACGGAGTTGAGTGGCACGTCGCCGAGGGCACGACCCAAGGAGCGCAGGATGCGGGCATCGGCACGGAAGACGGCTCCCAGAGAGCGTTTAAGGGTCAGATAGCTTTCGATAGCCTCGACGATGGTCATTGGAGCCCTCCCAGATCATCGAGCGCAACTCTGCGCAGCGAGGCCAGATCAACCTTTGCGTAGATACGAGTGGCGTCCGGGCTGCGGTGGCCAAGATGGTCACCGACCTCCTTGAAGCTTCGCCCAGATTCGACCAAGTGCCGAGCGCATGCATGACGGAGGCCGTGTGGGCCGCGGCCTTTTCTTGGCGACGTGGATTCCGGCAGGTGTCGGTGGACGACATCGTAAAGACCACCCGCGGACAGCGGTCGATGTGGTGCCCGCACGGTGAGGAAGACGATGCGGCTTGCACTCTTGGGGCGAGCGTGGCGCAAGTAGTGCGCGATCGCATTGCCCACGCCTGGCTCGAGCGGCAGCGTCTGTACGCGTGACGTCTTTGACCGCACGATCTGAATGCGCTCCCGCCGCCAGTCGACGTCGTCCAGCTTCAACCGACGGACCTCACCCGAGCGCAGTCCGTAGACGGAGAGCAGTCTGAGAATCGCATGGTCCCGTATCTGCACCGGCGCGTCCCCCGCCGTCATGGCGAGCATGCACGCGACTTCGTCCCAGGTCGGACCAAGAGGCAATTTCTCCTCGCGGTAGATACGCGGCAGCAACACCGCCGCAGCCAGGCCACGCCTCACCCAGCCTCGACGCTCGCAGTACGCGAACCATGAACGCAGCATCTTGGCCGAGGTCCGCAGCGAAGCACGGCTCCATTGCTGAGCCATGTGCTGGAAGAAGCGGTCCACATCGGCCGATTCGACGTCGCACAAAGCGAGACCCTGCTGCTCCAGGTGCTTGAGAAATCTCCCCACCTGCCATCGACCAGCCTGACAAGTGGCTTCCGACAGCCACTGGCCTTCATGCTGACTGGCGACGAAATCCTCGATCTGATGCTCATCGCGCCCCGGTGCTACTGGAGGCGGTGCATCCAGGCGCCCGATGGCCCGTAGGAAGTCGGTTGCAGCAAAGTAGAAGAGATCGTGAGGCCATCTGGGACCGCTTGCCATTCCCTGCGCAACACGCGTGGTGGCCCAGGCAGTCGCAAGCTTGTCGATATCACTCTCGACGAAGCGATGCTCGACCGGCCAACCCTCCAGCACACGGGCAATGCAAAGGCTGTAGCGAGCTCGCCACAGCAGGGTCTCGTGCGCCATCCCTTGGTTTGCGAGACTCTCCAGGTAGGTTGCGCGCTCGCGGGCGAGAGGTCCCTCGCGATGGCGTTTCAAGACACCGGCGTACGTGAACAACTTTTCGAACATGGCGGCACCTCCACAAGGAAGGATCCGCCGTCGCCGATGGAATTATGTTTTGAAGTCCCATGGCCAAGGTGCCGTGGCGCACGGTTTTTGCCCCGCTTCGCCACATAATCGGCCTCGCAACATTACGCATCGTATGTTGTTAGCCACATACTATGGTGGAAATCTCCTAGTACGGATCTGGCGAGGGCCAGGGGCGGGCGACCGCTCCTGGCTACTCTACAGCGCCCTTTTTCCTTCACCGAATCGCGCCTGACATGGATGTCCGATAAGAAACGCTTCGGGCATGTCAGCGCGTCTGTCATGGACACGCGTCCAAGAAGAAGGGCCCAAGGTAATTGGCAAGACGCAGTATTTGTCTTGCCTGCCAAGTAGCCGCCATCCTTCACCCCGGGAGTGGTACGGAACCAAGGCTGGCTGCCGTCGACCGGGAGGTTGACCTCTGAGGTAGGAAAGACTACTGGAGGTACTGAACCCTTGGCCAGGTACGAAATTTGGCGGTTGTCGCTGGACGGGTGATTGTCGTTCTGTGCGCTCGCCTGGCGACAGCTATCTCTTGACAGCCCCGAAGACAGGGGCCGCGGAAAGGCCGCGCTCGGGTCTGTTCCGACGCCAGCGCGCCAACCGCCGCATTTCGCGGCAAGCACGCGCTTCCCAGCCGCAAGCGGGGCACGCGTGGCGTTCCGCGCTGCGCATCGGATGGCTGACATGCAAACTCGTACTCTTGGCTGCGGCCTTCGTGGGCTGCGGATGGGGTTTGCGCTTCGGAATCCAGCATGTGGTCAATTCGTCGCGGTTCCAGTTGCGCGCCATCGCCTTCTCGCCCACTCCGCATCTTGGCCAATCGGACGTGTTGACCTTGGCCCAAGTGGTGATCGGCGACAAGTTGCTCACCGTCGACACCGACGCCGTCGCGGCGCGGATCGCGGCGCATCCCTGGGTGAAGAGCGCGCGCGCCAGCCGGCGCCTGCCCGCCACCCTCGTGGTCGAAGTCACGGAAAGGCGCGCGGTGGCCCTCGCCGCCTTGTCGGGTCTGTACCTGGTCGACGAAGGCGGTCGGCCGTTCAAGCGCGCGCGCATGGACGAAGCCGACGGACTTCCCGTGCTGACCGGAATCGAGCGCGAGCGCTATGCGCAGATGCGCGAGGTAAGCGAGGCGGCCTTCCGCGAAGCGCTGGCCGTCCTGGGCGAGTACCGCGGTCGGGCCGGCCGGCCTCCCGTGGGCGAAATCGCCATCGATCCGGGCTACGGATTTTCGCTCGTCCTTCTCGAAGGCGGAGCAGAAATCCGACTCGGGCGAGGAAATTTTAGCAAAAAATTGGCGCAATTCGACCGGATCCTCGAAGCTGTCATGGCGAAGGAGTCGGGGGGACTTTCCGCCCTCCGCATCGTGTATCTCGATCTGCCCGAGGGCGGGCGGATTCCCGTGCTTCTTCGTGACAACAACGCCGACAAATCCTCTCCACCTGGCGCCGCACAATTCGCCAAGAACTAACCGCCGCAAGACACGAGCAAAAACATGCCCAGACGCAGCTCCGACATCATCGTTGGACTCGACATCGGAACCACCAAGATCGCCGCTGTGGTAGCGGAAATGGGCGACGACGGCCTCGATGTCATCGGCATCGGCACGCACGCCTCGCGCGGCCTCAAGAAGGGCGTCATCGTCAACATCGACTCGACGGTGGCGGCCATCAAGCAAGCCGTACTGGAGGCCGAGGGCATGTCGGGCTGCGAGATCTCGCAGGTCTACGTCGGCATTGCGGGCGGCCACATCAAGGGCATCAACTCGACCGGCACCGTCGCCGTCAAGGACAAGGAAGTACGCGCCAGCGACGTGGCCAAGGTGCTGGAACTGGCGCGCGCCATCGCGCTTCCCGTCGACCGCCACATCGTTCACGTGCTCGCGCAAGAGTACAAAATCGACGGCCAGGACGGCGTGCGCGAGCCGCTCGGCATGTGCGGCGTCCGTTTGGAGGCGCGCGTGCACATCGTCACCGCCGCCGCCGCCGCCATTCAGAATGTCATCAAGTGCTGCACCCGCTGCGAACTCGAAGTGCTCGACATCGTGCTCGAGCCGCTGGCCTCGGGTGAGGCGGTGCTGGAAGAGGACGAAAAGGGCCTCGGCGTTGCGCTGGTCGATATCGGCGGTGGCACCACGGACATCGCGATTTTCACCGAGGGCTCGGTCGCGCACACCAGCGTGATTCCCCTCGGCGGCTACCAGATCACCAGCGACATCGCCTTCGGTCTGCGCACGCCGCCGCACGAGGCGGAAAAGATCAAGCACCAGTGGGGATGCGCTCTGGCCAGCATGGTGGCCGAGGACGAGACCATCCAGGTCGCGTCGGTGGGCGGGCGCGCGCCGCGGGTGCTGTCGCGCCACGTTCTCTGCCGGGACATCATCCAGCCGCGCATCGAGGAGATCTTCTCGTTCGTCAAGGCCGAGATCGCCCGCCTGGGTTGCGACGACCTTTTGGCCTCGGGCGCGGTCATCACCGGGGGCTCGACGCAACTGCCGGGCATGGCCGAGCTGGCCGAGGACATCCTGGGCATTCCCGTGCGCGCCGGCATCCCCAAGGGCGTCGGCGGCCTGGCCGACGTGGTCAAGTCGCCAAGCTTCGCCACCGGCGTGGGTTTGGTCCAGTACGCGGCCCATCAGCAGGCCGTAAGCATGAACACCGCGGCGACCGTCGGGCAGGGAAGTATGTTCGGCCGCCTGCGCCGGGTCTTGTCGAGCGCATTTTGATGGTGCGGCAGCGGCGAGAAAAAATAGCAAAAAATTTGGCGCGGCCCGCGCCGCATGAGATCCAAGAGGTCTAGGGAGAGTTCATATGCTCGAATTCGACGAACCAATTCTGGGCCCCAAGATCAAAGTCGTCGGCGTTGGCGGCGGCGGCGGCAATGCCGTCAACACCATGATCGAGGCAGGCATCCAGGGTGTGGACTTCGTGGCGGCCAACACGGACTGCCAGGTGCTCGAAACCAACCAAGCCCCCAGCAAGATTCAGATCGGCAAGACCCTGACCAAGGGCCTTGGCGCCGGCGCCAATCCCGACATCGGCTGCGCGGCGGCGCTCGAGGACGCCCAGCGCATCGGCGAGGTGTTGGCCGGCGCCGACATGGTGTTCGTCACCGCGGGCATGGGAGGCGGCACGGGCACGGGCGCGGCGCCGGTCATCGCGCGCGCGGCTCGCGAAATGGGCGCGCTCACCGTCGGCGTGGTCACCCGGCCCTTCATGTTCGAGGGCTTGCAGCGCAAGAAGAAGGCCACCTCGGGTATCGCCGAACTGGCCAAGTCCGTCGACGCGCTCATCGTGATTCCCAACGACCGCCTGGTTAGCTTGGCGGGCAAGAATCTGACCTTGCGCGAATCCTTCAACATGGTCGACAGCGTGTGCCTGACCGCGGTGCGCGGCATCAGCGACCTGGTCATGGTGCCTGGCCTCATCAACGTCGACTTCGCCGACGTGCGCTCGATCATGACCGGCATGGGCCGCGCCCTCATGGGTTCGGGTTTCGGCAAGGGCGAGCGTCGCGCGCTCGACGCCGCCCAGATGGCCATCACTTCGCCGCTGCTCGAGGACGTGTCCATCGACGGTGCCACCGGCATCCTGGTCAACATCACGGGCGGTCCCGACTTGACCCTGGCCGAGGTCAACGAAGCCTGCAGCCTGGTGCACGAGGCCGCCGACCCGGACGCCAACATCATTTTCGGATCGGTCATCGATCCCAACCTCAACGAGGAAGTGCGCATCACGGTCATCGCGACCGGCTTCCAGAGCCGCATGGCGGTCGAGGCCTCGACCTCGTCGGGGGGAGGCCGTCCGACGGTGAAGAAGACCGCTGAAAACCAGATGACCTTGCCCATGCACAGCACGCCGGCCGACGCCGTGGTGCGTGTGTCGATGCCCGTGGCCGAACCCGTGTCGCAACCACCCGCGCCGCCCCGTCCTTTCGCGCCCTTTGCGGCGCAACCCGCGCACTCCGCCACCGTGGTTCCCGTGGTTGCTGCCGCGAGCGCGCCGGTTGCCGAACCCCTTGCGGTGTCGGATACGGACGTGGAGGTTGACGACGAGGAGGTGCGCCTTTATCCGCCGTTGTCCTCGCTCGGCAGTGGATCCTTCGCCACGGCGACAGCCGCGCCGCCGGATCCGCGTCCCGTGATTCGTCCGGCCGTGGCCTCGCCCATCGCGCCGGCCTCGGGCACCAGCAGCGCGCGCCGGATAACGCCGAGCGCGCCCGGATCCTTGGCGACCGGCCACCTCGGCATCGAGGAGAGCGAATTCGACAAGCCGACTTACCTGCGCCGCGCGCTGGCCGGCGAGGGCATACGCAACCCCGGCGACGGCAAGGGCTAGCGAGGGATCGCGCCAGGACGCAACCATGGCGCGTGGAAGCGGGCGGCAAGGCCGACCAGAGGCGAACAAGGTGCTGGCGCGCAACCGCAAGGCGCGCCACGAATACGCCATCGACGAGACCTGCGAGGCGGGCTTGGCCCTGGTGGGCTCCGAGGTAAAGTCGATTCGCGACGGCAAGGTTCACCTGGTCGACGCCTATGCCGTGGTCGAGAAGGACGAGGCCTGGCTGTGCGAGCTCGACATCGGCGTCTACGCCTTCGCGCATGCGCGCAACCACGACCCGCGCCGGCGGCGCAAGCTTCTTCTCCATCGCGCGGAAATCGATCGCCTGGCGGGCAAGGTGCGCGAAAAGGGACTGACCTTGGTGCCGCTCTCGCTTTACGAGAAAAACGGACGGGTCAAGGTGGAATTAGCGCTGGTGCACGGCAAGCAGGAATACGACCGCCGCGACGACGTCAGAAAACGCGAAGCCCAGCGCGAAATCGACCGCGGCATGGCCAGCCGACGACGGTAGTCGGTGGATAGTCGGTGGATGTGGATAGTCGGTACAAGCGCCATTTTCTTTTCACCGAATCGCAGCTTGAAAATGTCCGATAAGAAACATTGGACGTCAACCACATGAGCCTACACGTCGATCCTGCCCTATACCCGGGATATTTTGCGCGGCGTGATCGGCGTGGAGAGGCGGAAAGCGTGGCGAGAAATGCCGAGATCAGTCAATAGGGTGATCGCGGTCGTGGAGGGGGAAAAAGGGACGATCAGAGAGCCGAGACTACCCCCGCAAGGCCAGTGCCAATCCGAGGCGGTTGCGTAGGTCGAAGTACGTCTCGGAAACGCTCCAGCGGACCAAGTCCAGGATGGCGTCTTCAGGACGTGAGCCGCGCACGCGCGGTTCCTTGACAATTTCCCGCGCGGCGGCCGTCACGTCACCGCAGGTGAGAAGTCCCACGCGATTGGCGGTCTTCTCACCCGCGGCAATCCAGCCCTCGAGATCGATGCAACCAGCGTCAGCCAGCAACGACTCGACCGCGGATGCGATGTGTGCCATCTGAGCGGTCGGCAACACCTTGCGAAAGAACGCAAGGTACTTGCGAATCGCCGTGCGGTCTGCATCGGGCAATAGGTGGCGTGGTCTCACCAGTCGAATGGCCGCTCCCAGAATTGCTCGCAGCTCGCTTCGAGTCGAAATCAAGCGCGGCCAGAGCAAGCTACGTTCGGCACGCAGCCCCACCAGGCGTTTTGCCAAGAAGAATACCAGTTCGCTTTCGCTCCGGCCAACGGCCAGGTCCCGACCTACCACGAACGCGGGGACAATCTGGGATCCTTCCCGCAGGATCACAAGATCCATCTCTCCCGGTGCTCCGGGCGGGGCAAACAGTGCAGGCGTGGGCACGCCGATGAAGCGACTGCCATAGGATAGCGTCCGCTCCACGAGCGACCTTGGTGTATTCGGGTCGCAGCGATGTCTGGAATCTAGCCCATACGAGGCCGCGTCCCGAGCGCGCGTCAATAGTACGCCCGCGCTGACCGCGGCCAGCACCTGGGAAATGCGGCGATCCTCACACCCGGACACGATGGCGCTCTGCCAGAGCGCTTCGGTCAACGCGTTTGCGGCGACGGGGACGCCCAAGAGGACACCACTTTCGTGGTACGCCCTCTCGTCAACGTCGGCCTTCAGAAGTGCTCCAAGGGCACCGTAGGCACAAATCACACGATCGTGCATGCGCTGTCCGCGGTACAGAGTTGCCAGCGCCCGAATCTGCTTCTCGGCCTGGTCGGCGTTCGTCGACATATTCAGAAGATGCTCGCGAGTCCTCACTGCCTTTCCGAGCATGGCCGGGCCCTGTGCCTCGTACGCCCTGGCCAAGGCTTCCCAATTCTGCCTGCTCTCTGGGTTCAGCGACACACACACTTCGCACGCCGCGGCCGTGGCAGGGATGTCGCGCAACGCTCGCCAGCAGAGGTCGGCCAGCTCTTGCCACAGGCTCACCAGCCATTCGCGTTTGTCAGGCAAAGGATCATGCACCAATCGCCTTATCATTCGCCGGTAGGCACGTGCCAATCCGCGCCAGTCCTGTCGCGTGGTCAGGATCCAACAGATGCGCTCAAAGCTGCGCCGATCATTTGGTCTTTCGTCAAGGGCCTGGTTGAACAGATTCACCGCTTCGAGGGGTGACTCCAGTTCCTCGCTGAGGATGTTTGCTGTCACAACCAGGTAGCGCGCCTTCTCCGTTCCTGTGGAGACGCGCACGAGCCTCTCCAGTGCTTCGACGGCCTTGGACCAGTGGGTGTTGAGGGCGTGAATCTCCGCCAACTCGTGCAAGACCTCCGGGTCGTCCGGCTGCAGACGAGAAGCCTCCCCAAACGTCTCCGCGGCAGCGCGATGATCGCCCAGCTCCTCGCGCTGTAGACGTCCAATACGGCACAGATGCTCGAACCGCTCGCTGGGCTTGATGTTTTCTGCAAGCAACTGACGGATCTGCTCGATAAGCGCTGCCGCATTCTGAGGCCCGCGACCCTCCATACGGGCTTTTGCCTCGGCTAGCGCCACTCGGGCCACCGCGTGGTTCGGCATGAGGTCCAGCGCCCGAGTGAAATCCCCTACCGATGCCTCCGCGTCGCGGAGTGCAAGATGAGCCTTGCCGAGGGCGACCAGAAGGTCCGCACGCTCACCAAGTGAAAGTGGAGCGGCTGTTTGAGACAGCAGGCGCGGTACGGTCTGGCATACGTCGTGCCACCATCCCTGCGTGCAAGCGAGCTGGGACCATGATTGCAGCGTCGGCGGATAGCCAGGCATCGCCGCAAACGAACGACGGTAGGCCCCTCTCGCCCGCTCCATGTCACCCAGCATCTGCGCCGACCATCCGACCTTGTGCCAAGCCCGCGCCGACGCATCCAATGCCTGACTCGTCGAATCGGCCAAGTCCTCGAACAGGGGCAAGGCAGAGGTCCAGTCTTTGCGAGCCCAAGCCAAGTCCGCCAAGGCAGCGGTAGCCTGAGGATGCCCGGGAGAGCGTTCGAGGACCCGAGTGTATTGCTCGATGGCGCTGTCCACATCGTGCAGCCGTTCGCGAAAGATTGCAGCGGCCTCCAAAGCGAGATCAATCCCTTCGGCGTCATCGGCGGCGTTGCCCGACGCACACGTCAGATAGGCGGCGGCTCGCAGCCAGCGCCCTCGTTGACCATGAAGCTCGACCATGGCGCGCAATGCCTGGGGGTTGCCAGGATGGGCCGTGATGGCGCTCTCCAGGGCCTTTTCCGCCGACGTCGCGTCCCCCAGATCCCTCTGATACCAACCCGCCATCGCCACGAGCATTTCGGCGCGCTTGGCGGCGGATGTGATCTCGGGCAGTCGCTTCTCACATTCCGCAAGCAGGTCGTACCAGCGATTGTGGACAGTCGCCATCCGCGCCAAATCGGCGGCCAAATCCGGAGTCGCGGGGCTTACCTGGAAGGCGGCCAACATCACCACGAATGCGCTGTCGGTATCCCCCAGACTGGTTTCGTAGACCTGCGCTGCCCGCATAAGACAATGTGTCTTCTCGGCTGCGTCCGAAACTGCCGCCGAACGGTCGAGCAGAAGAGCCGCGAGATCCTCCCAGCGCTCTTGAGCTACATACTCGGTCTCGCGTTGGCGGGAATCGTTGCTAGAGACGAGATCTTCGCTTTCGACAGAGCGCAATAGTTCGTCTATTGCGTCGAGGCCATTTGACCCATGCATCAGTCCCACGGACTGTACAGCGTAACTGGACCTCAGCCCCGAAACGGTGGTACTCGGCTGTTCGATGCGTCTCATGTCTGCACACGCAAGTCCGTTTTCCACTCTCCACGACGCCTCGTGATTGGTCTTCCAGATGGCGTCCTGGTAGGACAACCTTGGAAAGATGCCGGACTGTGTTCCAGGAGTCAAGAGCACGCGCACAACCCGCTTGGGCGGGACGCGGCTTGGGGCTACAATTTCCCTTCGGCAGCTTGGCGTAGGGATATCCGCGAGGTGACGCGATGGCTTCTGGAAACCGCGACGGGATGGAACACGACGATTCGAAACGGGGCGACGCGCGCTCGCCGGAAACCTTCTTCGCCCCCGCGGAGCGGGCCTCGCACGAGGCCATTCGGGAACAGATGGCCAAGGTCGTCGGAAACCCGGTTGTCGAGACGCTTCTGGAGGCATTCTGCGGGCACGTACTGGTGCTCAACCAACAGCGACAGATTTTGGCCGCCAGTCCCGAATTCCATGCGGCCCTTGCCGAATCCGGCATTCGCGATTTCGTGGGCATGCGGCCCGGAGAGGCCCTGAGCTGCGAACACGCCGCGGAAGGTCCGGCAGGTTGCGGAACCTCGCGCGCCTGCGCCCATTGTGGTGCCGTCGCCGCCATCCTGGCCGCGCAGTGCTGCCTCGGTCCGGTTTACGAAGAGTGCTGGATCAGCATGCGTCGCAACCACAAGCGCGAGAGCATCGAGTTTCGCGCCAAGGCCACGCTGCTCAGGCTTCCCGAGACCGACCTCATCGTGCTCGCCCTGCACGACATCAGCGACAAGAAGCGGCGCGGGGTTCTGGAGCAGAGCTTTCTCCACGACGCGCGCAATGTGCTCGCCGGGATCATGAACTGGAGCGAGATCCTTCAGCAGGAGCCATCCAAGGAAGCTGCGGCATCGATACAGGCCCTGGCTTTGCAACTCCGCGATCAGATTTCCGAGCACTCGCTGCTGGCGCAGGCGGAGAAGGGCGCGCTTGCGGTATCCAGGGTCGCGATCGATCTCGCCGACCTGGCACGCGCCGTGAACGAGACTTTTTCGCGTCACCCGAGCGGCGAAGGCAAAATGCTCGTCGTGCGCTTCCCCAGCGACGGTCCACCGCCGATCTCGGATCGCGTGCTGCTTCTGCGCATCCTGTCCAACATGGTGGTAAATGCCCTCGAGGCTTCTTCCAAGGGCGCGACAGTCGACGTGCGCTACGAAGTACGTGACGGCGGTCCAATGTTCACCGTGCACAACGCGGGCTTGATCTCCGCAACCGTCGCTCCGCGTATTTTCCAGCGTTCGTTCACGACCAAGAGCGAACCGGGGCACGGCCTTGGGACCTACAGCATGCGACTGCTCGCCGAACAGTATCTTGGAGGCAGCGTGAGCTTCACCAGCACGGCGGAGGCTGGCACGATCTTCACGTTGGCTCTGCCGCGCAAGATCTAGCACGAGACGATCACCCGAGAAATCCCGCTGAAAACTGGACCCTGGCTCGACCTGGTACCGAGTTTTTGCGGCGGACAACGGCAAGGTTAGTGGACGACGACCACCAACGGCGCCATGGCATCGACGTGCTCATGGCCCACTACGAGCGGCTATGGGGTCTGCCCGAAGGCGCCGAGCCCGGCGTTGCCTTGCCTATCGACGAGAATCTACTCGGGCGCACGCAGGTGTTTTGCATGGAGGTGGAACACCTGAGCGCAAAGCGGAGGACGTAGGAACGTGTGGTAGAAATCCCAGGTAGCCGGAGCTTGTCGTCCATGCCCAAGAAGTCGAAAGTCGCGATCCTACGTACCCGTCCCGAGACCGTCCTTGTCGACTACGAACGTCTGTTCGAGCTGGCTGAAGCACCGCAGACGCTGGCACCGAACACGCCTACCATTCTCAAGGACAACATCTCCTGGCACTTCCCGATGCCGAGCGCGAACACGACGCCGTGGCAGCTTGAAGGGACGGTGCTCGCGCTTCGCAAGGCGGGCTACACCGATCTGGTGTGCGTGCAGAACAAGACCGTGGTCATCGACGTGTTCAAGGGCGAGGACCTCAACGGGTACCTGCCCATCTTCAAGCACTACGGGATCCCGGTGAAGTACAACTTCAAGCCGGAGGATATGAAGTGGATCCCTTTCCGTCCGAAGGGTGAGCTGCTTGCCTTGCACAAGATCTTTCCCGAGGGGCTGCACATTCCAGACTTCTTCGCTGGCAAGAACATCGTCCATCTGCCCACGACCAAGTGCCACCTTTACACGACCACCACGGGCGCGATGAAGAACGCCTTCGGAGGGCTTCTCAACACCCACCGGCACTACACGCACACTTGGATTCACGAGACGCTCGTGGACCTGCTCACGATCCAGAAGGAGATCCACGCCGGAATTTTCGCGGTGATGGACGGCACGACCGCTGGCAACGGGCCCGGTCCCCGCACCATGCATCCGGAGGTCAAGAACGTCATCCTGGCTTCAGCCGACCAAGTCGCCATTGATGCAGTCGCGGCCAAGATCATGGGTATGGATCCTCTCAGCCTCGCGTACATTCGGCTCGCACACGAGCGCGGACTTGGCGTGGGCGACCCGCGCGACATCGAGATCGTGGGTGATGTCGACGCTGCCCAAGAGAACTGGGGATTCAAAGTCGGAAGCAACTTCCACGGTTTCCTCGCCTGGCTGGCCTGGTTCGGTCCGACCAAGTTCCTGCAACCGCTCATCATGCGGACCCCGCTGGTCAAGTTCCCGATCTTCGTGTCCGAGTTCAACCACGACTACGTCCAATGGCCTGTGCGGTACAAGCGCATTGCCCAAGAATGGCAAGCCGGAACTCCCTGGGGCCAGCTCTTCACGCGCTATCAGAAAGAGGGCCATCTGGGCTAGCAGGCGCACGCCATGGCGAAGCTGATCACGGAACCAACGATCATCCGGGCTGCGGGCAAGGCGGAGCAGGCCGTGGTCTCGCCCAAGGGTGAATGGGTACGCTACAGAAAGTCCCGTGCCGGTGGCGCCGAATACATCGTCGTATGCGTGCCAGCGTTCTCGCTCGATATCGTTCACCGGGATCCGTGATGGAAGCCAACCGACAGAACTGGGACGCGGAAGACTACGCAAGCAATTCCTCCGCACAGCTCGAATGGGCCACCGAGCTGATGACCAAGCTTGCCCTGAAGGGCGACGAGGCGATCCTGGACATCGGCTGCGGGGACGGAAAGATCACAGCGGAGCTGGCCCGGTATCTCCAGCGAGGAACGGTCGTCAGGATCGACGCCTCGCCGGCCATGATTGCCACTTCCCAGGCAAGATTTCCCCAGGAGCAGCATCCCAACCTGTCCTTCCGAGAGATGGACGCCGCGCACTTGGAACTGCCGGAAGAGTTCGACATCGCGTTCTCGACGTCGGTGCTGCATTGGGTCCGAGATCATCGGGCCGTGCTCCAAGGAGTCCGGCGCTGCCTTCGACCGGGCGGAAGAATCCTGTTCCAGATGGGAGGGAGAGGAAATGCAGAGGAGATGTTCTCCGTCGTGCAAGACGTGATTCGCTCTCCGTCCTGGCGCGACGCCTTTGCGGGCTTCGAGCCCCCTTGGCATTTCTACGGCGTCGAGGACTACTGGACCTGGCTTCTGGGTAGAGAGGGATGCAGGGGAGATGCAGGGGAAATGCAGGGCGGTGTAGTTGACAGATGAGATAGCGATTTGCGGGAATGCGAACTCCGCCTCCGGCTCCGCTCGACTCCCGCAAATCGCTATCTCTTACGTCAACTACATGGGCCTATACGTCGATCCTGCCCTATACCCGGGAATATTCGGTTCAGCTGCCGACACAAGTCGAGCACGCCGTGCTCCCGCAAGCGGTCGCGGCTGCTGTCGCCGTCGAGTAACACTTGCCTGTCGTGGGGCAGGAAAATGGGTACGCGGGAGCGCAACATATGCCCCCGCCGCAATAAAGATAGCCAGCGGTGGAGCATGTCTGTCCTCCTGCCGAGGGAGTGCAGATGTTGGTGGGAGCGACACAGGCCGAGCATGGCGTACTTCCGCAGGCTGCCACCGCCGCCGCCTCCGTCGCATAGCACTTGCTCGTCGTGGAACAAGCGTAGGGGGAAGCGGAAGGACAGCACTCGGCACCACAAGAGACATAGCCCGCATTCATGCACCCGCCCCCTATCGGGGTTTGCGCGCAAGTAGATAGCGGCCCGCTGGAGAATGTGATGCCGGTGAGACAGAGATTGGTCACGGTGATAGGCGCATACCCAGATGATACCTGCACGGCGATCTGGTCGATCTGCGGCACGTCCTCAAGCGTAAGCGCCACCCCGTCGGGCGGAAAATCATAGCATTTGGTGTTAAAGGCGGTGAAAGGTATTGCCTTTCCCGAGGTCATGGCGGCACAGTAGTTCGTTCCATTCGGATCGCCACTCCTGTGGACCTCTGCGCGAAGTCCGGACGATGGCGATCCGGTGACCGTGATCGCGATGCTAGTGAACGACTGACCAAGTGTTTGACCAAAATTGCCTAGTGTCCCAAGCCTGTTTATTGTGGCGTCCACTCCAAGCATCACCCCCCAGTTGTCGTTGTAGTCTGGATTCGTCGCCGCCAGGGCGGGAACCGAACCCGTCATGCACAGCGCGCTCGTGGAGTTCCAGTTGGTCTCGCCCAGGCAGTAGGAGGTCGCTGCCGTAATAGCCTGACCCTGGCACGTTGGGTCGGTGATGGTGTCCAGCGAACCCAAGGCAACCCAGCCAAAGCCAGTCATGGCGCCAGCCGCCTTGCCTTGGTCAAATGTGACGGTGGTCCCAGTGGGGCCGCACGCGCCACACGTGGCCCCAAAGACACCGCACGATGAGGCCGACTGGCTGACTGCGCACACGTTGCCCTTGCAGCAACTTGCAGAGCACGTCGTCTTATTGCAGACCCCCGCGTCAGGTAGGGCCGCATCGGGCACGGCCGCATCTGCGCCGCCTCCTGCGCAGGCCGACACACAGCAGCTATTTGTGCAGGCAAGTAGGGAATCCCAAAGTGGCCCCGTGCTGTTTGTGGTACATGTCGTGTCGCTACCACAGGCGGCGAGTTGACCACAGCATTGGCTTGAGATGCAGACACCACAGCTGCTTGTTGTGCTGGAATTGATTACCGATTGGCAAACGGTGGTTACGGGCGTGGTCGAGCACACGCCCGAGGCTCCTGCGTCCTTCACGGTTGTCGTGACGGCGCCACCCGCTCCGGCCCCGCCCACCCCGACGGCGCCACCTGTTCCGGTCCCGCCCGCGCCGACAGCCCCGGCGTTCGCGACGACGCCGCCAGCGCCGACGGCCGTCGCAATACTCCCGGCGCCGCCAGACATCCCAGCATTGGACGACCCCAGTTGGCGATCCTCGTTTCCCAAGAACGAATTGCAGCCTGCAATTGTGATGACGATACAGGCATAAGCGAAAGTCGGCGCTCGCATCACCAAACTCCTCTCAATCTTACCGAGCCAAGCCCGAAGCCGACCTGCATACCTGTTTGTTCATGCGCTTCAGTGGACGTGGGCTTCGCGGTGAACCACAGCGTTGCTCCTCCGAGGAGCCCGACTGCCCCAACGACGAACCCAATGGTCGAGACGTTTCCCGCAGACACCGCCGCGTTCCATAGATTGACCCCGTTTTGGTCGGTGCATTGATTGGGACAGGCCTTGTTGGCCTCGTCATGTTTGGACATCGCATCAAGACCATATGCTGCTCCGATCGCTACGCCGACAATTCCAACGCCCGCCGCGGCTATCGCCAGAATGCGTTGCGTTCCCATCCCATCCGACTTGTCCACTGACGTCGTGCCACTTGTGACTTGCTCCCTTGGCGGCGTGCCAATCGTAGCCCGCTCCCTTGGCGGCGTGGCAATCGTAACCCGCTCCATTGACTTCGTGCCGATGGTAACCCGCTCTCTACGGTTCTTCTCCCCTTCCCGGATCACCAAGTGCTTCTGAACGAGAGGCTGTCCTTGGCTTTCGAAGGTGAAAGTGTGCTCTCCTGGATCGATCGAGAGAGCCGTCCCCTCGAGTCGGTCGGCAAGCGGCTGGCCATCCATCGTCACTTTGACGGCAACCAAATCATTTCCGGCGACGTCTTTGGTTTCGAACACGATCGTCGGCATGGCTGCATTCACCTCGCCGGCTCGGCGAATGCATTCGTCGCGGACGTCGGGTGGACAACTCGCCGCCGAGCAGACAAAGATCTGGGCGCGAGCCTCCCGCAACCTGTGCTGATTCCGAAGTGCCAGGGACGCCTCGCTCGCGCTCAGACAATCGGCGGTTGTAGGATCCGCGGCGAGCGCCGTCCGACCGGCGCTCATGGAGACTAGGAAAAAGCAGGTGGATAGCGTGAATTGGAAAGAATGTCTCAATTGACCCTCAACGTATATGGTTTTCAAAACACTCCGGTCTGAAATGTTTGTCGCCTTGAGCATCGAGATAGAAGTTGGGATTGCAGTTTGGAGTGCCCACGTCGGTTTTCGTCTTCTTGCCTGACTTGGTTTCGGCATTCGTACCCAAGTCGGTTTTCGCCATCACCCCCGAATGCGTCTTGGTCTTCGCACCCACGGAAGTTCTCGTCTTCGGGTACAACCCTGTCTTCGTGTCGGTCCGCGCCCGGCTCACGACGCTCGCGGCTGCCCCGGCTTCGGCCCTGCTGGGGTCGACGCCTGCATCCATCGGCGGTTCTGGCGGACGAAACTCGGTTGGAACGGCGGTATTGGTGGCCGTGACGCTCGGAATTGCTTTCTCCGGCTGTTTCTTGGAACCGGGGTCAGGCCGCACCAACAGAAAAAGCGCAAGCCCAGCTACAACCATTCCCCCGAGGCCAAGGAGTAGCCGGCGCCGGCGTGGGGCTTGGAGCGACAGAATCTCATCGCTCTCCTCGGCCGCGCCCAATTCACCGGTGGTTCGCGAAAACGTGGTGTCTGCCGGGGGATGTGCAATCCGCTCCACGGTCGACACGGAAGCGTCGGCGCGCCTCGTCGCGGGAGTTGCTTCCGGGAGTATTGCGGTTCGCTTCACAACTGAAGCGGGTTCACCCTGAACTGCCGGCAAACCCTTCGGCGGCGGCTGTCGGCCCAGGACAGCCGCGCTCGCATCCGTCCCCAGAGCTTGCAGGAACGAATCCATGTTATCGAAACGATCCGCGCGCGAACGAGCCAAGGCGCGTGCGATGGCAGCCTCGACATTCGCAGGTACCTCGGGAGCTAACTCGCGCAAAGGTCGCGGGGTCTCGGTCAGGTGCTTGACGAGCAGTTCCGTTGCCGAGAAAGCCACATGCGGCGTGCTGCCCGCGAGCATCTCGTAGACGATGGTCGCGAGCGAATAGATGTCCGCGCGCGGATCGACGTCCGCGCTGTCCCTGCACTGCTCGGGCGACATGTACGCCGGGCTGCCCATGATGATGCCGGTTTGCGTTCGTACACTTCCCCCGGAGCCGGTGCCGGCCTTGACCTTGGCGATGCCGAAGTCCAAGACCTTCACTCGCTCGCCGCCAAAGCCGGGATCGGATACGAGAAACAGATTCTCGGGTTTCAGATCGCGGTGGACGATCCCCGCGGCATGGGCGGCGGCCAAGGCGGAGCCTGCCTGGCTGGCGATGGTCAGCGCCTGCGGCAGGGCCAGGCGGCCCACGTCGGCCAGGCGCTTGTGCAGGGACGCGCCTTCGAGAAATTCCATCAGGATGTAGGGCGCACCCTCGGGCGTGATGCCGGCATCGAAGACTTCGATTATGTTGGGGTGGCGGATGGCGCTGGCAGCCCTTGCTTCGTTGAGAAAGCGCCGGACCAGCTCGGCATCCTGGGCCAGCGCCCCGTGCAACACCTTGATGGCCGCGCGGCGCTCTATGAGCGGGTTTTCCGCCAGGTAGACCTCGCCGAATCCGCCCTCGCCGATGAGTCGAACGATCCGGTAGTTACCAAAGGGTTGGCCAACCAGCAAAGCCATGGCTAGAAGATGCGCACGCTAGGCCATCGCGCATTGCAGTCAAGCAACATTTTAGGTCTTGGTTGCTCCTTGGTACAGGCTACCGTCGGCCAAGGCGTTGCGGACGCGCTCCACCACGAAGTTCTCGATGGCCTGGGCTGGCAGGGGAGCCGAAGGACAGGCGTCGCGACCTCGCTTGTCGCGCGTCGAGCAGCGGTAGTAGCGGTACTCGCGGTTTCCCTTGCGGTTCGAAGCAGGCGAATACGGCTGGCAGTGGGCAGCGCCCCACCCCGGTACTCACACCGCCTCATAACACGAGGAGCCACTCCCCGTTCAACCTCGCGACCTGGAGCGTCAGCGTGTCGTTCAGCCGGTTCTTGCTCTTGAAGTCGACCATCGCCCTTTCCTCGCCGTTCATAACCACCCTCGTGACCTCCGGTTTCGGTCCCAAGAGGCGAGGCAGGACCATGATGCGTGCGAGCGGCTGGGCGCCGTTCGGACCATCGAGAGCCGTCGCGTCGCCAGGCGTGAGGATCTTCTTGACGGCGTCCTTGTGCTTGGTGCCGAGGACGCGCAAGAATGCCCCCGCGGCAAGCGCGGGTGGACTGTCCAGCGCGGCGAGCACTGGCTGCGGTCTCAGAACGATGGCCGCGCTGAAGGTGGCCGAGTGGTCAAAGTCGGCCATCTTGGCCATCGCGTCGTCGCTCCTGGGGGAGATCGTGCCTGAAATCAGCCTTCCAGGTTCGAAGTGCCGAGGAACGAAACGGTAGGCCGAGCTACCGCCGCTCGAAGACATTGAATCTGTTCTGACTTCTTGGCTCCGGAGCTGTCCTTCGGCATCGAACGAAAGCTTGATGGCGGTCAGGCCCGCCTGACTGAAGTTCTCCTGGCTCAGCTGGAACTCATCAATGGGATCGTTGCTCAACACCACATAGAACTCGCCGATTTCCGCGTTGGAGTTATTGAGATCGACGAGCGCGTAGACGTGCTTTAAAGACACCGTCTTGCCACCGTAGGTAAATGATCCGTCGAGGCTGGGGACTTCAATGTCAGCGCAGGAGACCCCGGGGAGCGACCGGCGCCGGGCTCCCCGGCGTCGCCGGACTGCCGCCAGGCTTCGCGTGGATAGTCGGTACAAGCGCCATTTTCTTTTCCCCTATACCCGGGCGGCAGCTCGATGACGATCTACGCGCCCACGCCCGACTACGAAGCCACCGTGGGCGCGACGGCGAAGCGGCTGCGTGGCAACCCGGGCGCGATGCGTGGCGTGCCCTCCAAAGCCGCGAAGGCGCTGCTGACGCTGGCGTCGATGGAGCGGCAACCGCGACGGCTGGCCGCTGCACAGGTCGCAGGTCATCGCCCGATTCGCTGCGAGACGCTCCTCCCGCGCTTTGCTCGTCCCGATGGCCGAATACGCCAGGCCCTGCAGAGAGTGCCTCTGGTGTGGTAGGAACGGGTGCCATGGTCGCCACCAGCGAAAGCCCTGCCCGAGTAGCGGATAGCTGGATTGCGTTGGTGGGACCGGAGGTCGAGGAGAACCTCAGCCTGCGCTACCTGGCCGCCGCCGCCGACCGTGCCGGTCATCGCACGGAGATCCTGTCGTTCAACTCCGATCGGGATTTCTCGCGCATCGTCGCGGCCATCCTGCGCGGAAAGACACAGCCATTCTTGACGGGTCTGTCGCTGGCGTTTCAGTGGC
>Ga0224559_1000682_pt1 | contig 21092 bp, 14 predicted proteins | sample 714S33034metaG_FD_180676 | JGI IMG/M metagenome (GOLD analysis project Ga0224559, IMG submission 180676) | Peat soil microbial communities from Stordalen Mire, Sweden - 717 S3 30-34 | ecosystem: Environmental > Terrestrial > Soil > Wetlands > Peat | place: Sweden: Norrbotten County, Stordalen... | reverse complement strand
GCACGAGCTGTCGCACCTGTACGAAGCCAAGATCAAGAACATGGGCAACGCCGGCCGCAACGGCGGCGAGTACTACACCCCGCGCCCGCTCATTCGCGCCATGGTGCAGGTCGTGCAGCTCAAGATCGGCGAGCGCATCTACGACGGCGCCTGCGGATCGGCTGGCTTCTTGTGCGAGGCCTTCGATTTTCTAAAAGCGAAAAAAGGCCTCACCACGCGCGAGCTGCGCACCCTGCAAGAGCGGACCTTCTACGGCAAAGAGAAGAAGTCCCTGGCCTACGTCATCGCCATCATGAACATGATCCTGCACGGGATCGACGCGCCCAACATCCTGCACACCAACACCCTGGCCGAGAACCTGGCCGACATTCAGGACAAGGATCGCGTCGACGTGGTCCTGGCCAATCCGCCTTTTGGCGGCCAAGAGCGCAAGGAGGTGCAGCAGAACTTCCCCATCCGCACGGGGGAGACCGCGTTCCTGTTCCTGCAACACTTCATCCGCATGCTCAAGGCCCCTGGCCGCGGCGCCGTGGTCATCAAGAACACCTTCCTGTCCAACACCGACAATGCATCCGTCAGCCTGCGCAAGCACCTGCTCGAAAGCTGCAACCTACACACCGTCCTCGATTGCCCCGGCGGCACCTTCCAGGGCGCGGGCGTGAAGACTGTCGTGCTCTTCTTCGACAAGGGCTCCGCCACGCGCAAGACCTGGTTCTACCAGCTCGACCCCGGCCGCAACCTGGGCAAGACTAATCCCCTCAACGACGACGACCTGGCCGAGTTCGTGAAACTGCAAAAGACCAAAGCCGACTCGCCCAAGAGCTGGAGCGTCGACAGGAAAGACATCGACGAGAAAACCTTCGACCTATCGGTCAAGAACCCGAGCGGCAACGAAGAGGTCACCCACCGCAACCCCAAGAAGATCATGGACGAGATCGCCGCGCTGGACGCAGAAAGCGCGAAGGTGCTAGCGAAGATCCGGTGGCTGGTATGAAACTGACGAAGGCGTTCTTCGAGGACATCCGCAGTCTGATCGTTTCGGCCCACGCCACCGTCGCGCGTGGTGTGGATCTTGTCCAGGTCCATACCAACTTCGAAATCGGCCGCCGCATCGTCGAGCAAGAGCAACGAGGAAAGGGCCGCGCGGCGTACGGGGAGGAGGTGATCGGCGCCCTGGCCGCGCACCTGACCAGCGAATTCGGCAAGGGGTTTTCCGCCAGCAACCTCGCCTACATGCGCAGCTTCTACCTGCTCTATCGCGAGCGAGCGCCGATTCTCCAGTCAGCGACTGGAAAATTGGATCCCGGCAAAAATCTCCAGTCAGTGACTGGAAAATCTGCGGTGCTCCGGCGACGGCCCTTCACGTTGAGCTGGACTCACTACACCTTCCTGCTGGGGATCAAGAATCCCGACGAGCGCAGCTTCTACGAAATCGAGGCCACCAGCGGAAACTGGACCGTACGCGAGCTGAAGCGCCAGTTTGACAGCAGCTTGTACGAGCGCCTGGCCTTGAGCCGCGACAAGGCGGGGATCCGCAAGTTGGCCAAGAAGGGTCAGCTTGTGGAGAAGCCGCAAGACATCCTCAAGGAACCGCTGGTGCTGGAATTCCTCGGCCTTGCCGAGCAGGCTCGCTATTCGGAATCCGACCTGGAAGCCGCCGTCATCAGCCAGATCGAACGCTTCCTGCTGGAGATGGGCAAGGGCTTCCTGTTCGAGGCCCGGCAGAAGCGCTTCAGCTTCGACGACGAGCACTTCTTCGTCGATCTGGTCTTCTACAACCGCCTTTTGCGCTGCTACGTGCTGGTCGACCTCAAGCTGGGCAAGCTCACCCACCAGGACTTGGGCCAGATGCAGATGTACGTCAACTACTTCGACCGCCACGTGCGCACCCAGGGCGAAAATCGGACCGTCGGCATCGTTTTGTGCACCAAGAAGAACCAAGCCCTGGTGACCATCACCCTGCCCAAAGGCTCGCGCATCCACGCCCGCGAATACCAGCTCTACCTGCCCAGCAAAGAAGTGCTGCAGAAGAAGCTGGTGGAGTGGGCCGGAAAGGCGCCGGATGCGTAGGGCGGCGGAGATGCATGTGAGCTGGCAAACAAGAAAGCTCGCTGACGTTTGCGAGATCAAGCCGCCGAAGGTCGAAGCCCGTCGAAGGCTCGCTGATACAGACTCAGTGTCGTTTGTCCCGATGGAGGACTTGGGCATCGACCAGAAGTTCCTTGTGCCAACGCAAACACGGCCGCTAACTGACGTCGCAGGAAGCTACACCTACTTCGCCGACGGCGATGTGCTACTGGCAAAGATCACGCCTTGCTTCGAGAACGGCAAGTTGGGGATCGCCGCCGACCTAACGAACGGGATCGGTTTTGGTTCAAGCGAGTACATCGTCTTTCGCCCTGACGCCTCGGTAGATAAGGAATGGCTCTACTACTTCCTTGCGCAGCCGAGGTTCAGAGATGAAGGCGCAGAACGCATGAGCGGGGCAGTTGGACACAAGCGGGTCGCGAATGATTTCATTGAGGGGTATCCGATTCCAATCCCTCCCCTCCCCGAGCAGCGGCGGATCGTCGGCATCCTCGACGAAGCGTTTGAGGGCATCGCCACCGCCAAAGCCAACGCCGAAAAGAACCTCCAAAACGCCCGCGCTCTCTTCGAAAGCCACCTCCAATCCGTCTTAACCCAATTCGGAGAAAAGGGAGCGCGGGTTCGAATCGAAGATGCGTGCGACTCGGTCATGGATTGCGTGAACAAGACGGCCCCGAAAGTTGACGGACCGACACCATTCAAGATGATCCGAACCACAAATGTCAGGAATGGACTGGTCAGTCTTGATTCGGTCAACTACGTCACCGAGAACGTGTATCGCGTATGGACTCGCCGCCAAGTTCCAAAGCCCGGCGACGTTATCTTGACCCGTGAAGCCCCGATGGGTGAAGTCGGCATGCTGCTGAGCGACGACAATGTCTTTCTCGGACAACGCTTGGTCTCGTATCGGGCAAATCCAGCCAAACTGAACAACCGATTTCTTCTGTACGCCCTTCAATCGGGAGATCTTCAAAGGCAGATCCGCGCACTGGCATCCGGATCAACGGTGCAACACATGCGTGTTCCCGATTCTAAGAACTTGCAGTTGCCCCTGCCAGGATTGCGAGAACAAGAAGAGACCGTTGCCACGCTCGATTCACTTCGCGCCGACACCGACCGCCTCGCCTCCATCTACCAACAGAAGCTCGCCGCGCTCGACGAGCTGAAGAAGTCGCTGCTCCACCAAGCCTTCAGCGGAGAACTCTAGGGAGTCACGCATGAAGAAAGATTCCAAGGCGCCACCGCCAGGCGACCAGCTCCTCGTGTACCACACGCAGGATGGGGAGTTGAAGATTGACGTGCGCTTCGAGGGGGAAACCGCTTGGCTGACCCAGCAGCAGATGGCGGACTTGTTTCAGACCACCAAGCAGAACGTCAGCCTGCACATCCAGAACGTGTTCTCCGAGGGGGAGTTACCCCAGGATTCAGTAGTCAAGGAATCCTTGACTACTGCCGCCGACGGAAAGAACTACGCGACCAAGTTCTACAACCTCGATGTCATCATCTCGGTGGGCTACCGGGTGAAGTCACACCGGGGTACGCAGTTTCGCATGTGGGCCACCCAGCGCCTGCGGGAATACCTGGTGAAGGGCTTCACCATGGACGACGAGCGGCTCAAGAACCCACCGGGCAAGGGCCACGTCGACTACTTCGACGAACTGCTGGAACGCATACGGGACATCCGCTCGTCCGAACGGCGGGTCTACCTGCGCGTGCGGGACATCCTGGCGCTGGCGTCGGACTACTCGCCGTCCGAGCCGGAAACCCAGGTCTTCTTTCAGACCGTGCAGAACAAGATGCACTTCGCCGCCACCGGCAAGACGGCGCCAGAGCTGATCGTCGAAAGGGCCGATGCCAGCCGGTCCAACATGGGGCTGACCTCATGGAGAGGCGATGTCGTTCGCAAGGGCGATGTGACGGTGGCGAGGAACTACCTAGGTGAGGAAGAGATCAACGAGCTGAACCGCATCGTGGTCATGTTCCTGGATTTTGCCGAAGACCAAGCCCGGCGGCGCAAGCAGATCTTTCTCAACGATTGGAGGACGCGCCTGGATGAATTCTTGAAATTCAATGATCGCCGGGTTCTCCCCGATTCCGGTCAGGTGAGCCGCGAGAGCGCCGACCTGAAGGCTACAGAGGAATACGAGCGTTTTGCCGCTCGACGCCGGGAGCAGATCGAGGATGATGCGCTTCGTGAGCTGGGAGCGATGGTGAAGAAGATCCCACAGGCAAGAAAGCCCAAGAAGCCGCGCAAGCCATGAACGAAGCCGAAACCCGCGCCGAGCACATCGACCCCGCCCTCGCTGCCGCGGGTTGGGGCGTGGTCGAGGGCAGCCGCGTTCGGCGCGAGTATCCCATCACTCTCGGACGGCTGGAGGGGCACGGGCGACGGGGCAAGCCGCTCACGGCCGACTACGTGCTCACCTATCGCAACACCAAGCTGGCCGTGGTCGAGGCCAAGGCCTGGGACGAAGAGCTGACCGAAGGCGTGGGCCAGGCCAAGAACTACGCCGACAAGTTGGCCATTCGCTTCGCCTACTCAAGCAACGGCCAGGGTTTCTACGGCATCGACATGCAGACCGGGCACGAGGGCGAGATCCCCGCCTTTCCCACGCCCGACGAGCTGTGGAATAGAACCTTCGCCAAACAGAACGACTGGCGCGACCGCTTCGCCGCGGTGCCGTTCCCCGACAAGTCCGGCTCGTGGGAGATCCGTTTCTACCAGGAGATCGCAGTCAACCGCGTGCTGGAGAAGATCGCCGCGGGCAAAGATCGCATCCTGCTGACCCTGGCTACCGGCACCGGCAAGACCTCGATCGCCTTTCAGATCGCGTGGAAGCTCTTTCAAGCGCGCTGGAGCCTGGGCCGCGAGCCCGTGCGCCGGCCGCGCATTCTGTTCCTGGCCGACCGCAACACCCTGGCGAATCAGGCATTCAACGACTTCACCTCGTTCAACGCCTTGGCCGACGACGCCATGGTGCGGGTCAAGCCCGAGGACATCCGCAAGAAGGGCAAGGTGCCCAAGAACGCCAGCCTGTTCTTCACCATCTTCCAGACCTTCATGAGCGGGCCTGAAAAGGACGGCAAGCCCTCGCCCTACTTCGGCGACTATCCACCCGACTTCTTCGACTTCATCGTCATCGACGAGTGCCACCGCGGCGGGGCCAACGACGAGAGCACCTGGCGCGGCATCCTGGAATACTTCGCCCCGGCGGTGCAGCTGGGCCTGACCGCCACGCCCAAGCGCAAAGACAATATCGACACCTACAGGTACTTCGGCGATCCGGTCTTCATCTATTCGCTCAGGGAGGGCATCAACGACGGCTTCCTGACGCCGTTCCGGGTGAAACAGATTTCCACCACCCTCGACGAATACGTCTACACGCCCGACGACAGCCTGATCGAGGGCGACATCGAGGTCGGTAAGCGCTACGTGGAAAAGGACTTCAACAAAGTCATCGAGATCAAAGAGCGCGAGGCGCACCGGGTGAAGCTGTTCATGGAACAGATCGCGCCCAACGACAAGACCCTAGTTTTCTGCGCCACACAGGTGCACGCGTTGGCCGTGCGCGATTTGGTCAACCAGATGAAGACAAGCAAGGATCCGGACTACTGCCATCGGGTGACCGCCCACGACGGCGAGTTGGGCAATGCGCACCTGCGCGCCTTTCAAAACAACGAGAAGACGATTCCGACCATTCTCACGACCTCGCAGAAGCTGTCGACCGGGGTGGACGCGCGCAACATCCGCAACATCGTGCTCATGCGGCCCGTGGGCTCGATGATCGAGTTCAAGCAGATCATCGGCCGCGGCACGCGCCTGTACGACGGCAAGGACTACTTCACCATCTACGACTTCGTGAAGGCCCACCACCACTTCAGCGACCCCGAATGGGACGGCGAGCCAGTGGAGCCGGAGACCAGCGCGCAGAAGGCACCCAAGCCCTACCCACCCGACGAGCCTGCGCCCAATCCCCAAATGGCGGACGACGCCGACGTGTCCATCCGCCAGTCCGCCCCTTGGCGGCAGCCTGATTCTGGTTGACGGGGACCGCGCGCGGTGATCAGGCCGCTGTCGCCGCTTTGGGCTCTCTGGCGCCGGTGGCCTGGCTGGCCGCCGCCGCAGCGGCAGCTTCACGTGCGGCCTTCCAACGGCTGGGCAGCAGGTCAGGTAGTTCCTTCAGGCGAATACGGCGGGCGAGGCGAGGAAGCACGTCGCGGAGGTACTCCCACTGGGTTGACCTCGGCAAGGCGGCAGCAGCCGAGAATCGTGTAGGCGATGGCGGCGCGCTCACCGCCCGCGTCTGATCCCGTGATGTCCGAAAATCCGTCGCCGAGGCTCATGCGGCCTCGCGGGAGTAATAGTTCAGCATGCCACCAAGGCGTGAGCGACGAACAACCTTGCCAGCGGCGCCGTTGTCATTCGTCGGACCAACCTGCTTCCTGATGAGTTGGCCACCAAGCCCCTGGTGGAACCACTCGGTCATGGAGTGCTCGACGAAGTCCTTGATCAACCGCCGCAGATGGCGCTCGCCGAAGACGATGAAGTGATTCAAGCACTCGCACTTCATCGTTTTCACAAACCGCTCCGCGTGCGGATTGCAGTTTGGACTTTGCGCTGGGATCTTCACGCTCTCAACGCCCCTCGCTCCGAGAATCCCGAGGAACGCCTTCGTGAACAGCGGATCGCCGTCGTGGATCAGATGTGTGGCACCGCGAAGAAATCCATCCACCGGGTCCACCAGGTTTCGCGCCACCTGCTTCATCCACTCCTCGCCTGGGTCGACGGCTATCCCGGCGATTTCGACGGCGCGGCTCTTGATCTCGATGACGAAAAACACCATGTACCGAACCGTGCCGAATGGGCCCAAGGCTTCCACGCTGAAGAAGTCACAGGCATACAGCGTGTCCCAGTGCATCTTTAGGAACTGCTTCCACGTTCGCTTCTTCTCCCGCTCTGGCGCCGGCTCGATTCCTTCCTCCGCCAAGATGTCCGCCACCGCCGTCCGTCCGATCTCGATCTTCAACCCCGTGCGAAACGCGTCGCGGATCTTGGTATAGCCCCAACCGAGGTTCTCCAAGGCCATCTTGACCACCAGCTTTCGTATGTCCCGCGCCTTGCGTGGCCGCCCCGTCTTGCATCCGGAGCTGTCGTACTTCCGCGCCGCCAACCCTCGAAACCACCCCAGGATCGTTCCAGGCTTGACGACCTGGCAGCACTTCTGTCGCTCCTCGGGGCTCAGCTTTATGCCCGCAAGTGCCAGGCGACGACGCTGATCCGCGGTGAAGGGAATACGCTCTTTGCCCGTGGCGGCGCAGAGGATCTCCTTGAGAACCCGAACCTCCTCCAGCGAGTAGTCTAGCTTCCGCTGCAGTCGCTCGTTGATCGCCGAAGCGATCATCACGATGAGAAACTGAAGCGTGAACGGAAGCATCGGTCGCGACTTTGGCCGTTCAGGCACGCAGATTCAAGCTGCGAATCTCCGCGAATTTATGTCAGAATCTCGCCGACGACTTTCCGGACAGCAATGGTTCCATAAGAGACTCGGGCCGCCCCTACCGCGACCACCCGAACCGGACGGTTACTCACTGCCGGTCATTTAGCCCCCATATCCGTCGAGAAATGCCTGCAGTCGTTCCGCCACTTCGTCGACGAAAGGCACCGCCAGCATACCGACGTGGCCTCCCGTCACTCGGGTGGTAACCAGAGGTCCGCGGATGAGCCTTCGCCAATGGCTTTCCATGGCTTCCGCCGTCACCGAGGATCGATCTCGCTCCCGCGAAATAATCAGTGCGACACGACCTGGATAGGGGGAAGGACGGTATTGCGACCCCATATCCGAATACAGGCACTCGCGCAGATCCTCAAGCTCACGAGCGGCGCGTGAGGCGGTCTCGCCGGGAGCAACCTCACCCGCGGTTGCCGGCAATAAATTCAGGCGCGCCTGCATTGGTTTGTGTAGCTTCGGGACAAGGAAGGCAGGTCCTTCGCGCAGAATCCGATTTGCCGCAAACCACACTCTTTGAGTGAAAGTCAATTTCATCAAGGTTGGCGGCAAGGTGTCTAGTAGTGTGACAAGCTCGACTCTCTCGCCCCGCTCCTGCAGCATTTCTGCAACTCGCAGGGCCAGAAGTCCTCCGAATGACAGACCGACCAAGGAATAGGGGCCATGGGGGCGTTCGGCAATGACACGCTCGAAGTACTCCTTGCCAAGCGCTACGACGGAAGAGCGCACGTCGCTGCCGCGTTGCAGCGAGTTGAGCAGCTCGACTTCGGACTGCACATAGAGCGCAAATGCGGGATGCACCGGTCGCAAGCGCTCGGCGAGCGCCTGGTAGATCGCTATCCCGCAAATGAAGAAGACAGGTGCTCGATCACCTTCTTTGCGGAATACGTGCGTGGCCGTCTGCGAGCTAGCAGCTCCCGCGTGCCTGATGGTGACATGGACTCCCCTGGGAGTCGGATCTTCGAAGAACGAGGCGAGGGACACGGAGACCCTGAACACCTCCCCGATTTCACTGACCAGCACGACGGCGAGGAGTGAATTGCCGCCACGGTCGAAGAAATTGTCTGTCGCGGCGATGCCTTGGGTGCCCAAAGTCTTTTCGAAAAGCCGAACGATGCGAATCTCGGCGTCCTCTATGGTCTCGTGTGCGTTTGCCTCGAGCCGGGAGGAGCGCTCCTCCGTTCCCGAGGCGGCCACCGGCGATTGGTTGGCCGGACGGGCACTAGGGGGCGAAGTGCCGGAACGGGCTCGCGGCGGATCGATGAAGTAGCGTTTGCGCTGGAATGGGTACGTGGGGAGTTGAGGGTGCGAGGGGACATCCGCTCTGACGTGGTCGTGGAAGTTGACGTCAGCGCCCGCGACCCACAGTACCTCCAGTGACCGGCTCAACCCTTGGGCGAAATCGTTCTCGTCAGCCGGCGTTGCGAGGAGTGGACAGGTCCGCTGCCGGTTCGCATCGGCAAAGCGAGGGCGCAAAAGCGAGGACAACGTGCTGCCAAACCCCACCTCCACCGCGAGACAGGGTCCGCCCTCGGCGAGCAGTTGCGTAGCGGCATCGAAACGCACCTGAGAGCGCGTCTGGCGAGCCCAAAACTCCGGGTTGGTGGCGGTCTGCGGGTCGAGCCATGAGCCGGTGACGGCGGAAAGGATCTTTAGCGAAGGCACCCGCCAATCTAGCTTTCGGAAGAGTTCGGTGAGAGGTTCGATGATGGCATCCATGCACGGGCTGTGCACGGCGATGCGAATGGGAGTGCGACGGTGCACGATGGCCTTCTCGGCCAGTCTCTTCGCGCAGTCGTCGATTGCAGCGGGGGAGCCGCTTAGCAACATGAGCTTGGGGCCATTGACACAGGCAAGATGCACCGTGTTCCCAAGGAACTCTTGAACCTCGCCTTCCGACAGACTGACCGCGAGCGCGGCGCCGGTGCCCGTGGACTGCATGAGCGTTCCTCGCTCGAAAACGGCGCGCAGCGCATGCTCCGCGCTGAGCACGCCCGCCAAATGCAATGCAACCAACTCCCCGAGGGAATGCCCCAACAACGCGGAGGCGGTTACCCCATGTCCTTCCAGCCAGCGGGCAAGCGCGACGTCGATGCAGAAGATGGCCAGCTGATAGCGAGCGTTGTCGTTGCTCAGTGACGATTCGTCCGCGGCTTCGTCGCTGAGCCAGCCCCACAGGTCGAAATGCAGGAGATCGGATGCCGGCCGAGCGAGCGCCTCGATCGAAGCGCGAAGCGCCTCATGGCAAGCCATGAGGCGATGGACCGCCCCGCTGCGCAGGGAGCCCTGACCTGGGAGCAGGAAGACGGTTTGGAACCCATGCGGAAGCGCACGCCCGGTCACGAGCCTCTGGGGATTGCGCAGCGCCGCCATGGCGTCGGCCCAGTGCCGAACGCGCAGAGTGCGACGATGCTCGAAGCGCTGCCGGCGATGACGGAGGACACTGCCAACAGCGGCGATCGTCCACGGGACATGGCCGTCATCAACGTGGATGGCAAGCCAGTCGGCCAACTGGACCGTGGCCCCCTCCAACGCCGCGGGATCGCGTGCGGAAAGCTCCAACACGCATTCGGCTTCCCGGTCGATGGGGGTCGGACGCTGTTCCTCGGCGGGGGCTTCCTCGAGAATGACGTGGCAATTGGTGCCGCCCACCCCAAAGGAGCTGACGCTGGCACGCCGGGGTTCCGGTCCGGCGGGCCATGGCTCCACACTTCGCAGGACGAAGAAGGGGCTGTCCGCCAGGCGCAGATCAGGGTTGGGCTCCTGGAAGTGCGCTGTGGGTGGAAGCTCGCGATGGGTTAGGGCGAGAATTGCGCGAACCAACCCTGCAGCACCTGCCGCAGCATCCAGGTGGCCGATGTTGCCCTTGAGGGAGCCGAGACAACAGTAGCCCTTGCGGGCAGTCTGAGCGCGATACGCTCGCGTGAGTGCTTCGACCTCGATGGGATCCCCCATCGGAGTGGCCGTGCCGTGCCCCTCCACGTAGCCGATGCTCTCGGCCGATACCCCCGCCAGACCTAGCGCCGTGGCAATGACCTCCGCCTGCCCCTGCACGCTGGGCGCTACGTAGCTGACCTTGCTGCGCCCATCGTTGTTTACCGCCGCGGCCCGGATGACGGCGAGGACGGGATCGCAATCGCGGACGGCGTCCGCGTATCGCTTCATCACGATGGCGGCCGCGCCGTTGCCGAACACGGTGCCACACGCGAGCTTGTCATAGGGCCGGCACACCCCATCCCGCGAAAGGATCGCGCCCTCTTGATAGAAATACCCAGTCTTCTGGGGAAAGGCGATGCAGACCCCGCCCGCGATGGCGATGTCCGACTCGAAGGCGAGCAGGTTCTGTGCTGCCATCGCGACCGCGACCAGCGAAGTCGAACACGCAGTCTGGACGTTGACGGCCGGGCCGCGCAGGTTGAGCCGGTGGGCGGTACGGGTCGGCAGATGTGCGGAGTCGTTCTGGACCATCAAGGCAAACGCGGCGGCCCGGCGTGCCCGCACGTATTCCTCGACCGCGTTGCGGTCGGGAAGCAGACTGTGTAGCAGGTAGTTGTGACCGAAGCTGCCCGCAAAGACCGAGACGATTTGGGAATGACGGTCGTGGGCGTACCCGGCGGATTCCAGAGCTTCCCAGGCGACTTCTAGCCAGACACGGTGTTGTGGATCGATGTGGGTCGCCTCGGCGGGCGCGTAGTCGAAGAACTCCGCGTCGAACAGATCGGCACCCTCGAGTAGCCCACGTGCTCCCACGTAGTTCGGCTGGGATAGGACGGATGGGTCGGGCTCATCCGCAGCCAGATCGGCCACGTCGAATCGGCTGACGACGTCGCGCCCTTCCCGGACGATAGGCCAAAGTGCCTGGACGCTCGCGGCGCCCGGGAACCGCCCGGCCATGCCAATGATCGCAATCCCAGTCTCATCGAGCGGGGCCTGGCTCATGGCTGGCCTTGCTCGATCAAGTCGACGGTTCGCGGCGAGGAAGGCCGCGCCAGTCCGGTCCACGGATGTTGGAGTTGAGCAGCCACGACCTGGGTGGACAGCAAGAATGAGGCCGACATGTTGTCTCGGTAGCCCACTTGCGGAGGCATGCCGCGAGCGATCTTGCCGCGGAAGCGCTCGACGGCAGCGGTATCGAACACCCCAGCCGCCGCGACGGCGTCCGGGCTCAGATTTTCGTTCATGAGCTTGCCGAGCCGGCCGTCTTCGAAAAATGCCTTGAGATCGGGGGCCTGGTACGGTTGCTTGGGCCGGTCGACGATTTCGCTGGGTAGGTTCTCCCGGAAGGCTTCGCGCAACAGGTGCTTCTGCGAGAGCAACGGGAGCTTGAATTGATCCGGAAGTTGAAACAACCACTCCAAGAGCTCGTGATCGAGGAACGGGTAGCGGCCCTCCACCCCATGTGCCAAAGACATCCGGTCTGCCTGCGAAGAGAGAAGATAGCCTTGCAAGAGCGTTCGCATTTCCAAGAACTGGTTTTTCCGAAGCAGTGACCATTGCTGCCAATCCGGAGGCAGGCTCTGGCGCACGCGGTCGAGTAGCCACCCGTCCAGGTCGGCTGGGCGATATTCGCGGGGCAAGTAGTTCAATAGGATCTTGTTGTTGTGAACGCGAAGATTGAGCCCCACTAGGTCGTTGTCATAGGAGCCGAGAAAGCCCTCGTAGAACATGCGCATTAGCCCGAATTGCCGACCGTCTCGGTAATGGGCGAGATGAGGGTAGAGCGTGCGAATGAGTTGGGGACGCAGGTTGGAATTGGGGTACTTGGCCCAGAACCGGAGCAGCTTCAGTTCCTTGAACGCATCGTAGCCCCACAGTATTTCGTCGGCCGCCTCGCCGGTGAGCACCACACGAATGCCTGTGGCGCGCACGACCTCGGCCAAGAGCAACAGAGGAATCGGTGCCGTGCGAAACAGCGGACGCTCCGCGTGCCAGACGGCCTTTTCAAAGTTGTCTCGGATGAGCGCATCGGTAATGCGGATACTGACCAGGTTCACGTTGAGACGCTTGGCCATCATCTGCTGGTAGTGAGACTCGTCATAAGCGCCATCCTCGAAGGCGATGGCAAAGGCTTGGAATCGGTCCGTGCGAAGCTCATCGGTGAGAAGCGTGGTGACGGACGAATCGATGCCGCCGCTCAGGTAGTTGCCGACGGGAACGTCGCTGCGCAAGCGCAGCCGGACGGCGTTCGAGAGCATCGTGCGCAGCTGAGCCTTGGCTTCGGCAAAGCTGCTGGGCAGCGGGTGGGTGGTTCCCTCGCCCAGTTGATGGTAGCGATGGGGCTTGGGCGACTCGGTCGTGCTGAAGACCACGGCGGTGCCGGCCTCGAGTGACTGAATCCCCCTGAACACCGTGCGGGTTCCGAGCGTGTTCCAGAGCAAACCGTGCTCGAGCAAACCTTCCGGACAGAGCGCGCGGCGATAGCTCGGGATCGCATCGAATGCCTTGGTCTCCGATGCAAAGTACACGGCACCCTGGTGCTCCAGGTGATAGAGCGGACGCACGCCATAACGGTCGCGCGCGGCGGTGAGCGTCCGAGTTCGGGCATTCCAGAACAACAGAGCGAACTGACCGTTGAAGCGAGCCAGAGCCTGAATACCCAGTCGGCGTAGCGCGACCAGAACAACCTCGGTGTCGCTACGCGTGTGAAAATGCTCACCCAGCGCCTCGAGCTCGGCGCGGAGCTCGAGATGATTGTAGACCTCGCCATTGTACACCAATGCGCAGTCGTCGCGAAGGAAGGGCTGGTGGCCGGCCTTCAGGTCGACAATGGCCAGGCGAACGTGACCGAACGCCACGCCACTCCCGACCCAGGTCCCCCAAGCATCAGGTCCCCGGTGTTGCAGACGCGCGAGCATAGGCTCCAAGAGCGCTCGCCGCGCCAATGGGTCGCTATTGTCCACAAAGATGCCCACCAACCCGCACATGACTGACTCCTACCAGTGGCCGCTACGCAAGCAATCGAGACTGCCAGGCTTCGGGGAAGGCAGGAGCGGAGACGACGGAAACAGTCGGGCGAAATGCGGCATTTGTTGTCGTTGAGTGGCAATTGTTGCCGGGAGCGAAGACTAGCACCGTCTGCTCTCAAGAAATGTTTAATGTATTTTTGCAAAAGCCGGCTCCGCCTCGCAAGTGACCGAAATCATTGAAGGTGCGAACGCGGGAGAAGGCCGCAATTTTCGGAGTTCTCGGTAGTCCACGAGCCCAAAGGATGTCGCAGACCATCCTTGATAGTATGCTGCCGTGGCATAGAGCCGAAACCGACCGCGTTCGCCTGCTGGTGCAGAAGAACGCGTGGCAAGTCATCGTCACGGGATGACCTGAAGGAAGGATGTTGGAGATGAACGCGGACCAAGTCGCTGAGCGAGGCCGAATCCTGGACGGGCTGGTGACGTTCGTAACCCGCAGCTTTATGGTGGAAGCATCGGAGCTCGACCTGGACAAGTCACTGATAGATCAAGGGATTATCGATTCGTTCGGGCTCGTCGAAATCACCACTTACATCGACGATGCCTTCGGAGCCAAAATCCAGGAACGGGACATGACCCGCGAGTCGTTCGGCTCCGTGAACAAGATGGCCACTTTCGTGTGTCGCAGAAAAAGTGGTGAGATATGACCGAGACCGCCCCTTCCGCGCGGCTATCGGGTGTCACAGAACAACGATGCGCGCGCTGTGTGCTGTCCGCGGCATTCCCCAACATCAAGTTTGACGTTAAGGGGGTGTGCAACTTCTGCCGCGATGAAGTGGGAGTACGCGGTGACGACACCGCCATCGAGCGGGGGCGCGTGCGGGTGATGGAGCTCTTTGCCGAGCAGAAGGCGCGGAAAAGGACCTACGACGCGGTGTTGTGTAACAGTGGCGGCAAAGACAGTTCCTACACGCTGAAATTGGCAGTCGAAAAGTATGGACTGACGGTGCTTTCGTTCACGCTCGACAACGGGTTCGTAGCGCCCGTGGCCCGCGACAATATCAACCGCGTCGTGGATGCGCTGGGCGTCGACCACGTCACCGTCCGTCCCGCCCTCGACGTCTTCAAGTCGGTCGTGCGCGCGGCGTCATTGCTACCAATCTACGGCGAGCAGAGCCTGACCCGTATCTCGGCCGGCTGCAACGCGTGCATCTCTCTCGTCAACACCACAGCGCTGCGCATGGCGCTCGAGAAGGAAATCCCCTTCATACTTGCCGGGTTCACCCTCGGACAGATTCCCGCCAATGGCATTGTTTATCGAAACCACCACCGGTTCCTCGCCGAAAGTCGAGAGGCAAGCATGTCACGCCTGCGTGAGGCCGTCGGTGAGGGCGTTGACCGTCTCTACGAAGTGCCAGATTCGCTTATCGAGCGCGCGCCGTACTATCCCCACAACATCAATCTGCTGTGTTTGGAGTCGATCACGGAAGCCCAAATTCTGGACGAAGTCGGCAAGTTGGGCTGGAAGCGTCCCTCGGGACTAGATGGCTGTTCGTCCAACTGCATGCTCAATACGTTCAACAACTACGTGCATGACTGGCGTCACGGGTACAGCCCGTACGAGCTCGAGCTCAGTCACCTCGTGCGAAAACGCTTGATGACGCGGAACGAGGCTCTTGAGAAACTCGCCGATCAGCCACTGGAGCAGTTGCCCTCCCTGGTCAAGTCACTCGCGCTTTCGCCCAAAGACCTCGCCACGCTCGGGCTGCTCGCGGACGGCCAGGTCGCAGGCTGACGGAAACATCTGGGCTGGTCTGGCGGAGATTTGTGAGTATGACTTTCGCATCTTGGGCACGGATGGCCCGTCGCGGAACCTGCGTCGGGTTGGGCGCCGTGCTCGTCTGTCTCGGGTGTCGGAAAAGTGGCGGGGTCCAGCGCAACGGCCCCCGCGTGATCGAGTCGAAAATGGAGGCGGCGAGCTTCGCACTGCCGTCGGCCAAGTACCCTCTGCCGTATCGACTGTACGTTCCCGAAGGAAGCAAAGGAAAGGTGCCGCTTGTCGTCTTCTTGCACGCCGCGGGGGGGCGCGGCAGGGACAATGTTGCTCAGTTGGGGCCGGACATCGAATTGCTGGTATCACAGAAAATCCAGAAGGCGTGGCCAGCATTCGTGTTGGCGCCCCAGTGTCCCGCGGGCGACGAGTGGATCAATCGCCATACTTCACCGCCGTTTCGCCCCTACGATCTTTCGCAGTTTCGGGAAAGCGATGCCAATCGGCTGACAGTAGCTTTGGTCAGCAATCTTCTGGCTCGCTACCCCATTGATGCTGGCCGTGTCTACGTGATGGGCTTTTCCATGGGAGGCTCGGGTGTCTGGGACATATTGATGCGCCATCCTGGCGTCTTTGCCGCTGGTATTCCCATCACTGGGGTTGGTGACGTTAGCCGGGCCAGCCTCCTGGCGGACACATCGATTTGGGCATTTCACGGTGAGCTGGACGACGTCTCTCCTGCAAGCAACGGCCGAATGATGTTCGATGCATTGAAGAAGCACGGAACGCAGGTGCGCTATACCGAGTACAAGGGAGTCGGTCACGGCTCGGTGGGGCCTGCCCTCGAAGAGCCCGAGCTGTTCCCTTGGTTGTTCGAGCAGCGGCGTCCAGATGGGGCGGGGCAGCCAAAGTCCGCCGAAACCGGCGCGGATGGTACGCCAGAACGGAGTCAGTGATGACCGAGAGGCTGCTGCCGGTTTCCGGCATTCAGCGGCAGTTTTGGCTGGCGCAGGAGCTGCAGCGGGAAACCACCGCCTATCACATCGCGACCCTCTGGTGCATTCGGGGCGGGCTGAAGCTCGAATCGCTGCAGGTGGCGTTCGAGGAGCTCTGCCAGCGCCACGAGAGCCTGCGTACGACCTTCGAAGAGCGCGAAAACACACTTAGCCAGGTCGTTCATTCCAACCTTGCCCCCGAGTTTTGCGTGGAGCACTGTCATGTGGAAGTGGGGGGGAACCATGTGCTCGGGGAGCTCAAGCGCCCGTTCGACCTAGTGCGAGGCCCGCTCGTACGGGTTCGGGTCTTTGCCGGCTCCGAAGACGAAAGTGTCGTAGCTTGGACGATGCACCACATCGTGTGCGACCTGGCCAGCAAGGAGCTGATGGGTGAGGAGTTGTCCAATCTCTATCGGTTGCACAGCCGAGGCGAGGCGCTGTCCGACCTGGCGCCTCCGGCCCACCAATATCATCACTTTTGCAGCGCCGAAGCCGAATGGTTGGCGTCCGAGGAGAGAGCCAAGGCAGAGCAGTATTTCCGCGGCTTGAGCCTCGACACCGTGCCGCCACTGGCGCTGCCAACGGACAGACCCCGGCCCACCACCCAGCCGTACCGCGGCGCCGTCGTGCCACTGCAAGTCACGCCGGAGTTGTCGCAAGCCATCGAACGGCTGGCGCGGCAACTGAATAGCAAGCCATTCCTGGTTTGGCTTGCCGCCTATGCGCTCACGCTCGCTCGCTTTTCTGGAGAAACCCAACTGACGATTGGCGTTCCGTTCACCAATCGTCGAAACGAGGCCCGTCGCGGGCTGGTCGGTTGCTGTGTCAACAACCTTCCGGTTCGCGTGTCGCTTTCTGGCGAGCCATCGTTCGTCGCGGTGTTGCGCGAGCTGCGCATGACGATGTTGGGTCTTCATCGTCACCAGGAGCTCCCGCTCGACCGAATCGTTGCGGCAGTGCAACCGCGGCGAGAACCCAGCCGGGCCCCATTGTTTCAGGCGGGTTTTACCTTCGAGCCGCCGCTTCACGTGGATCTCGAAGGGGTGATCGTGACCACCGTGAAGGCGCACGCGGCGGGCGCCCAGCTCGACTTGTTCCTGACCCTGTGGCCCGATGCCCATTGTGGCTTCGCTGGGCATATCGAGTATGCCATCGACGTGGTTTCCGAAAAGACAGTCATGCGAGTGGGCGAATCGCTCCTCGGGCTTCTGCAGTGGCTTTCGGAGGACGTCGACCGGTGCGAGGCTCCCGTTCAGTTTCCACTGCCGGCCTCGGACCGTGCAAGCTTGGCGAAGTGGAACGCAACGGCGGTGACCTATGATGTACCCCACACGCTACCGGCGCTGTTCGTAGCCCAGGTGCGCAAGACGCCCGAGCAGGAGGCCGTGCGTTGCGGAGACCGGTCTTGGACCTACCGAGAGCTCTATCAGCGGGCGTGTGGCCTGGCCCGAACCCTTCGCGAGAGCGGGCTAGTGGCGGGCGACCGGGTCGGGTTGTTCTTCGAGCGTTCGCTGGAAATGGTGCTTGGCATCTATGCCACCCTGTTGGCAGACGGCGTCTACGTGCCCATCGATCCAGAATATCCCTGGGGCCGCATCGAGCACATGTTGGATCGGGCGCGGCCGCGGGTCGTGCTGCTGCATAAAGCCTTGCGTTCGCGCTGGTCAGGGGCAGAGTCGCTCGTCCACACAATCTTGGTGAACGACCATGGCATGCTGGCCGAAACACCGCCGCGCACCACACGTCCCGAAGATCCGGCCTACGTGATCTTTACCTCGGGCTCTACCGGTCGCCCCAAAGGGGCCATCAACACCCATCGAGGGATCTGCAATCGATTGCTTTGGATGCAGCAGGCATTCCCACTGCGAGCAGACGACGTGGTATTGCAGAAGACTCCATACAGCTTCGATGTTTCGACGTGGGAGTTCTTTTGGCCGCTCATCGTCGGCGCGAGGCTTGAGGTTGCGCCGCCGGGGCTGCATCGGGATCCAGCGGCGCTACTGGCCTTGATTCGCAAAGCACGCGTCACGACCATTCATTTCGTGCCATCCATGCTGGGCGCCCTCTTGGACGCGGCGCCCGCTCTTGACTGTGAAAGCCTGCGGCGCGTGATTTGTAGTGGCGAGGCACTCAGCACCGATCTCGTTCGCCGGTTCTGCCTGGCCTCCGATACCGAGCTTCACAATCTGTATGGCCCGACCGAGGCGGCGGTAGACGTCAGTTGGTGGGCTTGTCGAACGAATGTGGCGCGCGATCCGGTGCCCATCGGCGGCCCCATCGCCAACACGCAACTTCATGTTCTGGACTCGCATCTCTCGCCGGTGCCCATTGGCGTGTCCGGTGAGCTGCATATCGGTGGCACTCAAGTGGGCTTGGGATACGTCGGGGATGCGGTGCTCAGCGCCGAGCGCTTCATTGCGGATCCATTTGCGTCGGACCGCTCGGCTAGGCTCTATCGAACCGGTGATCGGGCGCGTTGGAACGAGGACGGCACGATCGCCTTCTTGGGCCGATTTGACGACCAGGTGAAGATTCGTGGGCTGCGCATTGAGCTAGGCGAAATCGAAGCCGTGCTCGACCAGCAACCCGGTGTCCGTCAAAGCGTTGTCGTGGCCCGCCGGGCGGCGACTGCCTCGGGTGACGCGCAGCTCTGCGCCTATGTGAGCACAGAAGATGTCAGGGGTCTGGATGTTGAACCGCTCAAGCGTGCCCTACGACGGGTGCTTCCCGCGTACATGCTGCCACAGCACATTGTCGTGCTCGATGCTCTGCCGCTCAGTGCGAACGGAAAGGTGGACCGCAAGGCACTTCCTGACCCATCGCCACGAGCCGAGCTTGCGCCGACGGCGCCAGGAAACGAGCTGGAGCGCTGGCTGGTGGCGCAGACGGGGGATCTCATTGGGCAGCAGCTCGGCGTCAACCAGAACTTCTTCGATGGCGGAGGTTCTTCCTTGACCGCGGCCCAGCTCATTGGGCGCATTTGCTCCCACTTGCGACAAGACGTCCCACTCGTGAAGGTGTTCGAACACCCCACGCTGAGCGGTCTGGCTGCGTACCTGGAGGAATTGCAGGGTGGTATGCGGGCCATGGATTCGGTGGTTGACCATGCGCACGCTCGAGCCGAGCAGCGCAGGCAGGTTGTACACCAGAGAGTGCCACGTCGTTGAGCGCCACACTTGTCCGCCGCAACAATGGCCATCGACGACCTAGCGCTCCCCAAACGGCCCCTGTAGGTCGCCTTGAAGTGTCGAAGCACCGAGCGACTCTGGCACGACGGAAGAGCCTAAGTGTCGAAGCACCGAGCGACTCTGGCACGACGGAAGAGCCTAGCCAAGACAGGATGCAACGAACTATGTTGGCGACGACGTAGTGTCAGGTTGGAGACCCAGCCCTCAGTCTTCCGGCTCAGCAGATCATGCCGCTCACCTGCTACTTGACCGCTTCGACGAACAGCATGTACTGAATGAACTTATTGTCGAAATGACAGTTGTTTCGCAGCACCGGCGACGCACTTTGTCCGGCCGCGGACACGGCGATGTTGCGAAAGCCTGCATCCTTGAGAAACCGGGTCAGCTTGTCGGGCGTCCACCAATTGATATGGCACGCCCGCTGCTCCCTCTGGATTTCTACCCGACATCTCGATGTACAATAGTTCATGGCGTCGGCAAAGGTCATCGTTTTAAAGAGATTTCTGAATTCGGTGTTCGAAATCCCGGGCGAACTATTCCCTTCGAAGAGCGCCGAAGCATGCGCCGCGAAGTGCAGCAGAAACGACTGTTCGATCGCAACCGTCTTGGGCATCCAGGAGTAGAAATACGCATCGTTATTGCAAAACGCCCGGTAGTCCAGAGTCACATCCGGGGTGACGATGCGAACAACGCCGCCTCTCTTGAGGATCCTCCCTACCTCTTTGAACATGAAGAGCGCGGCCTCGTCGGTTATGTGCTCGACACATAGACCTGAATAGACCAGTTCCGCTGAGTTCGACTCGACGGGGATCGGTTGAGCGGACAGAAGATCGTGCGCGATATCCTGCGAAGGGTTGAACCGCCGCCCCTCCTTCCAAGGCCGATCGACATCGATACTAGTCCAAAACGGATGACTGATGCCGCCGCCGAACTCGAAGTGTCCACCAGCGGATATCGTGTAGAACCGCTTCGCTGCGACGCTCTCCTTGCCGAAGCGGTCGAGGTACATATCCCGCTCTTCGGTAGTCGATGGAATCTTTCTCAGTTCATATCCCCACCGATTCAACGTTTTTTTGATTAGGGCCTTCAAAGCCATTGATCCGAACTCCTTTCGCGATGCGGCGGCACTTCATGATCGCGTCGGCGTAGACGCGATCATTTCGAGGACTCTGTTTCCTCAGTTTTACCCCTTTTAGGGCTTTCCGCTGCACATTCGCGCAGCTGCGTACGAGGACCTTCCACACTTTCATTTGCGCAACAACCCCAACGCCGGAATCACGGGTATCCGTTCTGCCTTCACTTTCCTGGCCAAAAACGCACCTGCACCCCAAACGCGATCAGGGGATGGGGCGCCCGCCACGTCGGACGCGGCCTGCCGCCCGGCGAGTCCGGCGCCGTGACCGTCGTCCAGCGCGCAAATAGCGACCTCCGACTCAACCCGCATCTTCACACCCTATTTCTCGACGGTGTCTACGCACCCGACCGCGACGGCAAAGGCCGCATGTTCCAGCAGATACCGCTTCCCTCGCAGAAATCCGTCCTCAACGTCCAACAGATTTCGTGCCATTTGCTCCATCCACCGCCCGTCTGGATCTCGGCCGATCCCAACGATCTCCACCGCCCGGCTCCCGATGTCG
>Ga0224559_1000681_pt1 | contig 21181 bp, 13 predicted proteins | sample 714S33034metaG_FD_180676 | JGI IMG/M metagenome (GOLD analysis project Ga0224559, IMG submission 180676) | Peat soil microbial communities from Stordalen Mire, Sweden - 717 S3 30-34 | ecosystem: Environmental > Terrestrial > Soil > Wetlands > Peat | place: Sweden: Norrbotten County, Stordalen... | reverse complement strand
GTCAGATCGGCGGTCCGGGCTTGCATATCCCAGGCCAGCTTGTCGACCCGCGCAAAGGTGCGCGACAGCATTCCGCTGATCGATCCTTTGACGAGCGTCTCCGGCAGAGCGGGCAGCACTTCGATGACGCCGGGGCGCGAGTAGAGCAGCATCTCCATCATGATGGCGGGGATTCCGCCCTGCGCGTCGGGCATAGGCCATGCGTAGGGGTCGTGGGAGCAGCGCATCGTGGCGGCGACGTAGCCCTGCTCAATCAACTGGCGCAACTCGGTGTCCACCATGTAGCAGTCCTTGAGGCGCGCTCCAACCAAGGCGCGATGGCAGCGTCCGTGCGCGGCCAACCGCTCCGGAACGCGCCGCCGGTCGGCCATTATCGCGGAGAGAGCCAGCTTCGGCGTGCGGTCGGGATCGATCTCGTCGCCCGGCCAGACTCCATATAAATGAGAGATATGCCGGTGGCTGTAACGCTCTTCCAGCGTCGGCCAGGACCATTCCTTCAGCGTGCCGTCCGGCTCCAGCAGGTACGGCGGCAGCTTGGCCAGCATGGCCTTCCACTTGGGAATGCTGGCGGCGTCTGTGCCCAGCAGCTCGCAGGCGTCGATCAGATTGGCCAGCACCTCTCGGCAAACGGTAATGTCCATGGTGGCGTTGATCGACATCATGGCGCTGGGGGTCAAGTTGCCGGGATTGTTTTCCGGCGAAAAAGACGGAGCGAAGACGTAATTTCCATCCTTGTCAGTGGCGGTGAGGAAATCCTCGTAAAAAAGCGCCAGATCTTTATAGGCCGGAATGATGCGGTTGCGCAGGAACTCCTCGTCGGCGGTGACCAGATAGTGATCCCAGAAGGGGCGGACGCACCAGCCTCCGGCGGAGAGCCAATAAGGATGAGGCCAAATCTCGCCAGTCGATTCAGCGTAGGAGTAATGGAAGGAGACGCCGACGTTTTGCTGCGGACAGAGGGAGTAATGCGTGCCGCGCATTCCGAAGATGTTTTTGGCGTTCACGCGGAAGTCGGGAGCCAGGCTCTCCATCCAGTTGAAGTAGGCGTCCATGCCTTCGCGCAGATCGGCCTGCACGCCGTGAGCAATTTGCAGATTGATGTTGGCGTTGGTCTCGGCTGACATCGTGCAATATTTGCCGCTGGTGTACATGAACCAGTAGCGGCCCATCTCGAAGACCTTTTCCAGCAGCGCGGGCGAGTAATCCCGCCGCGAGTGCTGATCGGCCAGAAGCTCCTCGGAGGACATTCCGTATTGTGCCGCGCCGCCGAAATCCACGGTAACCCGGCGCATCGCCTCGGTCTGAACTTTGCGGTGGCGCTCAAGGAGCGCATCATACTCCGGGGTCAGCCCTTCGACGGCCTTCCGCAGCGCTTCAACCTGCGGCTCGCTGTAATCGGCGAACCACTCAATGCGGGTGAGGAGCAGGACGGAGGCCGCACTCTCGACGACCAGCGTATCTCCATCCATGCGCGCCGAGCCGCCGTTGCGCACCACGCGGACCACTCCGGCGTAGCCGCTGTTATCGGCTGTGGGGTCCAGGCGGCATTTGTAAATCAGCCGCTCTTCGTTGAAGTCCGTGTGGACTTCGCTCTCGCCCATGTTGCCGCCAAACAACCCGCCCAGGCGCATTCCCCGCGAGTACTTCTGCACCTTGATGCGGGCATTTACCGGCTGCCCCTTCGGCGCGGTCAGCAGTTGCACGACGACGCCGTCGGGCCGGGAGGCGAAGGTCTGCCGCACCCAGTCGCCGCGCTCGTCGCTCCAATGGACCTTCACCTCGCCGCTCTCGAAATCGACGGTGCGCAGATAATCCTTCGCCGACGCGGTTTTGGGAAGGTCGAGATGCATCAAGAATGCCGTGAGGACGGGGTGCGGCCCGGTGTTCTGCTTGATGGGGCCTTTGTTCATCTCCTTGAAGGCCAGTTCAATCGCTTCCTGGTACTTCCCGTCCAGCACCAACTGCCGCACCTGCGGAAATACATCAGCGGCCTTGGGCGCCTCGAAGGGCCTCTTCCACGGCGCCAGAAGGCTTTCGTGATGAAAAAGAACCTGCTCCGCGTAGGGATCGCACGCCACTTCGATATATACGGGGCCATTGCCGGTGGTAAGCCCTTCGCTAAGCGTCCTGCCGGGAAGCGTGCTGCAGAAGCCCCGCCTGGGGACAATGCCGCGCCGCAGCCGTTCTTGGAAGGGCATGGGCGAAATCTTCACTTCGGGCGAGAGGCGCGAGGCGGCGAAGAGCGGCGGCTTAGGCGGAAAATTGCTTTGCGGAGCGCCGCCAAGCGGGGCTGCCGAAGAGCCGCCGCCGGAGACAGGCCCCGCTGCTGAAGCGGGCGGGTTGGAAAGCTCGGCCACGCCTTGTTCAGCCGTCGCGGCCTGGAGCAACTTCTGAGAACCGGCCAGGCCAACCACCGCCGCTGTACTTGTCTTCAAAAAATCTCGCCGTTTCATACTCCTCATCTCCTGTTCCGATGAACGATACTGCGTGGGCTTATCAGCCTGTGGTTAAAGGGGATAATTCTGAAAACCATCCCTCAGGGGCTGAAGCCCATCCTTTATTATCAGCGTCTTGCGGCACGACTAAAGTCGTGCCCTTTCAAAACATGACTTTCACCACAGGCTACTATGGGTAGGAATGCAAAATGCCGGATGACTGAATTCTAAAACCTCATGCGCAGGCCGAACTGGAATTGGCGTTCGCGGTAGAAGTTCGTGGCGTTGACGTTGAGCGGCTGCCCGAAGGCGGTCGAGGTGGGATGCTTGATGCTCCCGTTTGTATCGACGAGAGGGCCGGTCATAAAGTTCAACGTGGGCAGGCCGCCGTTCGGGTTGCCGGATTGCAGGGTATAACCGGTGGTCTCCAGTTCGGTGACGTTTTGGTGGTTCAGCAGGTTGAAGCTCTCGGCCAGCAGTTCCAACTGGCGCATCCCGCCCAGATTGAAGCGCTTACCCAGGCGAAAGTCGGTCTTCCAGGTGGCGGGATAGCGGTAGGTGTTGCGCCCTATGTTATAGAAATGGCCGTCGTTGCCGGTTCCGTAGACGCGGTTGTCGCCCCCTGAGCCGTTCATGCCCGGCCCCAGTCCGGCGATGGCCGCGCCGCTGGCAGTGAAGAGCTTGGGCAGCGAACCGGTGGTGCGCATGGTGTAAGGCAGGCCGGAGCGGGCATGAAGAACGCCGGAGAGCATCCAGCCGTTGGCGAACTTCCCGGCGAGGCCGGTAAGCTTCCAGGGGGGGCGATAGATTGCCGTGAGTCCGAGGGAGTGGCGAATGTCCTGATTGCTGACCCCGTACTCCAGGCCGGGGTTGGCCGGGTCCAGCAAGTCGTTGCCGGCGGCGTGCGAGCTTTCATTGGGATTCCAGTCCATGGCGTGGCCGTAGATGTAATGGGCGTGCAGGGTCAGACCGTTGTGGCCATTGCGCTCCACCCGGATCATTGCTGCTTGGTAGGTGGAGTTGGCGCGGGACTCGATGTTGGTAATCTGCTGATAATCCGGGCAGGGACGGCCGGAAAGGGTTGTGCTTCCGGGCGTGGGCGTGTAATACGGACAGATTCCAACGCTTGTCGGATCAGAGGAATAAAAGGGAACGGTAATCTGCGAGGCTTTGATGGGTCCGGCTCCGGCGGGGTCTACGACCGCGTAAGTGATGGTCTGTGTGGAGGCTGGAGGGTTGATGTTCGTGTCGATGGAGACGGGCAGGCGGCGACCCAGGCTGAGCAGCGCGCTGGTGGTCACCTCGAAGTGGCCGGGCAGGCTCTCTTCGACGGCGACGACGGCCTGGTGAATCTCCGGATTACGGAAGACGCTGGCAAATTCGACCGCACCCGGCTTGATGGCGCGGCCCGGCTCTCCCGCGAGCACGTAAGGAAAGGGCGGAGCGCCGCCGCCGTTGTTGGGCAGGTCGTCGGTGGGGCGCATGAAGAAGCTCAGATCGCCGGCCAGCGAGCCGGTCTGGGTGAGCACCGTTTGCAGCGTGAGGTTGGTGGTGCGCGCGTAGTAGATTCCGTAGCCGAAGCGGAGGACGGGCGCGTGCTTGTTGCCGGTTTCGACGGCCAGGCCGAGCCGCGGACCGAAGTTATTGCCCAGCGCGGGGAGGGTTTCCGTCAGCGGCAACTGCGGGTTCTTGAGCGCGGCCAGCGGCGGCGGTCGCTGCTCGCGCTCCCAGCGCAGGCCGGCGGAGAGGACGACGCGCTTGCTGGGCTGCCACTGGACGGTCGAGTACAGGGCCCAGTCGTTAGTCGAAAGATGCCAGTCGGTGGGCCCCATCGTTTGCGAATAGTAGGAGTAGCAGGGAAGATATCCCAGCCCGCGCAGGCCGCCCCCCGAGTCGCGCCATGCCCTGCCCGTTTCGTCGCAGTTGTGCTGATTGTAGGGGTCCAGAGCGTTCTTCAGCCCAAATTTCTCGAAGACCAGCACATCAGTGACAAAGTTTTCCACGTTGGAGTAGTGGTAGGTGCCGCTCTGATTGCGCAGCAGGCTGGTGGTGTCGGCGTTGTGGCTCAGGCTGAAGCCGGAGCGGACCAGCAGATTGCCGTGAACCCAATCCACGGCCTCATGCGCCTGATAGAGGCGCTCGTTGGGGTAGCTGCCGCTTCCGAAGCGCGAGGGATTGCCAATGGTAAAGCCGTAGCGGGAATCCACGACGATCTGCGGCAACTGGCCCCAGGCGTTTCCGGCAAGAAAGCCCTGCTCAAAGGCGGAGGGAGTCTGCGGGTGCGCCGTCTGGAGGACGTCTCCCGCCGAGGCCTGGGTGACGGCCAGCAGGTTGGGCGTGATGTAGGCCTCCCAGCGGCCCATCAGCCACTCCTCGCTGGCTTTGGTCGTTCCAAAGCTGTGGTTTCCGTAGTTCTCCGAGACGCGCGTCAGGCCGCCGCCGGGAGCATTCCAGTGCGCGCCAATCGCTTCTATCGTAAAGCGATGGCGCTCCGTGGCTGCCCAATCGAGGCGCGCAAAGCCGGTCCACTGCTGGGTCGTGCGCGGCGAAGGACCAAGCAGCTCCAGCAACGACCTCAGAACAGACGCGTAGGCCGCCAAGCCCTCGGCCACTGGATTGACATTGCTCAGCCCAAGCTGCGCGCTCAGAACCTGCATCTGGTCGTTCGTGGGCTGGGCGAAGAAGCCGGTTTGGCGCGTGCATTGAACGTCGGCACAGAGGTAAGGATGCTTGAGCGTGGACAGGCCGGGATCGTTGCGGTTTAAGCTGTCCAGGGCGGCGAACCAGAATAGCTTGCTGCGCCGAATGCGGCCCCCAATGCCGATGCCCCAGGTCGTCTCGCGGTCAGGAGGAGTGAAAGGAACGGACGTGAAGGCGGGAAAGCTGGACGGCGTGGCTGGAGTGGTTTCCGTGATCCGCTGCGTGAACGGGTTCTGCGCGCCCCAGGCGTTTTGGCGATCAAAGAGAAAGCCCTGGCCGTGTAATACATTTGTCCCACGCTGGGTTTCCACGTTCATGCGTCCGCCGGCGGCGCGGGTTGCGGCCTCGACGCTGCCGCCAGCCGTCTGCACCTCGCGGATGGCCGATTCGCTAAAAGACAAGCCGTGGCCGCCGGCTCCCACCTGCGGCGTTCCGGCCGGGTCAGTTCCTCCCCCTCCCAGCGGACCCTGGCCGGAAGAGACCTGCCCGGAACCGCTGGTTGCGCCAAAGGCCAGCGACCGGCTCACTCCATCCACCGCGCTCTCCACCGGCTGGCCAGAGCCGCGCAGCGTGATCTCTGCCTGACCGCCGGCCGGGGTCGCCGAGGTGGGCGCATTGTCCAACACAAAATCCTGCCAGTGCCGCCCGCTTACCGGCAAATTCTGCAACTCGCCGGCGGTGGTGGTGGAAGAATCCGTCGGCGAAAGTGGACCGTTGACCGGCGGCGCTGGCTGGAAAGGCTTGGTGGGCGGCTGAATGGGCGGTGCGGGTGGCGCGGGAATCGCTGCCGGATTCTGCGTGAGCCGAGCAGTCAGCGGCAGCAGTTGCAGCGGCTCGGTGAGCAATTCGGCGCTACTCACCGGCAGGGTCTCCAGCGCGATCACTGGCCGGTTGATCTGGAACGGCGCTTTGCCCTGGCAGTCTGCGGTAGAACTCGTGTTCTGAACTGTGGTAGGAGTGGTGTTCTGAACTGTGGTAGGAGTGGTGTTCTGAACTGTGGTTGGAGCCGTGTTTTGAATCGTGATTGGAGTCGTGTTTTGAAAGGGCACGACTTTAGTCGTGCCACAAGACGACGACAATAAAGGATGGGCTTTAGCCCCTGAGGGAAGGTTTTCAGAATTTTCGACTTTAACCACAGGTTGTTGAGGCTGTTCCTCGGCGCGCGCCGCGGCCAAAAGCGGAGCAGCCTCAAGCGGCTCAAAGCGCATCGCCGCCTGCACGCGCGCTTCATAGCCCGCGGAGATGGCGATGTGTTCCAGCAGCCCGCGGCCAAGCTGCGCTCTTTCGGCCTCCAGCGCGTACTCGCCCGGCTCCAGGCCGCTGAAACTATAGACCCCATTCTTTGCCGTAACCGCGCGCGCCGCCACCGCGCCGGTAGCCTGCAAGCGCAGAATGACCGTTACGCCCTCCAGCGGTTTGGAGTAGAGGTCAGTGAGTTTGCCGGTGAGCGATCCAGTGAGCGCGCCTGAGTCCGCCGGAACCGCGGATTGAGCAAAAGCCAGCGTCTCCGCGCCCATCAAGAGCACGGCGCACACCAGCGCTTTCATCCAACCACGGCTCAAAGCTGCCATCGAGATTCCCGCTCGCGGCAGACTCAGGGAAAAATCTTTCGATGCAATGATTTCGGCCCGCTCTGGCGGCAGGTCCGGGTGGGCGGAAGAAAGCGGCCATTTTGGAAGAAATCCGCTTATGGCCTCTTAAGTTTCCCCAATCATTGCATTCCATGCGATTCTACAGCCTTATCCAGTAAACTGGAAAGACGTGGACTCGGATTTAGCCTTATCCGTGCATTTCGACAAATCTGATCCCTAACCCCTAATCCCTAACCCCTAGGTGACCATGTTCATTGATGAAGCAAAAATTCGCGTCAAAGCGGGCGACGGCGGCAACGGCTGCATGGCCTTCCGTCGAGAGAAGTTTGTTCCGCGCGGCGGCCCCTCGGGCGGCGACGGCGGACGCGGCGGCGACGTGGTCATGGTCAGCTCGCAGCGCCACAACACGCTGATTCACTTCCGCTACAACCCCGAGCACAAGGCGCAGCGCGGCGAACACGGCTTAGGCTCGAACTGCTCCGGCCTCGATGGCCGCTCGATCACGCTGCAAGTACCGGTCGGAACCTCGGTCTACGACCAGGAGACCGGCGAGCTGATCCACGACTTCCAGGAGCCGGACGAAGAGGTCATCGTCGCCAAAGGTGGACGTGGCGGGCGCGGCAACCAACACTTCGCCACCCCCACCCATCAGGCCCCGCGCGAGCACGAGTTGGGCCGCGCCGGCGAGGAACGCCATTTCCGGCTGGAGCTGAAGCTGCTGGCTGACGTGGGCCTGGTCGGCTACCCGAATGCCGGAAAATCCACGCTGATCTCGCGCATCTCGGCCGCTCGGCCCAAGATCGCCGACTATCCCTTCACCACGCTGGAGCCGAATCTGGGCGTGGTCACCGTGGGCGAAGAGCCGGATCAGGAGTCCTTCGTCGTCGCCGATATGCCGGGCCTGATTGAGGGCGCGCACCTAGGATCGGGGCTGGGCGTGCAGTTTTTGCGCCACATCGAGCGCACCCGGCTGCTGCTGCATCTGGTCGATGTTTCGGATGCATCGGGCCGCCCGGACCCTGTCGCGGACTTCAAGGTCATCAACAAGGAACTGGCCAGCTTTACCGGCAGCACCGCGCCCAAAGAGTACGACGCCTTCGCCGATGAGCCGGAAGACTCCGGCGAGCCTGACCACCCGCTAGCCCATAAAACAATGATCGTCTGCGCCACCAAGATCGACAGCGCCAATCCGGAGAAGCTCAAAAAGCTGGCCGCCCACGTGAAGCGCCGCAAGCTGGAGTTCCACGCCATCTCCGCGGTCACCGGCGAGGGCATCGACGAGTTGAAGTGGTCGCTGGCCCGCCAAGTGCGTGGCAGCGCGAAATAGATATCCCTGGAAAGAAACAAGCGTGGACCAGGAGGTCCACGCTACAGCCGGCCGGGAGGCCGGCGCTACAATTTAAATCCCAGCGGATCGGCAACGACGGTGGAGATTCAGAACGAAAACCGCCCGCTCAATTCCAGATTCCGCGGCCCCGCGCCTTCCGCGGTTTGCAAAGCGGTGATCGTTCCAAAGCTGCCCGTCGCGTCCACCTGCATATTGGGCGGCTCGTAGTTGCGATGATTCAGAACGTTCGCCGCCGCGATCCCGAATTGAAATTTACCCCGCGCCGCAACCGAAAAATCCTTCACCAGCGAGAGCGAAAAATTGCTGGTGCCGGGGCCGACGACGCTACCTACGCCCGCCGTGCCGAAGCTGCCGCGATTGGCAGCGGGAACAGAAAATGCCGAGTCGCACTGATCGACGCCATGCTGATCCGGACATGGCGCTTGCAGCCATGCGCCGGTGGTGCGATGAGCCGAGTAGATGCGCCTGCCTGGGGTCAGATCGGCGCGGGTAATCGTCTCCGTGCTCAGAATATTCGTTCCCGCCGGATCGGTGCTGGCTTCATACGGCGTGAGGAACGGCCCGGTCTGCACAATGCCGACGCCGCTCAGCTCCCAGCCTCCCGCCAGCGCATTCACCACTCCGCCTTTTTGCAGCCAGCGCTGCCCGTGGCCGAAGGGAAGGGTATATAGCCACGAAGCCAGAAAGCGCTGCCGCCGGTCATAAATCACATTGCCGTAGTCCAGACGCGGATGGAAGCGGTCGGTCAGGAAGCTGCCGCCGCTCACCGCAAAGGCCGTCGGCGTGGCGCCGCCCGCATTCGATAAGTCGCGCGTATAACTGTAGCTCGCGTCCAGCGTAAGATTCTTGCCGTTGTGCCGCGAGACTTCAACCACCCCGCTGTTATAGTTGCTCACCGCGGCGTTCGCCACGCTCTGGATCACCGCCCACTCCGGAAACGGCAGGTTGGCAGAGGCCGCCGAATACCCCAGCTTGTTCGCCGGAACCTGGTTCAGATCGACCATCGCCTCCAGATTCGCGCCGTGGCTGCCGGTGTACGAAACGCGCGCGCCGAAGCCCTTGCCCAGATCGCGTTCCAGCGTCAGATTCCACTGCTGCACCGATGGATCTTTGTAGTGAATCGGATAGGAGTAATCAAAGTTGGCCGTGCCGCTGCCACTGCCGGCCCCTGTGTTGAAGGGGTTGGCAAAGGAGAGCAGCGGCGTCACTCCGTCCGCGCCAAAGTCCTGGCCGTAGGTACCCACGTAACTGGCGTGCGCCGCCCAGCCGGAGACCAGCGAAAAGCCCAGCGGCGTCTCCAGAAAACGTCCCCAGCCGCCACGCAGCACCGTTTTGTCATTGCCGAAGATGCGCCATGCAAAGCCCAGACGTGGACCCCAGTCCGTCCTGTCGGTATAGCGCAACGATCTGGGAATCCCCGCCTGCTGCGCGGTGATAATCGGCATGGGCGCAATTGCATCCACTAAATCCTGCGACTTGAACTTCAGCGCCTGTTCATTGGGCACCACCACGGCTCCGGTCACATTCTGGCCGTTCACGCTGGTCACAACATCGGGCGCAAAGGTCGCCGTGTTGAAGCCTGTGTCGCGGATCGGCGGATGCGCTTCGTAGCGCAGCCCCAGGTTCAGCGTCAGGCGGCTGGTGATCTTCCAATCGTCCTGCGCGTAAAAGGCATAGGAGTAGCCCAGGCCGTTCATGAGCTGGTTGTTAGTTGAGCTGACTTCGGTGTAATCCGGATTGCCCAGCAAAAACTCCGCAAAAGGCGCGTTTACAGTGCAGTTATTAACCCATGCGGAATCTTTGTATTTGAGGCAGCCGCTGGCGCGGCCTCCGCCGATTGCCGCTGCCACATCCGACGAGCCGTCAAATACGTACCAGCCGGAGCGATAGTTCCCATAGACATTCTCGTCGTGATCGCTGATGCGCTTGAAGTCCGCGCCGAATTTGAAGGTGTGCTTGCGATGCGTCCAGCTCAGGTTGTCCAGCGCCTGGATGATCTGTCCGCGCTGCATTCCTGGGTTACCCGCGCCGGTGGACATATAGCCGTTAATCAGCACCTGCGGCGCCTCTGGCCACTGCAAATCCGGCTGCGGAACCGTCAGCCCAGTCTGCGTCAGCAGGTCGGCGGTCGAGTAGCTCTGCGTCTCCGAGGTGTGCTGCGCGTTGAAGCCGCCGCGAAACTCATTCAACAGCGTGTTCGAAAAAACGTAATTGTGCGCAAAGGTCAGACCTTCGTCAATCTCCGGCGTGTTATAGCCGCCTTGCAGCGGGCTGCCCGCCTCTGCGCAATAGGAGAAAGTGCAGGAGGCCATCGGCGCGGTAATCACCTGGCGGTTTTTGTACGAGAAGCGCGCAAAGATCGTCTGCTTGTCAGAAATAATATGATCCAGCCGAACGTCGCCTTGATTGGAGCTGATCGGCGCGCGAAAGTTAGTCTGGTAATTATTCGCAATCAAGCTCGCGTCGCCATAATTCGGCGTAGGCATCAGCGCGGTCAGCAGCTTGGCCGAGATCGCGCTCACCGGCACATTCGCCGCGTCAATCGCCGTTCCATCCGGCTGATAGATCGCCCCAACGCCCTGCTGCGTCAGATAATCGGTCAGATCGCCCGCCCGCATCGCCGCCGAAGGCACGCTCAGCAGCAGCGGCGTCTCGCGCGGCAGACGCAGCCCCTCGAAGCTGACAAAGAAAAAGCTCTTGTCAATGTGCAGGCGCGGCAGCGTAATCGGCCCGCCCAGCGTTCCGCCAAAATCGTTCATGATGATGCGCGGCCGGGTTTTCGAGAAGGCGTCATTGGCGTTGAAAACGGTGTTCTCGTGGTTCTCGAAGGCCCCGCCGTGAAAATGAATTGTCCCCGATTTGGAGACCGTCGTAATATCCGCCACGCCGCTGAACTCCGCGTTGTTGTTCGACTCCGAAACGCGAATCTCCTCAATCGAATTGAACGACGGAAACATTTCGCTCACCGGCCCCGAGTACTCGACGCCGACCGAGGAGATGCCGTCGATGGTCACGCTCAGCAGCGCCGCCGTGGTGCCGCTCACGTCCAGATTGCCGGTGTCGTCGGTCTGCACGCCGGCTTCGGTCGTCAGCGTAGAAATCGGGCTGGTCGAACCCGTCGAGCGCGAATAGATCGCCACCGGCAACTCCACCAGCTCGTCGCCCACCTTGGTCTCCGCCAGATTCGAGACGTCGGTCGAAATCACCGCCAGCGCCGTATCCAGCACCTCCACCGTCTGCGTCTCGCTCTTCGGCTTCAGCACCACATCCACGCGCCGCACCTCGCGCGCCGTCAGCACAATCTCTTTCACCGTCGCCGTCTGAAAACCGGGCTGGGCCACGGTCAGGGTGTACTTGTCCATCTCCAGATTCTTGAAGGCAAAGCTGCCGCTGGCGTCCGTTTCGACGGTGTGCGCGGCCCCCGTGCCAGTGTTGGTCAGCGTCACCGGCGCACCCTCCACCACCGCCCCGCTCACATCGCTCACCGTGCCCACAATGGCGCCAAAAGTCGATTGCGCCGCCAGCGGCGAGCACACCCAGGCGGCGATAAAACAGATGAAAACGACCCACGCGACAATTTCGCCGCGCCGGAAGGCAGGGAAAGAAAAAGAACCCATTCGGTACCCTTTCCGAGGAAAATGAAGGATTCGCGAACTGGTTTCGCGTGTTTTTCAGGACTTCGTTGCTGAATGAGCCGCCTTCGACGAGGTGCTCGTGAACTCTTCTCTATTATATTTATTTTTTGCGGCCACTTCGACCCCCACCCCCCGCCGCGACAATAAAATCCGAACAAATTCCCTGCCGCCAGGGATTGGAGCCTCCGAAGTTTGATCCGGTCCAAAGCAATCGCAACCCCAAAAATCTGTCATCCTGAGCGACCAAAGCAATCGCAACCCCAAAAATCTGTCATCCTGAGCGACCAAAGCAATCGCAACCCCAAAAATCTGTCATCCTGAGCGACCGAAGCGCAGCGCAGGGAGTCGAAGGACCTGCGGTTGCTTTTTGTTCGGCTGCGAAAATGAATCCAGAAGCGTCAGGGCGCGACTTCAGTCGTGCCGTAAATGCTTCAAAGATTACGAGCCGCTGCTGGATCTCTTTCGCCAATTCCGCCCGAAGACCGGGGTTTTCCCATCCTGTTCAGCCCCGGAGCCGGTGGGGGACTAACCTCAAAAGAGAATCTGCCGATAGACAACCTAAGGCGATTCTCCGATTGCTTACGCAGCGGCGGCCTTCCTGTCCTGCCTATGAATCCGCGATTGCATCTGGCAGCGGCGACGAATTAATACGATGGACCCGTCAGAAGGAGGGGTTGTGACTGAGCAGATTCTTGTTGTCGATGATGAAGAGAGTGTTCTTGATGGCATTGAGAGGCTACTGCATGGCGAGTTCAGCATCAGCAAGGCTCAGGACGCCGATCAGGGTCTAGCCTCGATTCAGGAATTCGGTCCATACGCAATTGTGATTTCAGATATGCGTATGTCTGGCATTAACGGAGCACGCTTTCTTGCTCGTGTGCATAAACTCGCGCCTAACACCGTTACAATGCTGCTGACTGGATACAGAGATCTCGATACGGCGGTAGTTGCTGTGAACGAGGGCCACATTTTCCGGTACTTGAAGAAACCGTGCATAAAAGAGGATCTTGTGAAAGCCATCAACCTAGGTTTAGCGCAATACCGCACGAACCTGGCCAAACCTGACCAACATAACCCAGCCAGACCTATAACTCTATGAAAAGGGTGGGAGATCACGAATCCCATCCAGCGTTTCTCTTATCTGTGATTTATCCCATGGCGTGCAAGTGCCCGTTGGCCGCCGCGCCGACGAACTCTTGCACGTCAATGAACGTCGCTATCGTGGCAGACTAGAGGCAGTCTGCCGCGGCGGCGGGATTGGCCAGACGGCGGCGGAAAACGATCACCGCCAGCACGGCAAAGCCGCTGAGCGCCAGCAGAAGGCTCGATGGTTCCGGAGTCAGGGTCGGATTCGGAGTGTCGGAGAGCGAAAGCGTTCCCTCTATAGTGGCCGCGCTATCTGATTCAGAACCGTAAAGTCTGAATCCGTATTGCTCTCCGGCATAAATGTTCATCTCCGAAAAACCTGAGAATTTGAAGCCGCCGCTGATCGACGAATCGCCATTGTCATAGAGATCCGAAGAACTCCAGAGAGTGGTTGTATGCTCGGTGCCGGTTGAGTCGAAATAAAACTCTTCGAGCCAACCCTCAGCATAGTACCAGCTATAGAAGCCTGTGTTTTGCCAATAGAAATCAATCGTCCCAGTGGAGGAGGCGGTCGAAGAAAGAGTCCAGGTCTCTTCGCCGCCATAATCGCCTGTGTTTTTATAGTAGGTAAGGAACACGGCGCTGCCAGTTGAAGCGATGCTGTGGGTTCCGCCGCCGACGGAAACAGCGGTCCAATCTGAGGTGTTGTAGTCGAAGGAAGATGCTGAGAGGCGGCTACTGCCCGCGGCAAAAAGAACAGCGGCCAACAGAGGAACCGCGGCTCGCTGAATGCGCAGAATTGAAAAGAGTTTTTTCATCGGACTTGTCCTTTGATGGATGGTTATAGTTCAAAAGTGCATCCTCGCTTGCAGCCGAGGCAGGCTTCCAGTTCAAGAATCTTTGATTTTGCTAATTTAGCTTACTACTTTGGCAGGTCTAAATTCGCCGCCGCGCTAAAAAATTCCTCAACATCGGTAATCGTCGAGGTCATCCGATAGGGTGGAAGGCTGGCCAAAAAAGTCTGTCCATAGCGCTTGGTGCGCACGCGCGGGTCCAGCAGAACCAGCACGCCGCGATCCTCCAGCGAGCGAATCAGCCGCCCAAATCCTTGCTTCAGCGTCAGCACCGCGGAAGGAACCTGGTAATCAAAGAAGGGCTTACCTCCGTTCTCCTCAATCGCCTTCATGCGCGCGGAAACCACCGGGTCACTGGGCACGGCAAAGGGAAGCCGGTCAATAATCACGCAACTCAGAGCCTCGCCCTGTACGTCCACGCCTTGCCAAAAGCTCGACGTTCCAAAGAGCACCGCGTTGGGTGTGGCGCGAAACTCCTCCAGCAGCGCCTTGCGCGGCGCGGTGCCGTGCAGCAGAATGGGAAAATCCAGCACCGGCGCAAGCCGTTCGTATAACTCGCGCATCTGCGCATAACTCGTGAAGAGGCAGAAGGCGCGCCCGCGGGATAGCTCCAGCACGCGCTGAATGCACCGCGCCGCGGCTTCGGGAAACTCCGGCTCGCGCGGGTCCGGCATCTCCGGCGGAAGATAGAGCAGCGCCTGTTCGCCGTACTTGAAATGCGAAGGCACCACTAACTCCCGCGCCTCGCTCAATCCCAGCCGCTTGCGAATATGCTCAAAGCCGCCCTGCACGGTCAGCGTGGCCGAAGTTAGCACCACCGTGGGAATCTGATCGAAGACTAACTCGAACAATAACTCCGAAACATCGATCGGCGTAGCTTGCAAGAAAGTAGTCCGCGACTGCGGCCTGAATGCGCCGCGCGGAGCGGACCTGTCTTGCGCATTTCCCATAGCCACGCGCCGCTCCATCCAATAGACCATGTTATTGGCGCTTGATTCCAGCAGAAACTCCAGCTCCGAGCGCAGCCGCTGCACGCGCTTGCGCAGCCCCGGCGCTTCGTCCACCTCCTTCATCGCGCCCATCTCGTCTTCCATCCGCCGCAGCGTGGCGCGCACGGCCATATATAAGTCGCCCTGCGTCTCCAGAAACTCCTCGCGCCCCACAAACGGCTGCCGTCCGTCGCCCGCCAGCGGCAATCCGGCAAAGAACATCCGCGCCCGTTCGCGCAGTTGTGCTGTCACGGCGGGCAGGCTCTCCGCGCCTTGCTTGCCGCGCAGCAGCGCATCCGTGTCGCGCGCCAACTCTTCAAAGCGGATATTGCTCACCGAAAGCCCGAAGTAACTCGAAGCTACCTCCTCCAGCTCATGCGCCTCGTCAAAGATCACCGCCGCGGCCTCGGGCAGAATCCCGGCGTCGGGCGCGCCGCCAGCCTCGCGCTTGACGGCGATGTCGGCAAAAAAGAGGTGATGGTTGACGATAATGATGTCCGATTCGAGGGCCTTGCGCCGCATCTCGGTAATAAAGCAGCGCCGGTAATCCGGGCAGGTCGAACCAAGGCAGGCCTCGGTGCGCGCGTCCAGCTTCTGCCACAGCGCGCTCGACTCTGGCATCCCGGACAGCTCCGCCCGGTCGCCGGTCTCGGTCTGCTGCTCCCACTCGCTGATCTGCCGGTACTGGTCGATCTCCTCCAGGCCCGTCAGGATCGGCTGCGCGCGCAGCGCGGCCAGCTTGTGACGGCAGAGGTAGTTGGCCCGGCCTTTCATGTAGCAGACGCGCAGCGGACCCAGCAGCGTCTCCAGGAAGGGAACGTCGCGGAAGTAAAGCTGATCCTGCAGCGCCTTTGTTCCGGTGGAGACAATCACCCGCTGGCCGGTGCGCAGCGCGGGCAGCAGATAGGCCAGCGTCTTGCCGGTGCCGGTCCCCGCCTCGACGATCAGATGCCGCCGCTCCCCCAGCGCTCGCTCGACGGCTTTGGCCATCTCCAACTGTCCCGACCGATACTCATAGGGCAGCGCCGACTGCGCCAGCATCCCCCCCGGCGCAAAGAACTCATGCAGCGTAGGCAAATTCCGAGTTGAGGCGTCGCTGGCAGGCATCGAGGCTCACTCCATCATAACGACGTGAACCCCCAACAGCCCGTGGTAAAAGCATCTGAATTCCAGGCGAGGCGATATTTTGCTTTCCTTGAGCGATTGGCACCGGAAAGGGTGAGAATCGAGGCAGCCAAACCAGCCGCGGCCAGGGTTTGATGCACGGTCGTGGTATCGCCCAAGTCAGCGGCCTGCAAAGTAACTGCAATAATCGCGCCTGATTCCATGTCCACGGCGTGTTCCGCCTTGTGAGCCAGATGCGTGCTGCCATCCTTCATCTTCGCAATCCGCGCGACCCCGTCGGCGGGAGTCATCCACTCTTTGCTGGAAGTATGTTTCTCGCGCTTGCGATCCAGCCGCGCCAGATCTTCGCGCGCCGGCGTTTCAATGCCCGATGCCTTGGCCAGTCCAGTTAGAAACTCATTATAACTCTCGCCGGTGTCGCGCCTAACAATGGATTTCATCGCGGCATTAGCAGCCCGTGGTGAAGGTCCTGTTTTGAAAGGGCACGACTTTAGTCGTGCCGTAAGTGGCTCAAAATAGATGCGGGCTTTAGCCCCCGAGGGATAATTTTTCGGCCTTTTCTACTTTCACCACGGGCTGTTAGCCTCCAGCGTGGTGGCGTCAATGCCAATTCACTTGCCTTGTAACAATCCGCGATCAGCCAGCAGAGTTAGCACCCAGGCAAAGACTTGTTAGACGTTTTGAACCCGTACTTGTATCGCATCAAACGCCGGCTTTCACCACGGGCTGCTAGGGTGGGATGCAAGCCTCCTCTACGGCGACAGGAGAAATGCTCTGGTACTTTGGTTCGCAATCCACTGTTTTGGCGGCGTTCTTCTTTCCCGGCGCGGTCGATAAGCGGATCATGGAGGCTCGCCGTGGCGCTGATCCGCAATTCGCTGCTGCTGTACGCGGCGCTGCTGGCCTGGACCGCCGCCAGCGCCGCGGGCCTTCCGCAGCCGAGCGGCCCGATGGCAGTGAGCGGCGTCTATTCGGTCATCTTCCATCTGAATCTGGCCTCGACTCTGCCGGCTGGAAGCATCCTCACCTGCCGTGCGCGGTTGGCGCCGATTTCCGGAGCGCTTGACCTGCGCAATCTCCAACTTGCCGCGACGCCCGTGGCGGCAGGGCAAGTTTCCGTGACCGGCGCGACGGCCACCTGCGCGGCCGAGATCCCCTTCTCCTGGACGGTGACCAGCCCGCCCGGCGGTGTTGAGTTGTTCTACGAGATCGACGCGGTGAGCATCCAGGGCGCCGCGCCAACATTGCTCCGGACCAGCGCGCAACGGCAGCTCAGCGCCGCCTTTCCCGCCGCCGGCGGCAGCGCCCATCTCAGCTTGAGCCTGACTTTCTGAGCACAAATCCTGCCGATCTTGCGCCGCCGGTGTACAGAGGGCGGCCCGGTGCGTTATCCTGAACCTTAGCCCATGATCTTTTCCCGCGATTACATCGGGTATCTAGCCCGCCGGACTGTCAAGCATCTCATCGACGCCAAGATGATCACCACCAGCGACCTGAAAGCGACCGAAGCCCGCGTCGCCGAGGGGCTGGTCGAGGAACTGTCTCTGGAAGACCGCATCAACGAGGAGGTCCGGGTGATCCTGGACGCCTACTCCGAAGAGATGCGCAAATCCGGCGCGCAGTATGCCGAGATGTTCAAAAAGGTCAAGACCGAACTGACCAAGAAATACAAGGCGGTGCTATGAGGATCAGCCCCGACAAGCTCAACAAGCTGGCTCACACCGTGGCCGACACGCTGGCCGAAGTCGATCAGGTCGGCTTCCTTGAGGATCGCAACACCATCCGCCAGGAGGCGCGCAAGGCGCTCACTGCGCTGCTCGCCCAGGAAGCCGGCATCGATGACGCCGCGCGGAAGAAGATCGCCAATCAGAAGAAGGTCATCCAGGAAGGCTCGCAAGAGTGGGAGATCCTCTACCGCAAGTACTACAACGACGAAGTCCGCAAGCTGGGCATCTGAGGCGGCGGCGCTTGATCGTTGGGAAGCTGTTGCGCTATCTCATAAAGTGGTAAACTTGAGTCGTTGGTCCATCCAGATACAGGAGGACGGTTCGATGGCTGCATCCAGAATCTTCGACATTGTGACCGATTCCTTCTGCGATGGGATCACCGGGGCGGCGCTCTTCGGAAAGCTGCGGCTTCCGGGTTCGCCATCGGTGCTGGTGGATACGCGCTCACCAGAGGAGGCGTATCCCGAATATGACGCTCTGCTGAATGCGGTGAAGGTTAGGCCCGGCAATAAAGGTTCAAGGATGAAAGGCAAGGGTCTGGATGGCCAAAGAGCCGGTTTCTCTCATTCCAAGTCCTGAACAACTCCTGCGTTACCAAGCGATTGATCCTGGGTTGCCTGCGCTTGTCTTCCAGGCCAAGGATCGCCAGCTTCATCGTGAATTCGTCTATGCGGCGCTGGCACTCGGAGTGGCTGCTTTGGCGTTGATTCTGGTGCTGGCGGGTTTGTTTATCTTGTGATGCAGGGCCATCCAACTGAGGCGAAGATTTTGCTCGGAGCGGGAGTTGTTGGGCTGATTGCCAGCTTCATTCGTGCCCGCCTGCCGTCGTAGTAGTGCGTTGTCTTCCGGCTTCCAGTTGCCGCCCCCTTTGCCGCGGCCCGTTTTTTTGTTAGAGTAAGAAGAGCAGCCGGAGACGGTCGCTCCCTGCTAGTGTGTGGCGCTATCGTCTAGGGGTTAGGACGTGAGATTCTCAATCTTAAAACCCGGGTTCGATTCCCGGTAGCGCTACCAAAAACATTTCCTAGAGCATCCAAAATAATCCGCAAATCACACAAAAAAAATAGGCTTAGCATCCTATGTGGTCCCATAGGATGCACTTCTGTCCCTTGACATCCGGGGGCAAGTAGGGGCAACATTGGGGGCAGGTGAGTTTTTCACCGTAAGGAGTTGCCCCATGCCACTGACTGATGTTGTAACCCGTAGCGCCAAGCCAACAACGAAAGCCATCAAACTCTACGACAGCGGTGGACTCTATTTGGAGGTTTCACCATCAGGCGGCAAATGGTGGCGGCTGAAATACCGCTTCAACGGCAAAGAAAACAGGATTTCCCTTGGCGTATACCCCGAAACGACCCTGAGAGCCGCGCGTGAGCGCCGGGACACTGAGCGGAAACTACTGGCAGAGGGTATCGACCCCAGCAAGAGCCGCAAAACGGAAAAGTCTGCCCAAGCGAACCGAGCGGCAAACAGCTTCGAGCAAGTAGCGCGGGAGTGGTTTGCTAAGTTCTCTCCAAGTTGGGCGCCAGCCCACGCCGCAAGAAAGATTCGCCTCTTTGAGCGCGACATTTTCCCATGGATTGGCCAACAGCCAATCGCCGAAATCACCGCACCAGAACTGCTCAGTGTATTGCACCGAATCGAGAAGCGGGGCGTATCAGAGACGGAACGCCGTGCTCTTGTCTCTTGCGGGCAGGTATTCCGCTATGCTGTCGCCTCAGGACGCGCTGAGCGTGATCCGTCAGGCGATCTTCGGGGTGCCCTCCCGCCAGTAAAGGGTGAGCACTTTGCCGCAATCACGGAACCGGGTAGCCTTGCCACTATCCTGCGAGCGTTTGAGGGCTACAATGGGACGCTTTCCGTGCGGTGTGCCCTGCGCCTCATGCCTTTGTTATTTGTGCGGCCCGGTGAACTGCGCAAGGCTGAATGGTCACAAATCGACTTGGATGCAGCAGAGTGGCGCTACATGGTGACCAAAACCCAGACTGAGCATATTGTGCCCCTGTCGCGTCAAGCCGTAGCGATCCTGCGCGAACTATACCCCCTCACGGGCAATGGACATTTTGTATTTCCGAGCGCCAGGAGCAACACGCGGCCCATGAGCGACAATGCGATTCTTGTCGCGATGCGGACAATGGAGATCGCCAAGGATGTAACGACTGGCCACGGCTTTCGTGCCACGGCCAGGACCATCCTCGATGAAGTGCTCGGCGTCAGGACCGATTTGATAGAGCATCAATTGGCCCACCGGGTGAAAGATCCCAACGGGAGGGCTTACAATCGGACTGCGTTCCTGCCGGAGCGCCGTGAAATGATGCAGACATGGGCCGACTTTCTTGACCAACTGAAATGCGGGAAGGTACTGCCCTTCCGTGCAACAGCGGCATAGCCATTCAGTCAACTCGGCCGGCAGAGAATCAGGCCATGCCTTGCAATCCCACCCCAGAAGACTGCCACGCCGGAATCCCGCTCCGGCGTCACCTTGACGACAACGGACTCACAACCGTGCGTTGCCCTCTGATTTCGCGGCTGACCTCTATTTGGCGGGCAATCCATTCCTCAACCTCAGTTTCGATCCAGCCAACAGCCCTGGCTCCCAGCGACACTGGCCTTGGGAACCTTCCTTCGGTAACGCGCAGATAGACAGTACTGCGCGATAGGCCGGTGCGATCCAATACGATTGGCAATCTCAGAATCTTTCTCGGCATCCCATTACCTCATTGGTAGAGTTGCGTTTGAATTACGCGCGGATTTACCAAGCCCACGAAGCAAAGCGTCGTCGAATTTGCCTGCAATCCAGCCGTAGGCCAACTTCGCTTCCATCGCGCTCTCTGTCTGACTTTTCTCCCGAATGCCCTGCACGGTTATGTTGTTCTCGTCTGAAGCAACCTCAGTCCTATCCACCGAAAGGGTTTGTGCAAGTCGTCACTCGCAGCGGGGGTATTGACGATATGTTGAACACAGTGTGAAGCCACCATTCGATTCTGTACTTCCCCCCTATGTTGCAAACTCCCAACGCCACCTTTGCTGCCCGTCACAAAAATCACTCGCGCCATACATTGCCCTTTCTTACAGCAGTACGTCCGGCTTCAGTTGAGATTGTCCATGCCTTCCCTCAGCAGTTGACAACGCCACAGATCTTCCCTTACAAGCCGCTCTTGATTCCGTTTCTTCTCTTGTTGGTGCTAGTTTTGTCAGGTAGGTTGAGAGCGCGTTGGTTGAGATTACGACGTCCTTCTCTTCCGAAACACGTACCAGCACCTTCAGTGAGTAGCCGCTTTCCCTCAGCTTCTTCAGTTCTGGGTACACAGCTCGTACAGTCTCCCCCCATCATGAGCATTTTAGGTTGCGGTGGAGGTTCAGTCGCCCTTTGAGCCAGGTATGAGCGAAGCACTTCCACTTGTTCTGCGGTGAACATTTGCAATTTACGTCGCGCTCTTTCCATACATTTTCCCCAACTCCGTCCTCATGAACGGCACATGTAGAGATTACCATAGAACAGACCGTAGAAATGTAATAAGTTTGAAGCGGAATGCTTCAGAGAGACGGCAAGATGGGCGCTGTGCGCACGAAACCCCTTCGTGGTTCCGCGCACCCACCACCATTTCCCCAATCCGCCTTCGGCTACTCGGAGAAATGGTTGCGCATCTTGCTCAGGGCTGCGCCCCGAGACCCCATAGAAATGCTGAAGTC
>Ga0224559_1000680_pt1 | contig 21230 bp, 13 predicted proteins | sample 714S33034metaG_FD_180676 | JGI IMG/M metagenome (GOLD analysis project Ga0224559, IMG submission 180676) | Peat soil microbial communities from Stordalen Mire, Sweden - 717 S3 30-34 | ecosystem: Environmental > Terrestrial > Soil > Wetlands > Peat | place: Sweden: Norrbotten County, Stordalen... | reverse complement strand
CAGCAACCATCGCTATCGCATCCTCCAATCCTGAGTTCTCCGCCACGGCAGGCACAACCTGCTCGTCGCTATCGGTCGGCTCGGGCAACGGAACTTTGTCCACCCCGATCTCCGCTTCCACCTATCCGGCGACCATCACCTTCCAGGCAACAAAACCCAATTCTCAAAACGCAACGCTGACTGTCACCGATACCACCAACGGAGGCGAAGGAACAGCAACCGTGACCGGCTTCGCCCTGACGACTCCCCAGACGCTTACCTTTACTGCGCCGACAACAACCACCTACACCTACTCTCCCGGCATGACCATCACGCTGGGCGTAGCCAACGGCGGGTCAAACAACCCTGCTGTCTTTACGGTGGACACCTCCAGCACCGGCACCGGAACCATCTCCGGCACCACAGTGGAAGGTACAACCTCGGCGGCCACGTTTACCGTAACCCAGGCAGGCAGCATTGTGATCGATGCCACCGAACCGGGCGGCTTGGTGAACGGCACCTATTACGACGCTGCGCCGCAGGTCCAGTTGCCGCTCACCATCAACCCGGCCGCGCAGGTCATCGTCTTCCCGCAACCCAACTCACCCGTGACCTATACCGCCAATCCGAACACCACCGTTTCGCTCAGCGCCAACGGCGGCGATTCAGGCAATCCGGTCGTTTTCACGGTCGACTCCACCAGCACCGGCACGGGAACCGTCTCCACGTCCACGTTGTCGAATGGCACTTCATCCGCCACCCTCACCGTGACCGGCGCGGGCAACATTATCATCGACGCCAATCAGGTGGGCAACGCAGACTACTTGGCAGCGGCCCAGGTTCAGCAGACCATTGTAGTGAATCAGGCGGCCCAGACCATCACCTTCGCCCCGCTCACGCAGAACTTCTACTACATCGTGACCGGAGCCACGCTGAGCATCCAGGCGACCGGCGGTGGCTCCGATCAGGCCATCGTCTTCACCGTGGATAAATCCAGCACCATGAAGGGCAGTTTCTCCGCCAGCACGCTCAGCGGAGCCACCTCCACGACGACGCTTACCATGCCGGCCAACCAGTCCCCGGCCTCGGGCACCATCGTCGTTGACGCCAATCAGCCCGGCAACACCAATTACCTGGCCGCGACTCTGACGCAGATGACAATCACCGTGGGGGCGCCGCTGCCCACGCAGACCATCACCTTCCCACTGCCGCAAACTCAGGTTGGTGGAACCACGTTGACGCTCACCGCAACCACTACCTCCGGATTCCCGATCATGTACTCATCGAGCACCCCGTCGGTATGCACGGTCAGCGGCTCGGTTGCCACCTTTGCCAGCGTTACCTCCGCCAGCACCTGCACCATCACCGCTTCGCAGCCCGGCGACAACCTGTATTTTGCCGCTGCCTTCCCGGTGACGGTCTCCTTTACCGTCAATCCTGCGGGCCAGACGCCGGCTATGAACCTGAGCGTTTCACTGCCTTCGCTCACCATTGAGCCGGGAACCGTCGGGTTGACCCAGATCTCCGTCACCTCGCAGAACAACTTCACCGGCTCGGTGGCCTTCGCCTGCGGCGGATTGCCCACCGGTTACAGTTGCTCCTTCAATCCCAACCCGATCAACGTGGCCGAAGGCGGCACGACAACGACCACACTCACGGTCACGCCGGCCTCGACGACGGCTATGATCCACCGGAATTCCATGCCTCTCTTCCCGGCAACCCTGGCAGCGGCGCTCTGCTTCCTGGGCTTTAAGAAACGCAACCGGCTGCAGCGGTTCCTGATGCTGGCGGTCCTCTTTACCGGATTGGGCCTGATCTCCGCCTGCGGTGGCACCTCCAGCAGTTCGACAACCAAGCCCGTCACATCGACCATCACCATCACCGCCACTTCGGGGTCGATGCAGGTTTCTTCCACCATGTCGATCACCCTCGAGTAGGGCGATCTTCTGGATTCATGCACCACAGGAGCCTCTTCACGCAGCTCGCTCGCGTGAAGAGGCTCAACTGCATCATGCGGCACAGGTTTGGGGTCTCGAACATTAATCCGACTTAAAGGACAGTTCAGCCCCAATGCCGGTCGGTTCCGTGCATACGCGCATCGCTTTCCGCCGTTCGGCCACGTGTACATCAACATGCGCGGCCACTATTCCATTGATCCCCAGACCCCGAAAATCATTCACAGCCAGGCAGCCGCCGCCACTCGATTGAAGCCTGTATCATGGCTGTTCAATATATACGTTTTTTAATAGACGCATCCCTTTCGCCGTAGGTATCCTGTAATTTATAGTATCTTTATGGAATACTTCCTCAAAATGCCGTGACATTTCCGGGAACAAAACGTCTATAACTCACGTATTCTCAATTGATTGCCATTTTATTTCCGGTAATCAGAATATCATTCACAGCTGGCAACCGGCGTGCTAAACAACAATTGAAGCAGGAGAAGTCAGCTCTTCCATCGCATGGAGAAGAATCTCAACAACCGCTTGCAGTTAACCATGCTGGCCTTGGTCACGCTCGGCTTGGTGGCGCTTGCGGCGTTGAATTTCTGGCAGGACCACAACTTCCAGCAGCCGGATGATGGCGTCTGGTGGCGGGAGGCGGCGGACGGCAGCGGTCTCGTGGCCGACAAAGTTTTGCCCAGCAGCCCTGGCAGGCGCGCAGGCATTCATGAAGGCGACCAGCTGACGGGCATCAAGCAGCCTCCAGAGGGCTCCATCCAGCATAAGGGCCAAGGAAAGCGCGTCCTGCTCAACGAACTTGGCGCGCCCACAGAAGACTCGGCCGGCAGTATCGATCAGGCCGAGACGCAGTTGGACACACTCGGCAGCCAGAGCAAGTTATTAAGTCAGATCCCCAGCAGGCCGATCCGGCGGGTCTCCGATCTGGAACATGCGCTCTCCCAGACCGGCAGCTACATCAAGGTGGATTACGCCATCACCCGCAGCGGCGTTTCCACGGAGATCGAACTGATTCCAGAGCCCGCGGACCGCAGTCTGGAGATGGGCCAGCGGTTTATCGGACTGATCTACCTGGCCATCGGCATTTATGTCCTTCTCCGCCGCTGGACGGCGCCGCGCGCTACCCACTTCTACCTCTTTTGCCTGGTCTCCTTCGCCCTTTACGCGCTCAAGTCCACCGGCGCATTCGACACGCTGGACTGGAGTGTCTTCTGGGCCAATGTGCTGGCCGAATCCCTGCAACCAGCTCTGTTTCTGCACTTTGCCCTCAGTTTCCCCGAAGAGCGATTTAAGAAGCTGCGCCGCCAATGGCTGCTTCCACTCATCTACACCCCTGGCGCGGCGTTGCTCAGCCTTTGGGTTTGGGCGCTTTCCACCCGCGAAGCCACCGGCTTGCTGCTGCATCAGCTCGACCGGGCCAGTGTCGCATACGAAGCTGTCTTTTACCTGGCAGCCGCCTCGCTCTTTGTGCGCAGCTATTATCTGGCTAATACCGCCTTGCAACGCCAGCAGTTGAAGTGGCTCTATCGCGGTGCGTGGCTGGCGGTCGGGCCGTTCACGCTTTACGCCATCTTTTTCCTCTTCGACCTGCGCATTCCCAGCTTTTTTCAAGATCTGGCTGGCCTGTCGATGGTGGTTCTGCCGCTCACCTTCAGTTGGGCGATCATCCGCTACCGGCTGATGGACACCGACCTGATCTTCAAACGCGGCGTGGCTTACACGCTGGCGACCAGCCTGATTCTGGGCGGATACTTCGGCATCATCGCACTGGTTACGCTGCTGGTCCACAAGCAGTTGCCGGATAACGTGCGTGCTTGGGGCCTGGTGCTTTCGATTCTGGTTGTCGCGGCTATCTTCGACCCTCTGAAACGCCGGATTCAGAGTTGGGTTGATCGAGTTTTTGACCGGCAGCGCTACGACTATCGCAAGGCGCTGATTGAGTTTGGCCGCGGTTTGAGTTCGGAGACCAATCTTGAACGGCTGCTGGTCTCCATCGTCGAGCAACTGCCGCATACGCTGCTGGTGGCGCGCGTTGCGCTCTTCCTGACACGCGAGGCAGGCGGTCTTTATCTGGCGGCGGCCCACGGGCTCTCCGCGGAGGCCCAGGCGGCGCGCGAAAGCAACGGTCAAAGCGATCTTGACCTGGGCTTTTTGGACTTCGACCACGCGCAGGATCATTCGCACATCTTCCTGGAAAACGCCCAGGCCGCGTTGCATCTTCCCGCCGCGCAGCAGTGGACGGCCGCGTTGCTGGATTTGAACTACTATCTGCCCTGCCGCGTCGCTCAAGGCCAAACCAAAGACGGCGTGAACGCCAGCCGCACCATCGCCGTGATCGGCCTGGGACGCACCCTGGGCGGCGACTTTCTCTCCAGTGAAGACGTGGAACTGCTGGAGTCCTTGGCCAGCTACATCGGCATCGCCCTGCAGAATGCCAGCCTCTACGCTCGCCTGGAGGAAAAGATCGGCGAATTCGAGCGCCTCAAGGAGTTCAACGAGAATATCGTCGAGTCGATCAATGTGGGCATTCTGGCCGTCGATCTGGAAGACCGCATCGAAAGCTGGAATGCGCAGATGGAAGCGATGTACGCTCTGAGCCGCGCCGAGGCCATCGGTCAGGAACTTCGTTCCGTCTTCCCCGCGGAGTTCGTTGATGCTCTGGACAGCTTCCGCGCCGAGCAAGGGGTCCATCATCTCTACAAATTCCGCCTGACCAGCCGCGCCGGCGAGCAGCGCACCGCCAATATCGCCATTGCGCCTCTGCTCTCGCGGGATTTCGTCTCGGTCGGGCGCATCGTGCTGGTGGACGACATCACCGAGCGCGTCTCGCTGGAGACCCAACTGGCGCAGGCCGACAAGCTCAGCTCCATCGGCTTGCTGGCCGCCGGCGTGGCCCATGAGATCAACACTCCCCTGGCCGTCATCTCCTCCTACGCGCAGATGCTCTCCAAGCAGCTCAAAGGCGAGGCCCGGCTGGCTCCGGTTCTGGAAAAGATTATCCAGCAGAGCTTTCGCGCCGCGGAGATCGCCAACGGCCTGCTGAACTTCTCCCGCACCTCGACCACCGAGTTCCGCGAAACCAGCCTCAACCAGGTCATCCACGATACGCTTTCGCTGCTCGATCACCAATTCAAGACCGCGCAGGTCACCGTCGATCTGGAGCTAACCGAGGAACTGCCGTTGATCCACGGCAACCCCGGCAAGCTGCAACAGGTTTTTCTGAATCTGCTGTTGAACGCCAAAGAGGCGATGCAGAACGGCGGCTGCCTGCGCGTAACCACCTCCGTCAACGAGCGAGAAAACTGCGTCGAGGCGCTGGTGGCCGACTCCGGCTCCGGCATCGCGCCCGAGCATCTAAAGCGCATCTACGACCCATTCTTCACCACCAAAACCACCCCCAAGCCCGGCGACCGCCGCGGAACCGGTCTGGGACTCTCCGTCTCCTATGGCATCATCCAGGAACACGCCGGCAAGATTCACGTCGAAAGCGCGATTGGCGCCGGCACCACCTTTCATCTTGAGTTTCCATATTTGAGGAATTCCGTTCATGCCTGAGGTCGAACTGCCTTTGAATCCATCTGTTTATACCGCTTCCGGCGACTCCTGTCTGGCTCGCATCCTGGTCATCGATGACGAGTCGGCCATCCGCGAGTCGCTGGAGGTGCTGCTCACGCTGGAAGGCTACGCGGTCACCATGGCCGTCGATGGCGAAGAGGGACTGCGCACGCTCGATCAGGACAGCTTCGACCTGCTGCTGCTGGACCTGGCGCTGCCCGGACGGAGCGGCCTGGAACTGCTGCCGATCATCAAGGAGCGCCATCCCGACCTGCCGGTCATCATGATTACCGCCTACGGCACGGTAGACAACGTGGTGGACGCGGTGCGCGCCGGCGCGGAAAACTTCGTCCAGAAGCCCTGGGACAACGAAAAGCTGCTGGCCGACATCCGCTCCGCCGTCGCCCGCCGCAAGGCCGAGGAAGAAAACCTCCAGCTCAAGCGCGCCCTCAAGCAGCGCTATAACTTCCATAACATCGTCGGCAAAAGCGAGATCATGCTGAAGGTCTTCGACTTGGTGGCGCAGGTTGCGCCCAGCCGCTCGACGATTCTGATTCAAGGCGAGAGCGGCACCGGCAAGGAGCTGATCGCCAAAGCCATCCACGCCAACTCGCCGCGCAAAGACAAGCCCTTTGTTCCCATTAATACCGGCGCGATGCCCTCGGAGTTGCTTGAATCCACGCTCTTCGGCCACGTCAAAGGCGCATTCACCTCGGCCATCGCCTCCAAAAAAGGCCTCTTTGAAGTCGCCAACGGCGGCACGCTCTTCATGGACGAGATCGCCACCATGGGCATGGACACCCAGGCCAAGATTCTGCGCGTCTTGCAGGACCGCCGCTTCATGCACCTGGGCGGCATTCAGGAGGTGCAGGTGGATGTGCGGATCATTGCCGCCACCAACGTCGATCTGCGCGCTGAGGTGCGCGAAGGCCGCTTCCGCGAGGATCTCTTCTACCGCCTCAACGTCATCACCGTGGACCTGCCTCCGCTGCGCGCCCGGCGCGAGGACATTCCCCCGCTGGCCCAGCACTTTCTGGATTTCTACGCCACCGAAAACGGCTTCAGCCCCCGCAAACTCTCCGCCGACGCCCTGCGCTGCCTGGTCGATTACAGTTGGCCCGGCAATGTCCGCGAGTTGGAGAACGCCATCGAACGCGGCGTCGTACTCTCCAACGGGCCAGTGATCGGCTCCGAACTGCTCCCCGGCCCCATCACCGGGCGCAGCTTCCAGGACGCATTGCTGCAGCACAACCCCAACGCCTCGCTCTTCGACATTCTGGAAGACATTGAGCGCCGCATCATCATAGAAAAGATGGAGCGCTGCAACGGCAACCAGACCGACGCCGCTGAGCAGTTCCGCATCCCCCTCTCCACCCTCAACCAAAAAATCAAGCGCCTGAATATCGAGATTCGCAAAAAAGGCAGAGAGTAACTGGCAAGGATTTGGGAAGAGTGAGCCGTCGCGGATTCATGCTGTCGGCATGGACGTTTTCGGATACTATTAGTTTTCGGTGCATAACTCAAGCGGGATGAGCGCATTGGCTTGTTAACTTCATCGGAATTTTCAACCTAGGCACACCGATGAACGAAGGACTTTTGTCTCTGCAATCTTCGCGGCGCTCTGCAAATGCGCATAAAGCCACTCCAAAACTGATGCCTTCATGAAAGAATGCCGATTCAATAGATGAGTCTGGGCGAACACACTGGGCTCCAAGTGAAGATTCTGGAGGGTGCGTTGCGTCCATTCGATTTCAAAGACGAGCAAAAGACCTTTGTTCATGCTGATTTCAAGATCGCTCACGAACTAACCCGGCGCGATTTTATACGGTGCTCGACCGGAATGGTTGGGCTGCTTTCTATTGGCGTTTTGGATGCCGGATGCGCGGGCGGCGGTGTGCAGAACGAGGGATTCGCAATTGATTCCAAAGTGCGGATGACTACCTCGCGTGTGCTGTCTTTTGTTATGCCCACCAAGCCTTCAGGCCCAAACTCGGGCACGGGGCTCTGTCCGACGGAGCTTTCTCTGGTGCCGGAATACAGCAAGTATGGCTACGGAAATTATACGTATGGCGGCGGCCTTCCGGTGGAACCGCGCTATGACATCATGCCGTCAGAATACAGCAATGCAACACCCGTTCGGCTACAGTCACTCGCCCATTTTTTCGCTTTTACCGACATTCATATCACGGATAAGGAAGCTCCCAATCAACTGATTTATATTCAGCAGCAAGACTCGAAATATGGCGCGACGATGACCTCGATCTATTCGCCGGTGATGTTGTATACGCCTCATGTTCTTGATGCCGCTATCCAGACAATCAACGCGCTTCACGAGGAAACTCCATTTGATTTTGGTATTTCGCTAGGCGACGTATGCAACTCCGCCCAGTATAACGAGCTGCGATGGTATATCGATGTGCTGGATGGTCAGTTGATCCGGCCCAGCTCGGGCGCACATCTGGGAGCCAACAATATCGACTATCAAAAGCCCTTCAAAGCCGCCGGTCTGAATCCATCGATCCCCTGGTATCAAGTTATAGGCAATCACGATCACTTCTATATGGGCTCCATTCCTATCGATGCCGACCCCACGCTCAAGCTTCGCGAGTCTTATACGGCCAGCAATGTTTTGTGTGCCGGCGATGTACTGATCCCGAATACGGGGAAGTTTCCCTGCTTGTTCGACACCGCCGCCAGCTTGAAGAAATCTTCGTTTTATATGGGAGTGCTGGATGGCTCGACTCCGACAGGCAGCATTCAATATGCGGGAGCTGCTGGAGCCTTCAGCTCCGCGCCAACAGTTGCGGCTGATGCGGATCGCCGTCCACTTTTGAGAGCGGAATGGATGGAGGAGTTTTTCTCGACCGGCAGTTCACCTGCCGGCCACGGCTTCAATCTTGTGGATCGCTCTTTGGGAAGCGACTTTGCGTGTTACAGCTTCGTGCCCAAGGCGAGCATTCCGCTCAAGGTGATTGTGCTGGACGATACGCAGTCGGAGGCGGACGGTTCGCGGGATATTCACGGTCACGGAGCACTGGATACGGCACGGTGGAACTGGCTGCAGGCTGAGCTCGCCGCTGGTCAGGCCAATAATCAATTGATGATCGTTGCGGCTCATATCCCCATTGCGGTGGCGAGTATCGGTTCCGAAATGGAGTGGTGGGAGTCAGTCAAGGATCCGAATGCAACCGTGCAGAATGCCGTGTCGTTGACGGACCTGGTCGCGGCGCTTCAGAGCACGCCGAACCTGCTTGTATGGATCGCCGGACACCGCCATCAGAACGCGGTGAAAGCCTTCCTGCCCCCCGCCGGCGGCAATCCGGAAAATGGATTCTGGCAAGTGGAAACTTCATCGCTCAGGGATTTTCCACAGCAGCTTCGCACCTTCGACCTTTATCTCAACAGCGACTATACAGTTTCTATCGTCACGATCAATGTTGATCCAGCCGTCGCCGATGGGACGCCAGCGGCGATCTCACGCTCGTATTCCATTGCCGCGCAGCAGATCGTGCAGAATGATTTGAAGGTCAACAGTCCTAATTTGCAGAAGGCATATAGTGTGATTCCGGTGGATTCCATGGATCCGAGCAGGGCGCAAGATGGCTCCACCGATCCGACGATCGTCTATGGGACGATTCCAGGAGTTCCGTACTGTGCCTCGTATAACGCGGAACTCTTCAAACAACTCAGTCCAACAATGATCAGCATTTTGAAGAAGCAGTTTTAGGGTTCCACCTTGAAAGGTGGCCCTTTTCTGACCAGGAAAAGTACATTCTGCTGGGCTAATGCTTCAACAGGCGCGCGCCTAGCGCAATGCACGCCGGCCCAGGGAATATTCACTGCGGTTCATTTGAGGATTTGAATGCAGAACTTCTCCAACCATCATTCTACGCATCGATAGACAACCACTTGAACCAACCATTGGTGGGCGGCACGGCTCTTGCCATCGGCCTGAATCGCAAAATCAGTTCCATGAAATTTCGATGCCGTGCGGCGTTGCCCGGATATTGGGCGGCTTGTGGTTGGTGAGAATCCGGATCGCCGAGAAGCCGCCGCCCAGCACGCAGACCGCGCCGCCGCCCACCAGCAGCCCCAGCTTGCTGGTCGGCTCCGGATCGAGGAAGGCCAGCACCACCATGGTCACGCCTACGCCGCTCATCCCCAGCGCCACACAGACGCCGGCGATCTCCCGCTTGGAGAGGCCGGAGTCCCGGGCCATCTGCAAGAGCGTCTGGTCCGCGGGACTGATGCCCAGGCCAGCATCGTCCAGGATCACGCCGGCCTCACGGGTCCGATAGAGGCGCGCAAGCGTCCGCAGCCAGTTGGGATCGGAGGTTTTGACAATCGTCTCAGCAAAATCACTCATGAAAAAGAGTCTACACCCTGGGATAGGCGTTAACTGCGAGTGCGCGAGTTCCCAATGCGAGCACCCAAAGCCTGCGGCCTTTTCCGGGTGCTGCTCGCCAAACCTGCATTTCCCCACTATGATCTGAGATGCTGAAATGAACGTAACCGGCAAGGGCATTTCACCGTCGAATAGCTGCGGTGTTCTGTTTATAGAGGAGACGGAATGAAACGTTTTGCATGGATTCTGGCAATTCTGCTGCTGGCCTCGCCCGCATGGGCCGCCAAGCGCGTCACTGTGGGGCAGTTGGAAGAGCTATTAAGCGCTTCCAAGAGCAAGCCGGACGTGGATGTGGCCAACCAGCTCTCCGACTTGGAGCTGAGCGAACGGCTGAGCGCCGCGCGGTTCTCGGCTCTGAAGGCCGGCCTGCCTGGTGAAAAGGCTCAACAGTCGCTGCTTGCGCTGGCCGATCAGTCGCAGTTTCTCGATTTCCCAGCCTCCGAGATTCCCGCGACAGCCGCGCCGGATTTTACCGCGCAGCGAAACATCATGAGGCTGGTGGTTGCCTATGTGAGCAAGAGCGTTCCGCAGTTGCCAAATATCTATGCCTCGCAGCAGACAGCGTATTATCAGGAAATCCCCAAGTCTTTTGGAGGGATGCGTTTCACCCCTTACCAGCCACTTCATTATCTCTACAGCTCGAACGCGACCGCTAGCTACAAAAGTGGAAAAGATTTTGTGGAGGAAGAAATTGTAGCTGGGAAGAAATTGACGCATTCGGATGGAGAACTGAAGACGCGCGGTATCTTTGGCCCTATATTGACGACGGTGCTGATGGACGCGGCCCAGAACAAACTGGCATGGGGGCGTTGGGAGCAGGGCGCATCCGGCCCCATGGCGGTCTTCAATTATTCCGTTCCCAAGGAGAAGTCGCATTACGATGTGGATTATTGCTGCGTCGTCGATCCTTATGGAGCTTCGAAGCCTTTTCACCAAAAGGCTGGCTATCACGGGCAGATGGCCGTCGATCCCGCCACGGGAAGCATTCTCCGGCTGACGCTCGAGGCTGAGCTGAAGGAGAATGATCCACTCTCCAGGGCCGCGATCATGGTGGAGTACGGGCCGGTGGATATCGGTGGGAAGAACTATATTTGTCCGTTGAAGAGCATCTCGCTTTCACGGGCGCAGACCACGCAGCTTTTGCATGATGGGGATCGTATCGCTGTCATAGCTGGCGGCAGTTCGATGGTAGCAAATTCAGAAGCTACGGTAGGCGCTGGGTCGGTGGTTGCGGGTCCGCAGCGGACGCTCCTGAACGATGCTGTTTATAGCAGTTACCATATATTCCGCGCTGAGTCTCGCCTCCTGGCGGGCAATGATGCGGAAGGCGTTTCCGTACCCGCAACACCCCAACCAGCCAGCGCGGAAAAGATGCCCCCAGAGACGGCTGCCATCAATCCCGTGCCAGCGGTAAACTCCACACCGGCTCCAAGTGCTGCTCCGGCCGTCTCCTCCGCCGAAGCGGCGCCGGCGCCCCCGGCAGCTTCAGAATCAGGCGATGAGATTCGCGAGGAGGAAGCCAAAGGCCTACCGGAAGCTCCCGCCAATGCCAGCCAGCCCATGCCCTCCGGATTCACCATCCAGTCCGTTTCCCGGCTGGTGGATGTGGGCGTGGTGGTCAATGACAAGAAAGGCCATCCTATCCGGGATTTGAAGCAGGCAGACTTCGAGGTTTACGACAACGGGCGTAAGCAGGAGGTGCGCTTCTTTTCTCAGGCCGCCGTAGAAGTTCCCCAGGCCACGCCTCCCGCCGCGGAGCCGAGTTCCGGCGCTTCGGTCGCGCCTGTCTTTTCCAATCGCGGCGCGAGCGATGCGAAGAAGGACGGCGGCAAGCCAGAGAGCAGCGCCACAATTCTGCTGATCGATGCCAGCAACTTGTCTTTCAACGATCTGAGCTACGCGCGGGCGGAGACGCTGCGTTTTTTGCGGGCTCTTCCGGCCAGCGACCGCGTGGGGCTTTATGTATTGCGCTCCCACGACTTCCAGATTCTGGCCGAGGAGTCCACCGATCACGCCATGCTGGAGGAGAAATTGAGCCGGTGGATGCCCAGAGCGGGAGACTTGGCCCTTGCGCAGGATGCGGAGCAGCGCAACCGGCAGCAAATCGAGACGGTTCATAATAAGGAGGATCTGCTCTACGTAAACGGCAATACCAGCGACGATTCGGAAGGACACTCGCAGACGCTTGACCCGGCACTGCGCGACTGGGGCAGCAATCCCGGCCGCGATGCGATGATGATCATGGTTGGCGTGGCGCGCCATCTGGCGGCGATCCCCGGCCATAAGAACCTGGTCTGGATCTCCAGCGACAATGCGCTGGTCGACTGGAGCAACAAGGCGGTGAGTATTGAAAAGAGCGACAAGTATATCGAGCCCATCACTTTGCACGCGCAGGAAGCGATGAACGATGCGCATGTGAGCGTCTATCCGCTGGATGCGTCGCAGTTGGAAGTCGGTACGATCGACGCCAGCATCGGTCGCCGTAATGTTGAACTGTCGCCTGCGACGCCAACCCGGACGCCGCAGGGTAGCTTGGGCCCGGAAGCGAATTCGGGAAAGGACATCGACACTGCGGACCACGGAGGGCACGATCTGCGCCCAGGGCGTCTGACCGCCCAAATGCAGCAGGATATGCGCCCCATCCAGGGCCCGGTCCGCCATCTGGCCGATGCGACCGGCGGCCGGATCTTCCGGCGCTCCGGGGGCATTTCAGACGAGTTGAACGGCGTGGTCGCGGACGGCCATGCCAGCTATCAGTTGAGCTTTCACCCCGACGGGCCAGCCGACGGCCAGTTCCACAACATCACCGTCAAGCTCGCCACGAGCCAGAGAGACGTTGTATTGCGCTATCGCACCGGGTACTTGTACGCCAAGGAGCCAGCCACGCTCAAGGAGCGCTTCCAGCAGGCCGTCTGGCTGCCTACGGATGCGGATCAGTTGGCTGTGACCGCTCAGCCAGTTCTCCAAAAGGCCGGCCTCAGCTTGAAAATCACGGTTGCCGGCGGCGATCTGGCGCTGGAGCAGAAATCCGGCCGCTGGAGCGATAATCTGGACGTCTTCTTTGTGCAGCGCGACGATGCCGGTCTTCATGCGCTGCTGGAGGGCAAGAGAATGGGACTGCAATTGAAAGACTCCACCGTAAAGGGCATACTGGCCAGCGGCCTGTCCTTCGAGCACAAGGTGCAATTGAAGCCGTCCATCAGCTCGCTGCGCATTTTGGTAGTGGACGAAAACTCCGGGCGCATGGGCTCGGTCACCATCCCCGCCGCTTCGCTACCGGCTGGAAATTGAGGCGGCGGGTGGCCCGTAATGGACCAAATTGATGGGTCTCCCATCTCTGGATCTTCAGAGGTGGGAGACCATGAACCCCAACCAGCGTCTTTCCGGTCTCCATTGAGAGATTCAGAACGCCTGATCTCGCCCAGTAGATCCGTCCGGTTCGAGAAAATGGAATGATGCTGAAACAGCGTTGCCACAGGCGCCAGTGTAGTCCGTCACACAGATAGTCGTTTACGTTTTGAAAGGGCACGACTTCAGTCGTGCCGTAAACGGCCCAAAACAAGCCGGGCTTTACAGGCTGCGGAAAATCTCCTATTTGCGCCCGCATTTTGCCTTTGCGGCAATTTTTCGCCTTTTCGAGCGGAAGAGCAGGTTGTAATTCAACTGCTTCATCAACTGCCGCTCGCTCCGGATAGAGTAGAAAACCATCATCAGCAGCGCGTGCAAGAGGCGCTCCGGGGCAATCGAGGAGCGGCCCGTCTGCTTGTAGGCCACAGCCTGTTTCACTGCTCCACGCATCAGTATAGACCCCGCGATGAACGAAAACCGGACAGGCGGCTGCCCTGAAATTGTGCTGCGTCATTGGAAGGTACTCCCTGGGATAGGCTCTCCGGTAACCTCATGCCACAAGGATTTTCCTCCGATAAGGGAGATGCGGAAGCTGTGAAATACGTGGCTCTTTCGCCGTTCAGAGTACGTAATTATGGAGAAGCAGCGCGGAAAACCGGAGTGGATTCTTTTTCAACAAATGAGCAATCCTGCTCATTTGTACAAACGGAAAAGGTCTAGAATTTTCAAAATGCCGGGTCTGCGGGAGCAGGAGTCAAGATGCCACTCATAGAAATGCAGATTCACGGATTGGATCGTCAGGCTGAGGATGCGCGGCTGGCCGCGCTGATCTCCACTGGAATTCTGGACACTCCGCCCGAGCCTGCCTACGATACCATCACCCGGCTGGCAGCCGAGTACTTTCAAGCGGATAGTGCCGGAATCTTGTTTGCCGATGAGAGCCGGGTCTGGTTAAAGTCAGCTTGGCGTCTTACGGTACGGGAGATGCCGCGCAAAGATTCCATCTTTGACATGGTCTTGGCGCAAGACGGCCCGGTGGTGGTCACTGACATCTACAATCACACCCGTTGCGAAATGCTGATTCCGCGCTACAAGCACATGGACATAGCATCGTTTGCCAGCGCCCCGGTGCGTTCCCATGACGGCATGATTCTGGGGGTTCTGGCCATCTTCAGCAGACAACCTGGCATGGAGATGACGCCGGAGTCGATTCGCACCCTGGAGAGCCTGGCGGAGATGGCCTCCAGCCAGTTGGAATTGCGCAAGCTGCGCAAGGCATTCAATGGGAACGGGAACGGAAACGGAAACGGGCAAAAGCGCGCCCGCGCAGCCGCCTCAGCCAGCGTAGTCTGGCCGAGAAAGAGCGACCTGCGCCAAGCTTTGGACCAGAAGCAGTTTGTGCTCTATTACCAGCCAGAGGTTGATATGGAGACACGCAAGATCGTTGGCCTGGAAGCTCTTATCCGCTGGATTCACCCCGAACGCGGCCTGATTCCGCCCATGGATTTCATTCCGCTGGCCGAGGAGAGCGGGCTGATCCTGCCCATCGGTGACTGGGTTCTGGCCGAGGCCTGCAACCAGATACAAAGTTGGTGCATAGAGGACATCAGCCACGTCTCGTTGCGGGTGGGCGTCAATCTCTCCGCCCGGCAGTTCTCGCGCGAAGGCCTGGCCGACCATGTGGAGGCGCTGCTGATTCAATCCGGCATCTCCAGCCGGCAACTGGGCCTGGAGATGACCGAATCCAGCCTGATTCCCAATGTGCGCATCGCCATGGAGGTTCTGGGCAGCCTGCGCCGCTTGGGCGTCTCCCTGCTGATGGACGACTTCGGCACCGGCTACAGCTCTCTGAACAACCTGCATTCCTTTCCCTTCGACGTGCTCAAGATCGACCGCTCCTTTGTCACCCGCATGACCGAGGGCGAGCAGCCATTGCAGATTGTGCGCACCATTATCGAACTGGCCCGCGTGATGGGCATGGATGTGGTGGCCGAAGGGATTGAAACCTGCGAGCAATTCCAACTGCTGCGCGGGATGCGCTGCCGCTACGGCCAGGGCTACCTCTTTTCCCGCCCCCTGACGGCCCAAGCGGTGACCGAATTGCTGCGTCTGCCCGGTCGCATCCTGCCCGATCCCGAAGTTGCGGAGATGGCCTGCGTTTAAGCGGCTAGAATGGCGCGTTTCATTTCAGGATGGTGCACGGACTTTTCCTCTTCTGGCATCTGTCCGGCCTCTTCGATGGGAAATCCCTCACGTTTTACGCCTTGTCTTACGATAAGCTAGCTTCCATGCAGCAACCAGCCGTTTCAAACTCCACGCCCTCCTCCGCCGCGCCCAGCTTCGCCGGTCTGCTGGCCGCGCTTGCCTCCCCCGGCGACAAACCCTCTTCAGCGGGGCGGAAAGATCCTCCTCTCTGGGAGGATGACAATCTGGCCGACGATATTGCAACCCTGAGCTATGAATCCGCTCTGCGCGCCCACTCCCGTTACCGCGCCCCCGGAGGCGGATCGGGAGGCAGTGAGAATCCGCTCGCCCAGGGGGCCAGCGATCTTCTGGATATGCTCCGAGAAGATGAGTTGGCGTCGAACATCGCCACGGTCGCCGAGCCACCGGCGGAGGGATTGAGCGCCAACCAGACGGCTGCAGCCATCGCGCAGCCGGAGCCCAAGCGTTCGCAATCGCCGCCCTTTGATCGAAACCTGAAGGACGCCAGCATCACGATTCGCATGAGCAAGGCGGAGAGTGCGCAACTGCACCGCAGGGCGGCCGAAGCTGGATTGACGGTTTCCGCTTATCTGCGCTCCTGCACCTTTGAAGCGGAGTCGTTGCGCACGATGGTCAAAGAGACGATGGCGCAGTTGCGCTCCGCTTCGACCCAGACGAATCCCGCGCCCGCACGGGATTCCTGGTTGCGCAGGCTGGGGCAGTGGATGGCCCGGCTGCTGAACCCCTGGCAGGGACATCAGCGCGTGGCGCGCGCCTGAACAGGCCGAAGGCGTTATTTGCACATCGGTGGAAGGGAAAAGTCAAACTTCCCGTTCGCGGTGGAAATCGTGGGCTCCTTATCCCAGATGACCAGGGCCGTCAGATTCACCTCGTCCGTGGTCAAGACGGTGACCGTGTTTTTCTTCGGGACACTCTTCAAATAGGTCCAATCGGAGACCTTCGCGCCGCCCCGGCAGTAGATGGTATCCGCAGTCAGCGTGAAAATGTAAACGACGCCGTCGTCGCCGCGCAGTTGAATCGTCTTGCCGTCAATGGATTTGATCGGAGAATAGGTTGCCAGGCTTCTCGTGGGCTGTTTGCCGCTCTGCGCCACCGGCATATACGAGAGACGAAATTGCCCCTGGGGATTCTGTCGGGCCGCGGCGAATGCGAGTGCGCTCAAGGCCAGGACGACCGCGCCCGTAATACAGGACTGAATGCCGGATCGATTGTTCATAGAGCCTCGAAAAGAAACTATCACAATTTCCAAAGAACGTACAACAACTTTTAATCCGGGAGAGAAAATATTTTTTTGGGGGTTCCTTTCCAGGCAACTGCGCGGCAAGGAGGAATGGTTCCCGGCTTACTCTGCCTCCAGCAGCAGGCATTTCAGGTACTCGGTCTCCGGCAGATTCAGCACGACGGGATGATCGGGAGCGGTGCCGCGCCGTTCCAGCAGGCGCACCCGGCGAGAGGCGTCGACGGCGGCTGAGGCGACGGCGGATTCCAGCGCGGCCCAGCTCACGGCTTGCGAGCAGGAGCAGGTGACCAGCAATCCGCCCGGCCGCAGCATCTTCAGCGCTCTCAGATTCAGCTCCTTGTAGCCGCGCAGCGCTCCCTCGACGGCGCGCTGGCTCTTGGCGAAGGCCGGCGGATCAAGCACAATAGCGTCAAAGCGCTCGCCCGCATCGGACCAGTCGCGCAGAATCTGGAAGGCGTCGCCCTCCACCCACTCGACCTGCGCGAACAGATGGCCACGGTTGGCTTGCAGATTCCGCTCCGCCACCTCCAGCGAGGCGCGGGAGGCGTCAATGCCCGTCACCTGCGCGCAGACCTCGGCCAGATGCAGCGCAAAGCCGCCCTGGTAGCAGCAGACATCCAGCGCCCGTCCGCCTGCCAGGCCGAGCCGCCGCGCCCAATCGGCTGTAGCGGTGTAGTTAGACCGCTGATCCAGAAATGCTCCGGTCTTCTGCCCCGCGTTGGCATTGTACTCAAAAACCAACCCATTCAAATGAAAGAACGTGCTGGCTAGCGCCGCTGCACCCGCGCGGAGAAAGAGCGGCTCCGGACTGGGCGCGGACAGCCCTTCCAGCCTGCGCACGCGCGGGTCGGGCCGTTCCAGAATCGCCGCCGGCGCCAGCTCCTCGCGCAGCACACGCGCGCAGCGTTCCCGCACCGCGGACGAGTCCAGTCCTTTGGCCAGAAGTTGCAGAATCACCAGTTCGCCGTACTTATCCACCACCAGGCCGGGAAGCTCATCGGCCTCGCTGAAGCAGAGCCGGCAAGCGTCGTTCTGCTCGTCCAAGAGCGGTCGCCGGCGCGCAATCGCCGCCCGCAACCGGCTCTCCAGCAAATCCAGCCACTCGGCTTCGCTGATCGCCGCCCGGGCCACCATGCGCAGGGCAATCTGCGAAGCGGGGCTGTAGAGCGCCGTACCCAGCAGCAGACCGCGGCTGTCGGCCACCGGCAGCAGAGCCGGAGAATCGCCCGCCGGCAGATGAACCGACTCAATCTCCGAGGCGTAGACCCACAGATGCCCCGCGCGCAGGCGGTCGGCGGCACGGCGGCTGATGCGCGCACCCACCGGAAGCGAGGCGTCTTCCTGCCTGCCAGAAGGCGCTGCCAGGGACAGATCTCTCTTCAGGGCTTTTTGATGGATGGCGGGCGACGATTGGCGCGGTCGAGTCAATGATTCCCTTTCTCCGGCTGCAAAGATACAACCTAAATCTTGATTAGCGTGCGGCTATTTCACCCTGTAGTACAGTGACCAGATGAATTTCCAGTAGCAGGAATGTAATAGCACGAATGTAGCGCCGGTCTCCAGACCGGCTGTAGTGCGGGCGTCCTCGCCCGCGCTTGTCCAGGGTTCATTACCAATTCATGCGGTCTAAACACTAGCTCAGTTCTTGGAAGATGTCAATTTAGCTACCGGCTTTCGTGCTGCATCTGCAGCTCCAGCACGCGTCTTATGTTCGCGGGTGAATAGGTCGGCGATTTGACGACCTTGCCGTCCGCGCGCTTGTGAATCTTCGCAATCGCGCGCCAATCGCCATTGTGGGCGTGGGCGTCCTCTGGATGGACCAATTGCTGATTGGCATCCAGCGCGAGAACGGCGTCGCAGACGCTGCAATGCGGCCATGCTTTGCTCATGTTGCTGCGCTGCACCTCATCCCAGGCCGGCGGCGCATGTACTCCGGCGGCGTTCAGCGCGCCGTATGTGACCACCAACTGGTCGATACAGCCGTCCACATATTCCACGAAGTCAGGATTGCCCTTCGCGTCGAGTTCGACCCCGAGACTGTCAATGACCGGGGTCTGCTCTTCGCCGCCCGATCCGGCCAAATTGACCGTGCAACCACAGCCTTTGACGAACTCGAGAGCTTCTTCAAAGACCAGCCGCGCGCGCAGCAGGCGCGTCTCCGGCTCCGGCAGCTCTGGAGATTCCTTTACCTGCTGGTTGAACAACTGCATCAAGGTCACGATGTCTTGCTGCGGGCAATAGGGTTTGTCGCTCATAGAATCCTCTCTTCATCGTAACCGCTGACGGCCGCTGCCCGCCATCCGCAAACAGTTGAAGAACTACGAGCGCATGAAGCTGCTCATGAATCGCTGGATCGATCTGGCCACCAAACTATCCAACCTGCGGCTCAAGCGAGATCAAACCTGAAGAGCGGAGAACTTGGCACTGTCCAGGAAGTAACTGTTTGCCATAATTGCCAGTTACTCTGCCCTGGTTTTCCTCGACCGCCTGCTGCTCGCTCTGCTTTCCCGTCCCAGTTGTGCTTGCCTGCCTGCTTTTTATCCGGGATGTAGGTGGTAACTTCAAGCGCCTTCACGTGCTCCAGAACCGCTCCGCTGTGATGACCTTTGTCCGCCGCCAGCTCTTCATTTCCGTCTATGTTGACTTTCGGTTCTTCTTCGGGATGTAACTCGGCCTCGCGCTCAACTAACTCGGCCACCGCCAAACCCGCTGCGGCCAGAGTTAGATGCACGGTCGTGGTGTCGCCTAGGTCGGCAGCCTGCAAAGTAACTGCAATAATCGCGTCTGATTCCATGTCTACCGCGTGTTCCGCCTTGTGAGCCAGATGCGTGCTGCCATCTTTCATCTTCGCAATCCGCGCGTCCCCGTCGGTGGGACTCATCCACTCTTTGCTGGAAGTATGTTTCTCGTGCTTGTGGTCCAGCCGCGCCAGATCTTCGCGCGTCGGCGTTTCAATGCCCGATGCCTTGGCCAGTCCAGTTAGAAACTCATTATAACTCACGCCGGTATCGCGCCTAACTATGGATTTCATCGCGGCGTTAGCAGACCGTGGTGGAAGTCCTGTTTTGAAAGGGTACGACTTTAGTCGTGCCGTAAGTGGCTAAAAATAGATGCGGGCTTTGGCCCCTGAGGGATGGTTTATCGGCCTTTTCGACTTTCACCACGGGCTGTTAGCTTCCAGCGTGGTAGCGTCAATGCCGATCCGCTTGCTTTGTAACAATCCGCGATCAGCCAGCAGAGTTAGAACCCAGGCAAAGACATGTTCGTGAGTTTCTAAGTCGATGAGCCTGCGGGTCCGCGATAAAGTTGAGTGGCCGGGCGTTGCCTCCGTCAAGGCAATGCCGAGAAACCGTCGTAGCCCCAGCGAGTCGGCCTGTCATCCTGACGGAGTTATATGCGTTGTTGCTTGCGATGCAGGCGGGATCGATCCTGCCGAAATCCATTGCGGGCAAGGCAATCTTCTACACGCTCGCGCGTTGGGAGAAGACGCCTCATAAGGCTGACGAAGACGAAGAACGGTTCGGCCCGAAACGTACTTCTCAACAGCGTCGCACTAGCTGCACTGGAGCCGCAGCGCGCGATGGTCCCACACAAGGCCGCCGATGTCGTTTTTCCGCGTTCGGGCCAACACGCCGACTATCGTCCCTGGTTCCTGCCCGTTCTGAATGAAGCTGAGATCAAGGACTACACCTGGCATGGAAACAGGCATGCCTTCTGCTCATAGCTTGCAATGGCCAGGGTCTCAATCAAGGAGATTCAAGTTTTGGCCGGCCACAAGACGATCAGCATGTCGGCCCGTTATAGCCACATTTCCCCGGAGCTCACAGCGTCGGCGTCAGAACGTCTCGTACAGCCAACAAGCACTGCCTGACACAACATACACCAAAACACGTGCCAGACGAAGATTTCCTCCCGTTCGCGGGAGGCAATTTTGTGTATATGTCCTTTGTTTTCTTGGTGCCCGGAAGGGGACTTGAACCCCTATGACCTTGCGGTCTGCGGATTTTAAGTCTGTTATTCCGCCTTTTGCAGTGCGTTGCACTTTCGTGCATATTGTCGTATAACTCTTTTATATACATCACATACATCGTCTACTGAAATTGCATTGCGCTGCAATCAAGTGGACAGAATCCCGGTACGAACAGGCACCAAAACAGGCACAAGATTCGATTTTCATGTTATGATGATACGTAATAGTACGGAAACACCCGCAATGATACGTTTTGGTTGCTTTTCAACCCAAGAGGGCGCTATGGAACTAACGGCAAAGATGTTTCAGACCTACATAAAGGTGATTCCCAAGACAAGTTGTTGGGAATACCTCGGGGCTAAGGATTCGCAAGGCTACGGCAGGATGTTCATCGGCGGGAAGGAGTGTAAGGCTCAAAGGGTGGCGTATCAGATGGAATACGGACCTTTGCCCCCGAAGGCCAGACTGCTCCATTTACTACCCGACAGGCAGTGCATAGGTCGGGCCTGCTGCAATCCGGACCACCTCAAGATATTTGAGTCCTTC
>Ga0224559_1000678_pt1 | contig 21267 bp, 12 predicted proteins | sample 714S33034metaG_FD_180676 | JGI IMG/M metagenome (GOLD analysis project Ga0224559, IMG submission 180676) | Peat soil microbial communities from Stordalen Mire, Sweden - 717 S3 30-34 | ecosystem: Environmental > Terrestrial > Soil > Wetlands > Peat | place: Sweden: Norrbotten County, Stordalen... | reverse complement strand
TTGAAATAGGCATCGAACCGATTGGGTTCGTTGCCGATCCCGCGCGCGGCATCGACTACCCCTCCGTGATCGTTGAAATTTCTCCTGATGAATATAAATCCGTCCGGACCGGCACAATTCATTTTGCAGACCGCGATTGGACCATCGGCAGAGAATTGCTGGCTAGTTGAGGAACGAACGATTATGCCACCGACGAACGAGCAATGGTCAAGAGGCTATGCGCGGCAAGCGCTCTCTGACCTTCGCGTCCGTGAAACACTTGTGGACGCGAAAGTTGAAAAATGCCATCGCCTTCATTTTCTCCAGATGGCGGCGGAAAAATTATGCAAGGCCTATCTAACAACCGCAAACGGGCGCGATTATGTTAAAAACAGCCACGCATATATTGCGCACCATCTTCCCGTTATCGCCACGCATTTCTACGGCAAGCTCAATGACAACAATACGATAAAGAGATGGGAACTCTCTGCGATAAGGCGCATTGCGCGCGAGATAGAGGTTTTGGCGCCAGCCTGTCATGAAGGACATAGCCGCGAAGATAATAGCGAATATCCCTGGATGGACGCGCAAGGAAACGTCTCAATTCCATGCGAATACAGCTTTCCCAATATCGACGATGGAAATGAAAATAAAGACATCATTCTATTGATCCGGCTGATTCGTACCGCCGCTGAATCCTACAGACAATGAACCGGGCGCCGGAGGGGCAGAACTTTTGAGACCCGCCGGGGCGCTGTCGCGTCCAAGAAATAGATGCTTTCATCCGGCGCTTTGCTCTTTCTGGACCGTGCAAAGCGCACATCGCTGTCACGCGGGAAGCGCAAAGCGTATCTTTCTTGAGCAGACCGTCGGCCTCCGCAAGAAAAGCAATTGCCGCCTCGCAAGCCCAGAAAAATTCATCGGGCAGCCGCCTGGGAACCGCGCGGGCTGCTCTTGCGTACATTGATTTCAGAGAAACTTGGGAGCACGCGCCAACATGAAAAAGATACTTCTGTCGATTCTCGCCGCCGTAGTCGTCATCGTTCTGGTCATTGTCTTCATTTGGCGGCAGCAGTCCGGCTACACCAAAGTGCTGACCGCCAAGATCGCCCGCCAGGACTTGGCCACGGTCATCAGCGGCACCGGCCAGATCAAGCCAGCTACCTATGTCGCCCTTGGCGCCAACGTAATGGGCCGCGTCACTCGCTTCTACGTGAAAGAGGGCGACACCGTGAAGAAGGGCGAAACCCTCGCTCAGATCGAGAATGTGCAGCAGACAGCCAATGTCGCCGGCCAGGAAGCCGCCATTTCCGCCGCCAAGACTGACATTTCCTCCTATATTGCCGCGGAAAAGACCGCCGAGGCCAACGTCGAGCACGCCAAGGCCGATCTGGAGCAGAAGAAGCTCGATTGGGAACGCGAACAGGCCCTCTATAAGGCCGGCATCGAGTCGAAGGCAAACTACGACGCCAAGAAAGCCTTGTATGACACCGACGTAGCTTCGGTCAATCAGGCCGTGGCGGGTCTCAACCAGGCCAAAGCTCAGACTGACTCGGCGCGCGGGCACCTCGGCACTCAGGTCGCCACTCTGCGCGCCAATCAGGACTTGCTCGACAAGACCATCGCCGCGGCTCCCTTTGACGGCATTGTGACGAATATGCCCATCAAGCAAGGTGAAACGGTTGTGACCGGCATCCAGAACACGGCTGGCTCCACGCTGATGACCCTGGCGGATATGAGCATTGTGACCGCCGAGATCAAAGTGGACGAGACGGATATCGTCAGCGTTCAGTTGGGTCAGTCGGCGGAGGTAAGCGTCGACGCCCTGCCCGGAAAGGTCTTCAAGGGCCACGTCACGCTGGTCGGCGATCAGGCTCTGCTGCGCTCCACCGGACAAGCCACCTCCACCTCCACCTCCGGCACCGAAGAGGCCAAGGACTTCAAGGTTGTGGTGACGCTCGACCAGCCCTCCAGCGATCTGCGCCCCGGACTCTCGACCACCGCCAAGATCACCACGGCGCACAAAGCCAGTGTGCTTGCGCTGCCCATCCAGGCGCTCACCATGTTTTCTCCCGACGCTGACAAATCCTCCAAGGACGGCGTACAGGCGGCTTCCGCTCCCGCCAAGAGCGGTCCGGTGCAGGGCGTTTTCGTAGTCAACAGCAAAAGCAGTAAACTCAGAGTGATGTTTGTTCCCGTCACCACCGGCATCACCGGCGCCACCGACATCGAGGCGCTCACCGGATTGAAGGAAGGCGATGAGATCGTCATCGGACCCTACAAAACCCTGCGCGGCCTGAAAAACAACGCCCTGATCAAGCGGGACACGGCCAAACCCGTCGCGCCGGGTGGAAACTCTTAGTGTCACGCCGGGTGGAAGCTCTTAGTATGGATGCAGCGTCAGGTTTTTGCAGTTTGCCGGGGTGCCCCACCCTCGCCACGTACTTGTTTTTGTGGCTAGGGTGGGAAACATGGAACCTCAACAGGCTTTGTAACAGGGCACGACTTTAGTCGTGCCGCAAGTGCAACAAAAAATGATGGGCTTTAGCCCCTGCGGGATATTTCCAGCGTCTTGCATTCCAACGCAATTCGCGCAAAGGAAGAGATTCAATGGTCACGAATATCGAAACCAGCCCTGATGTAGTGGCGCCCCAACCTCCCGCCCGGCCCACCGGTGACGTGATCGTCGTCGAAGATCTCTGGCGCACCTACGACATGGGATCCGAGCAGCAGGTAAATGCGCTCAGCGGCGTCAACCTGCGCATCCAGCACAACGAGTATGTGGCCATCATGGGGCCCTCCGGCTCTGGCAAATCCACGCTGATGAACCTGATCGGCTGCCTGGATACGCCCTCCAAGGGCAAGTACTGGCTCAATAATCAGTTAGTCAGCGAACTGGACGACGATCAGCTCGCCCGTATCCGCAATAAGGAGATCGGCTTCGTCTTCCAGACCTTCAACCTGCTGGCCCGCGCCACCGCGCTGCACAACGTCGAACTGCCGCTCATCTACAACGGCACCCCCGCCGCCGCGCGCATTGAACGCGCCAAGGAATCACTGGCCAGCGTTGGCCTGGAATCCCGGATGTACCACAAACCCAACGAACTCTCCGGCGGCCAGCGGCAGCGTGTGGCCATCGCCCGCGCGCTGGTGAACAGCCCCTCCATCATCCTGGCCGACGAGCCTACCGGCAACCTCGACTCCAAGACCGGCGACGAGATCATGGCTCTTTTCGATCACCTGCACGACAATGGCAATACCATAGTCCTGGTCACCCACGAGCCCGACATCGCCGAGTACGCCCATCGCGTAGTGCATATCCGCGACGGCCAGATCTACTCCGACGAGCCCTCCAAGCGCTTCCGTTAGACAGAGTGCAGCGCCGGCAGAAGTGTAGCCCCGGCAGCAATGTAGCGCCAGCCTCCTGGCCGGTTGTTGCGTGGACCTCCCGGTCCACGCCGCGCTCTGCACAAATAGAAAGATTCTTTTGAGTCCCCCCACCGGTGTTTCCGACCCACGAGGCATGAAACTGGTGTGGGCGAGGACGCCCACACGACAGCCAGTCTGGAGACCGGCGCTACAGGTTGTTTCTTTCTAGCGTCCAGGCCACTGATTCAGCCTGCAATTCAAGTTCCTCTCCCGAACCGGAAAGATCCCATCTCTTTCCGGTTCATGTTTTTTCCTGATGCGCCGATGAAAATGTTGTCGGCCTAAGAATGTATTTAGGCCTTGGAGGCAAGGGAAATTGATTGCCATGAATAGCGCCGTTCAGTACCAGCCCCATCCCCAGCCCCCGGCCTCTCGCCTGACCCTGGTGGAAGTGGAAGCCCCCTCTGAAACCCAGCCCGTCGGGGTCAGCGCGGCTTGGCGCAAGTTATTGATGCAAGCTGAGATGGCCGCTCCTCATGTGCAGGTTGCAGCCATCGAGGGAGAGCACGGAACCGGCAAGCACACGCTGGCCCGCTATCTTTTCACCCGCTCTCCGTTGGCCGCCACCAGCTTCCAGCGCCGTGATGCGCGCGAGTGGCTGGTCAACGACGCCGACCCCGCCACCCTCACCGGCTTTACCTACCTGGACCGGGTAGATCTGCTGGCGCCTCCGGGGCAGGGCTTGCTGCTCGGCGTGCTCAAGGCCCTCCAGGATCGTCCGCCGGGCCGCTTTGTCCTCCTCGGCTCCTCGCAAACCTCGCTGCGCCAGATGGCCGCGCAAGGGCTTCTGCTGCCCGACCTCGCCTTCCGCCTCACCGCCGTTCGCTTTGCCGTCCCCCCGCTGCGCCAGCGCCGGGAAGATATTACCGTCCTCGCCCAATCGCTGCTGGACCGCATCTGCCGCCTTTATCAGCAGCGCCCGGTCATTCTCGGCCCCGGCACGCTGGCCCGGCTCTTGCAGCACAACTGGCCGGGAAACGTGCGCGAACTGGCCGCCGTTCTCGAAACCGCGCTGCTGGAAGCCGCCAACGGCGTCATCCGCCCCGACGACCTCGCCCTGCCCTCGGGCCTCGAATCCCCGCTCGATGCGCAGCAGCAGCAGATGCAGACGGCATTGCACGCCGACGGCCTCAACCTCGACGCCATCATTCAGCATCATGTGCAGTACGTCCTGGACCTGAATCGCGGCAACAAACTCCGCGCCGCCCGCCAACTCGGCATCAGCCGTTCCACCCTCTACCGCATCCTCGGCAACGAAAATATTCTCTCCCATTGAAAATTCCGGCTGCCCTGATCATCCACGAGCCTCATCCTGATTGCCCGTGCCAAATCAGATGGAGCGTTTTTTTGGAGTCTTTTACCGTTGGATTCCCGTTCGCGACTTTGGACCGGGAATCCCTGAAAAGTTGAAAGAGCGGATCTTCGATCCGTTCTTCCGCGCGGATGCTTCAGGCGACGAGCAAACTGGTGGAGTGGGCCTGGGCCGGGCGATTGCGCAAAGAGCCGCGCGCGTTCACCACGGAGACATCGCTGCGACGAACGCGTCTCCGGGCGCCTTTCTGACAATAATGCCGCCGCTGCATCCTGAGGCTCAACAGGCGAGACCGCAGAAGCTGTAGGCGAATGCGCTCCCTACGAGGAACTCGCATTTCTACTTCGCGGTAAAGCTCACCTCGATCTTGCTGCCGTAGTATTTCACCGTCTTCACGCTCGCGCTTCCCTCGCCGATTCCGGCATTCGCATTTTGAGAAGCGAGTTCGATGCGCAGTGTGCGGGCCGCCGTCATTCCAGGGAAGGCGCCCTTGCGCTCGCCGATTGTGAGAGTCTTGGCCGCGTCACTCCAGATCAACTCGTAAGCGGCGTACAGCCCCTTCTCGTAGTTGTAGGATTCGTTGTCGTCCTCATAGATTGTGAAGCGCGCGTCCGCTCCTGGAAAGACACGAATCTCGTAAGGCGCGTCGAGCTTCTCTGTCGCATACTGAACGGCAGGTCCCATCGGGATGATCGATCCCGCGCGCACAAAGAGCGGGAAGCGGTTCAGCGGGTAATGGCCCGAGACCTTCTGCCCGCCCTCGTAACGCGCATTGGTCCAGAAGTCGAACCAGGCGGCGTTCTTCGGCAGGTAAGTGGCATAGGAGTTGTCGAGCGAGGGCTTTGCGTTGCGAAGGGCTTCGAGTTCCGACGGCATGCGCCAGCTCAAACGCAGGACACGCTGGCCGGCGCCGTTGAAGTAGTCGATTTTGATGGCTGCCTTCTGTCCCTTTTGCAGAACCACCTTCCCGAAGCGGTAGCGCGGAGTGTTGTTGCTCCAGTCTTCGGCGACGCGCTTGCCGTCGATCCACAGGCGCGCACCGTCGTCGACTTCCACGCCGATCTCATACTCGCCGTCCTCGGGCGCAGTGAGAAATCCCTGCCATCGCGCTGAGAAGTTGTCGAGACTCTTCAATCCCGCTGGAAACTCCTGCAGAGGAGGTCCGGGCCAGTTGTGATCGACCTTTGCATCGATCTCCTTGCCTGCCGGCTTCTCGAAGTTCGTACCCTCGAAGTACTCAACTTCGAGTCCTGGTTTACCGCCGGGAGTGGTCAGAGCCTCGGCAGGGATGATCGGAGCGGGCGGCGCGCCAACATGATACATGGCGCGCGTGATGGGATGGACGAGGAAAGCGTGCCCGAACATATAGGCGTCGTCGATCTTGCGCACGGCTGCATCGTCGGGAAAGTCCATCGGCAGGCCGCGCATCATGGTATAGCTCTTGCTGGTGCTCATCCAGGCCAGGCTGTAGATGTAAGGCAGCAAACGGTACCGTAAATGCGCCGCATCGACAAACGACTCGTAGATCTCGGGCGCGAAGGATTTGAAGATGTAGGGCTCGCGCTCGATGCCCGATCCGTGAATGCGATAGATCGGGTTCAGCGCGCCGAACTGATGCCAGCGCGCGTAGAGTTCCTGATACTCGGGGTTCTGTTCGCCGCCCGTATAGTTGACGAAGAAGCCGCCCGTGTCCTGTGTCCAGTAGGGCAGGCCCGACAAGGCGATGTTGATGCCGCCGGCAATCTGCGCGTGCAGCGTGTTCCAACTTGCCGTGGTGTCGCCCGACCAGGGTACGGCCGCGTAGCGCTGCTGCCCGGCCCAGGCCGAGCGGGTGAGCGTGAAGACGCGCTTGTTACCGGTGGCTCGCTGTCCCTCGTAGGTGCCTTGCGTAGTGACGAGTGTGTACGGATTCAAATAGCGCGTGAAGTCGCCCATGGCGTTGCGGCCCAGACCCTTGATGTCGGCCTCGACCTCCGAGGGAACGTGACAAGCCCCGCCGACCTCGACCTCGGTTCCGTCCATCCACAGCGCATCGACGCCCACATCGAGCAGGCCCTTCTTGATGTACTTGAAATAGATGGCGCGGCCCTCCGGGCTGTAGGCATCGTAGACGCGCGCCTGCTTTGAAATCCAGTGCAACGGCGTAAAGCGCAGTCCCTTGGCGTCGAGGTCGCGCCCGAGCGCTGTGTCGTTGCCGACCGTGGGCCAGATTGAGTTCATCAGCTTGACGTGCAGTTCGTTGTGCAGCGTGTTGGTCAGCCCCACCGGATCGGGATAGCGCTCCTTGTCCCAGGTCATGCCGCTCCAGGTGCCGTCGGCGCCACCCCAGTACTGCCAATCTTGCACGATGTAGTCGAGCGGGAACTGCGCGTTGCGGAAGTTGCGCACAACCTCGACGAGCCGATCTTGCGTCTTGTAGCGCTCCTTGCTCATGAAAAGTCCGTAGGCCTGGCGCGCGAACATCGGCGCCTGCCCGGTGAGCTGGCGATAGCCGGCGATGACGCCGTCCATGTCGTCCGCTGCAACGAAGTAGTAATCCACGCCCGCCGGCGCGCTTTCGGCCCAGAACGATGCGCCCTCGGCCGAGTCCTTGAAGATCGACTTCGAATAGATGTCCCAAAGAATTCCGTAGCGGCGCGTCGAGATCAGCACCGGCACCACCGAGCCGATGTTGGTCTGCACCATCAGAACCTCCTGGCCGCGGTAGTCCATGTAGGAATCGTTGTACTGGCCGAGTCCGTAGAGCGACTCATCCGGCGCAAGCGTGAAGGTCTGCTTCACCTCATAGGTCGGCTCGCCGGAGATCGTGACCTCCTTCAGCTCCGCCGGCTTCTCCGCGCGCTCGCGCGTAATCTCGACCCCATTGGGCTTCAGGAACGTCAACGCGCCTGTCTGCTTGTCGATGACGACGGTCAATTCCGCCGATGCGACGATCAACTGCCCAGGCTTCTCGTCCACGCGAAACGAAATCGCTTCTGGGTGAACAATGACCGCAAGACTGGGCTGTGCTGTGTGGACCGACCCCAACGTGGTGTTGACGCGCACGATGCGCGGGCCGTAGAAGAGGACGTTCTTTACGATCCGCCCAACGCGTACCTGAACCCCGTTCTGCAATTGGGTCGAGGCAAAGGTTCCTTGATTGGCCTGCGCGGCTGGCACTGCCGCCAGTTGATCCGCCTTGTCCAAGCCTGTGGGCTTCGCAAGTGTTTGAGCCGTTGCGACTGCAGTTGCGCAAATCAGCATCGCTGTAAAAAATGACAGACGCGTCCGTTTCGCTTGCATGACTTTCTCCTTCGTCCCCGGCGTTTCAGTTGAAATGCCAGGGAAGGTTCTACTCGGGAATTTTGACGGTTCCTTGAATGTTGAATTCCACACTGGCGCCAGCTTGCGTGTCGCCCGGCTGTGCGCCGCCGACGAACAGCGTGTACTGTCCCTCGACAATTGTCGGATCGCCAGCCGCAGTGACCATGCTCAGATCGCGCGGATTGAGATGGAAGACCGCCTTGCGCGTCTCGCCCGGCGCGAGGTGAATGCGTTCAAATCCGCGCAGTGCCAGTAGCGGTGCGCCGTCCACCGGGGGAAACTTCAAGTATAGTTCCGTCACCTCGTCGCCAGCCAGCTTGCCGGTATTCGTAATCTCGACCTCGGCGGAGAGCGGATCGCCCGCCTTGACGGCGTTCGCGCTCAGCTTCAGGCCGCTGTATTTGAAGGTCGTGTAGCTCAGGCCGAATCCGAACGGGAAGAGCGGCTTGCCCGTGAAGTAGCGATAGATTCTGCCCTTCATCGCGTAATCGCTGAATGACGGCAGTTGATCGAGGCCCTTGTAAAAAGTGATGGGCAGCCTTCCGGCAGGATTGTTGCTGCCCGAGAGCGTTTCCGCTACCGCGGCGCCACCCTCTTCACCCGGATAGAACGCATCGATGACCGCGTTGGCGAGCTTCGATGCCTTGTTGATGGCCAGCGCGCTGCCGTTGGTGAGAACTAGCACCAGCGGTTTGCCAGCGGCCCCCAGCGCGGTAACCAATTCCTGCTCGGGCTTGGGCAAATCGATCGAAGTCCGGTCGCCGCCATTGAATCCAGGCTCTTCCACAGACCTCTCCTCGCCTTCGAGTTCGCTGGTGATGCCCACAACCACAACCACGACGTCAGAGTTCTTCGCTGCTTCAACGGCCTGTGCCAGTCGCTGCGTCTCGGGCTTGATCCAAACCAGTTCACCGTACATCTTGCCATTGTCGGGCGGTTCATAGCTAACATCCAGATCGACCGGCTTGCCGGCATCGAAGTAGATCTGGACCAGCCGCGTTCGATCAGGATAAGGTCGGCGTAGCCCAGCAGCAGAAACCCGGCCAGCGGCAAGAACACAATTGGGCTATGCGCCAGCAGACCAAGAAACGCAATGCTGGTCACCAGCAGCACGAGCGAGCGCCAAATGCGCGAACGGCTGAAGTTCGAGAGCAATGCCACAGCGAGGCCAAAGGCTACAAACTGAAGAGAAGCGTTATCCATGGCTATTTTCCTTGCTCCGATGCAGTTTGCGACCGCGTGGCGGCTCTGAGTGCGGGAACAGCGCCGTTCGTGAGCTCCTTAGCTAGGAGCCTCGATATCGTTGTATGCCCGTTGCCGTTAGGATGACCATCCACTGAAAAGTAGCCTTTCTCGGGATTAGGTAAATTGCGATAATCTGGCAAAATGTCTACATAGATTCCGCCGTGGCGCTTGATAAGAGTGCGGAGTTCGTCGTCAAGCTTATAAGGGTCGTAGCCTGCAGGCCATTGGCCCATGGAGACCATGGCGGCTTGGGCGCGATTCGGCACCAACACCACAACAAGTGGTACACCTGCCGCCTTAGATCGGGCTGTAATGTCTGCGAAATACGCATCTGCAATCTGCAAGTGACTTTGCCAGTATATGTTCAATGCAGACCTCAGGAACAGCATTCCCTCTTCCGCGTTTTCCTGCTGAACAGTTTTCACGTACAAGCTTTGGCTCTGGTACAGGTAGTAACGAAGCACATTCGCGGCGCGTGTTTCTCCCAAGATTTTGGCAATTGCATCCATGCCAGACATGGTAGTGAATGCGTCATGTATGGCGTGCCATTTTCTCATCAAGGCTCCTTCCCTAATCCTAGCTTGCGATTCTGGGGGCTTGATGGCCTCCCCCTGATTGATATCCCAAGGAGTCAATACCCATAAAATCATATCTGGATTAACCGCTAAGGCGTCGTTGAAGCGCATTGCAACAGCATGCGGCCCTCCACCTTCTCCCGCCATGGATTCGTTATAAAGCTCAACACTGCGCCCCGTTAGCTGGGACAGTTCCGACGGCAGCAGCGCGGCATAGGATCTCTCTGCCTGAACTGCGTATCCAAAGTTAAAAGAGGAACCTACCATTACGATCCTGTAAGTCGATGACGACTTAGGACCAAACTCCACATTTGATCGGTATCCGTTATGATTGAACTGATATTTAACCGGTAGAGTCTCTTCAAGACTCTTTCCCCATGACACGCATCCCGGAATCCCCCGGGTAGGCGACTTGGGATCGTTGAACACCATGCAGTCTTCCATATGTGTATTTAGCGTGATAAAGACCCACCGTGAAATAAGTTCGCAGGAGCCCGCTAACAAGAAGACCGTCAAGAAGCAAAGCGCAGGCAGCAGAAGCCAGTCACGTCGCGGCAGTTTAGCATAATTACCCTTCTCGGACTCCGCAGCATTGGATAACGTCATGCGTTCGGTATCTCCTTGATCTCCCCAAAGTCTTTCGAAACAACTTTCATCGGTGCGCTCTCCGGTTTGGCTCCTTCCAGGAGAAGTTCCCAGTGCGTCTGGCCAGACGTTTCTTCCGTCGTTTTCGTAAAGCCGAGCTTGGTATAGTGATCAACAACAAGCTTGTTGCGGTCCGAAGGTCGGTAAACGCCATTGAGCTTATGTATGCCCGCGCCGCGCGCGTGCTCCAATATCTCGCGTAACACCACGTGTTCCACCTTGCGCCCCAGCACACGGCAACTCATCAGCCAGGTATCGATCTCCCAACCCCTTCATGCCATTTTACATATTTATACCTGCTTTTTCACTACTCCAACCTCAATGATTTGTTCATCCGCGCCGACTTTGGGGCATAAGGGGTAAGTCTTGACCCACGACCGCCGCCCCGCGTTTTCAAGGGCTTGCATGGGTCAAATGTCAAGGCCATAATTAAACCATGAAATACGGCTATGCCCGCGTATCTACTGACGACCAGAGTACAGCCTTGCAGCTCGCCGCCTTGAAGCGGGCCGGATGCAAGACGTTTTTCAAGGACCAGGGCTTGTCAGGAGCCACGACCAAGCGCCCTGCCCTGCTCCGTTGCCTCAAGGCATTGCACGACGGCGATACCGGGCACTTGCATTGTGATCTGAGGCGAGAAGCAAAAGGGGATAGTCGTTTAGTTGTGTGCATGGAAAAGGTGGGCGTGGACACGCGCCAACAGGTGCAAGCCATGGTTCGCCCCAGTCAGGAGCTGACGCTCAACTTCACTCCGGTTGTGGCTCAGGGGCTGATCTCGGCCAGCAACGGGGGCGGAGTCCAGCAAATCGACAGCGACCGCGCTTCCCTGGCCATCATCTACTCCTACGGCGACTTCACCGCCGCCACCAGCTAAGTGCGCTCCGACGACCTGGCCGCGCCGCCGCTTGAAATCAAACGCGACAACTGCGTTCCAGACAATAAGGTCAAGGCCTTCTTCCAGAATCCCTTCGCCCATCTGGAGGCCGCTCAAAGCGCGCCGCTGAAGATTGAAAAGGCTCTTGTCGGGCAGGTTCGCCGTCTTCTTCCTGCCAGAGATTAAAGGCAAAACCCTGGAGGAGATTGAGTCGCGCTTCGAGGGCTGCGGCGAGGCCTGAAGGCCGATGAACTGAACCTGAAACTGTGCAAAGAAACAAAAATGCCATTGAGCCGGGATTGGAACGATTGCAGAGAAGACGCAACGAGGATATTGGTAATAAATTCAGCAAGTTAGCGTCCGCTTCGCGGACCTGGCAAGTTAGCGAGTTGGCGGCGACATTGGCAATGAGAAGTTTCATCCCCCGTGGGGCGGCGAAGCCGGTGGGGGACTCGGTAGAAACAAAGCGCCTACCCCACGCTGAAGCGCGGAGCTAATCACCATTGCGCACACGGCGCGGGGAAATCGACAACCATTTCGGAAAAAATCTCCATTTTTGTTCTATTTTGGATTTTCTGTCAAAGGGGAAAAAAGGAAAAAGTCCGTTAAGTAACTGAATAAAAAGGAGAAAACAGGCATGACTTGGATTGCACTTAATTTCGGGGAGATTCGGTACGCTTAGAACATTCAACGATGAAGAGAGCAGCAGGGGAGAGAAGACGACTCTCTCAAAATCAGATACGGACAGATTCCGCGGATTCGCAGGCGTGGGGAGAGACTGAGAGCGTAGGCAGAGAGCCAAAGAGGCATCGACCTTGGCGAAGGGCCGCACCGGGAAGTGGTGTAAGCGGCTGAAGGCGGGATGGATTTGGCGGATCGAATTGCACTGCGATATAGGCTTTCTCCGAGTTGAAGCGGAGCAGCGAGGGGCTGAGCAAGCAGGCTTCCTCAGAGAGATGAAGCCGCAGAACCTTCGCGGCAACCGATGAACCAATTCGGCGGAAGCAGGGGTGGTTCCGAGAGGAATGGCCCCCTTTCCCTTTCTACGGAGCAGAAGGCGAGGCCGTGGAGTGATGGGACGGGATTGGCGGACAAATGGAAGTGGCAGGACAGAGGCAAGCGGTGGTAAAGAAGCCGCGTGGAGCAGGGGCGCAGAAGAAGAGAGTCAACCCTGGAAGAGCAAGGTTAAGCAAAGCGGCGGACGAAAACCTTGCGGTGTTTAGCGAGGATATTGCGTTCATGCTTTTGGAAAAGACAATCAAAGGCGACGTAACAAGCGCAAAATTGTTGGTAGCGCTTGCGGAGGGGCAGTTTGATTGTGAGGATGAGGGCACGGTGCGCACTCTGCTGAGCCTTGCAGAGAGATTGGCTGCTGAGCCGGAGTGCAGTGGAGTGGTGATCGACGCGAAGTGGGAGGACGGCTCCGCTCAACGAGAGACGGATTTGGTGATTCGGTCTGGTTGACGCGAAGTTGAAACCAACATGAGCAGCCCCCTTCGACTTTAATCAGGTGAATGATTAGGGTTTACGGATTCCCAGGTCCCAAAAGCGGGACCTGGGGCGCCCAAGATTCATTGGCTTGGAAGAAAAGACATTGCAGGGAAGACGGCAGCGAGGGAAAGCCTCACTGGCGCGCTCCCAGGAAGAAAGAAGAGAGACGGATGAAGCTCACAAATCACGAGTGGTTGCGCGCCGGTAAATGGCTGGGAGTGTTGACGATTGGCTTGGGCCTGATGGGCATCGCGCTGGAGGGATCGGCCAGCGGGCAAGCGTTCAGCACAACGACGGTTCAGGGGACGGTGTATCTGGCCAATGGCCAGCCGGGCTCGGGGACAGTGGTGGTGAGCTGGCCGTCGTTTACCACGGCGAGCGGGCAGTTGGTGGCGGCCGACAGCACGACGGTTGCGATTGCGCCGGACGGATTTTTAAGCGTGAGCCTTGCGCCTAACTTGGGGTCAACGCCGGCGGGGCAGTATTACACGGCGGTCTACTATATGAGCGATAAGTCGACGCACACCCAGTACTGGGTGGTTCCGGCGGGGGCTCAAGCGACGCTGGGGCAGGTTCAGGCGCAACTGATGCCCGCGGCGCAGGCGGTGCAGACGGTGAGCAAGGCGTATGTGGATCAGGCGATTGCGGAGCTTGCTGGAAGCCTGCTGACCACATCGGGCGCGACGATGACTGGACCATTGACGTTGTGCTGTGATCCGGTGCAGCCGTTGCAAGCGGCTGATAAACGCTATGTGGATAATACATTTGCGGAGGCGGTTCCAATCACAGGCGGTACGGTGACGGGGTCACTGACGGCTCTGAAGCTGGGCGGGATCTATCAGGCAGACCAGTATCCTGGGGTGGATTTTGGGGCAAAGCTGCAGGCTTGCTTGAACGGCCTCAGCGCGAGTTACGGCGGAACGTGCGATGCGCGGAATTTCACGGGAAATCTGTCGATGGGATCGAATCTGACGATAGCGACGGCGAATGCCACAGTGCAGCTTCCATGCGCGACCATTTCGACATCCAACCAGATCATTGTTACGGCGGGAACCAGGAATGTATCGTTGCGGGGATGCGCGCTGCGCGGTGCCAGCAATGCCAGCGGAAGCCAGGGCGGCACGGTGTTTCTGTATTCGGGAAGCGGGGAGATGGTGCAGGTGGGAGATCCGACTTATGCAGCAGATACTTCGGGATTCCATCTGGACAACGCAGTTATCAACACCACGAGCGCCACGAGCGCCACGGCGCAAGGATTGGTGGCGTACCGCACACAAGAAATGGACCTGGAAAGCCTGTATTTTCTAGGTAACTCTAACCAGACGGGCATAACACTGGATGGAACCGGGAATTATACTGGTGGAACCTTTTATGACGACCAATTCGGCGGATTCCAAACGGCTGTGAACGGCATCGGACACCAGATTACCAATTCCGCGACGACGGACTGGCTGAACGCAAGCACATTTGTGCGGTTGCACATTAATTGCCCAACGAGCGGGGGAAATCCGATCAGTGGGAGTTATGGAATCAACCTGGCACAAGGCGATGGAAATACCTTTACCGGCGGCGATGTGGAGGGATGCTCGACGGCCCTGCACCTAGGGCCGAACGCGCAGAATAACACGATTGTGGGATTGCGGAACGAAAACTCGACAAATCAGATAGTGGCCGACGCGGGCAGTTCGTTTAATAGTTGGATGTCCGGCGGGACAATGTTTACCGGGAAGTTAATCGACAACGGCACGCGCAACAGCTTTCTGGATACTTTTCATCGGAGTTTCAACGGATTGAATGGTGACTGGTACGGGAGCCAGCAGGATGCGACGCTGACCAATCACTGGCGGCTGGGGATCGGAACGGGGAACGAACGCGGGTTGCAGAATCGCTACCAGACCGATTATGGCTACCGGTGGACGATGGGATTGAGCGACGCGACGGCGGGCGAGCAGTTCTACGAAATTCTGGATGAGCTGAACAATGTTTACCGGTTTGCGATCGGACAGTATAACAACGGACAATCGAGCACTAATAACCAAACCGTGATCAATTCGGCAGGCACGGGCGCAATCGTATTGAATGGGTCGAATAATTCGGGGACCGGGGGCGTGGTATTCGGCTCGGGCGGAGCGAGCGAGGCAACGGTTGCAACGATCAGCAACGCCGGAAACGCGCAATTCAATGGAACGCTTCTGGTGAGCGGGACGACGCAATCAGCGGGAACGATGACGGTGCGCAACAACGCGGATGCGGAGGTTGATTACTACCTTTGGCCAGGGCTGACCACCAGCCAGAAGGGTTCATTTACTTACAAGGACTGGAACGGCAACAGCCAATGGTACATGGTAAAGGACGCGAGCAATAACTGGGCGCTGAATTCGGCGATTGGCGGATTGGACAGCTTCAAGGCGTATCAGAGCAGTAATAGCGGCGACACGTATATTGATGCATCGAACGGCAGCGGCGCAGTCCGGATCAATTATGAAACCGGATCGGGCACGCAGTTCAAGGTCTATGGGGGAAACAGCAGCACGCTCTATGCCGCATTTAGCGGGAGTAATGTAATTCAGTTTCCTGGGCTTGCGGCGAGCAGCGGCTATAACTGCCTGCAGATTGATAACTCGGGATACATTACGAACACGGGCGCGGCTTGCGGCGCGGGCGGCAGTTCGGGCACGGTGAACTCCGGCACGAGCGGCCAGATCGCCTATTACAGCGCCACGGGAACAGCGGTGTCAGGCATCAGCACGGTGCCGGTCAGCGCGGGAGGAACCGGATCTTCGACCGCATCCGGAGCGCTGGCAAATCTGTTGCCAGGGGTGACCTCGAATGGATCGAATGGAGTAGTTGTTGCGGGAAGCACTCAATTGAACGGTACGCTGCAAGTGGCCGGCACAAGCACCTTTGGCGGCACGACGACGGTGGAGAACCAGGCAAATGCGGAGATCGATTCAACGCTGTGGGCTGGATCGACAGCCAGTCAGAAAGAGTCTTTCAGTTATAAGGACTGGAACGGCAACAGCCAGTGGTACATGATGAAGGACACAAGCAATAACTGGGCGTTGAATTCGGCGACTGGGGGACTGGACAGCTTCAAAGCCTACCAGAGCACGAACACTGGTGATACCTATATCAATGCATCCAACTCAACCGGTATGGTTCGCATCAACTATGAACCGGGCTCAGGCTCGGCATTCACCGTTTACGGCGGAAACAATAGCAGCATCTACGCCAGCTTTACTGGAACAACCTCGATCAAATTTCCAGGGCTTGCCGCCAGCAGCGGGCATAACTGCCTTCAGATCGACAACTCGGGAAATATTACCAATACCGGCGCGGCGTGCGGCACAGGGAGCACTAACGGCACGGTCAACTCCGGGACCACAGGACAGATAGGCTATTACAGCGGAACTGGAACCGCGATTTCCGGGATAAGCACGGTTCCCATTACGGCAGGAGGAACAAACGCATCGACCGCCTCCGGCGGGCTGGCCAATCTGGGCGGGGCGGCGCTGTCCGGCGCGACCTTTACCGGGCCGGTAAGTGTTGGGAGCACGCTTTCAGTTGCCAACGACACTAGCATAGGGCCGCGGTACGATGTTACGAACTCCGTATTTGGGGCCAAAGGAGACGGATCCACGGACGATACTCTTGCCATTCAAGCGGCCTTCAATGCGTGCTGGAATAGCGGGGCGCCGCCTCACGGTGGAATCATCGAGTTTCCTGGAAATCACGACTATGTAGTCTCCGCAACGATCAACGCGTATGACGGCTGCCAGATTGAAGGGACGACCGGCAATGGGAGCGGGGGATATTCACCTCCTCGATTGTTATGGAATGGTTCAATTCCAGGCACAGCTTACAGCATAACCGGGGTTACGGTTGCAACCAATTCGACACCGGTCTATGCGCCAAGTTCTCCGGCTCCCTATCCTCAGCCGTACATTGCGACATTTACCGCGAGCAACGGGCTTACCGCGGGGCAATGGGTAGACATCGAGGGACTAAGTCTGGCCGGTGACAAGGGGCTGAACCGGGGGATCTTCCAGGTAGCTTCGGCAACCGCGACAAGCTTTACGGTGGCAGTGCCCATTACAGTTACAACAGGCAGCTATACCGACACGGGAACCGCGACGGCCGCCAATGTCTTTGTTGCATTCGACGCCGGTGCCAGGTATGAGCAAGCGGTAAGCAACATAGTGCTTGGGAATAAGCTAATCACCCAGACGAATACCTATCAGGTGGGGTTCTATTTCGGTTCCCGTGTAGACACCGGCACCAGAATATGGCACGGCGAAGTCTCTGGAGCCACGGAGTACAGCTACTATTTTTCGAGTGGCGGAATCAACATTGATTTTGACAAGGGCTGGAGATCGGATGGCGCGGGAATCGCGGCAATCTACTGGAGAGTTGGGGGCGGCGACTCTTTTGGGATGGCCAATGGAACGGTGGATAACAACCGCGGTGCCTACGGCTCCGCAAGCAGCGGAGCGGCCGTGATTCTGGATAACCAGTCCTCGTGCGGAGCTATATACCTTACTTCCAGGAATATAAAGGTGGAGGTCAATACGACGCTGACTTCTGGTTTGGGAGTATTTACGCTCTACGATTGCCCGTCGGCGGGAAATGGAGAGCAGTTTCTTCTCAACTTTGATACTACCTGGGTGGCTCCAGCGAGCGGCGGCACTGCCGGATTCAATTTTCCATCATTTGTGATGTCGCCTGCCAACGACAAAGCGCTAGTGTTAAGCGCAATGAATAGCCAGTTTGGCAGCGGGACAGGATCGAATACGACAGCGTCGTTTGTGGGGATACCAGGGCTCTCACGGGGCAACATCCTTGGAGCCAACGGAATGATTCCTCTGCTCACATATTCCCCATCCATCGCGAGTTCCGGAATCAGTCCGAGCGCGTCGGCTTCACCGGCACAAGTATTCGGTGATCTGAATATCAGCCAGTTGTGGCAGTATGGCATTCACGCGTCGAGTTTTCTTTACTCGGACACGGCATTTGCGGCGCTGCCGAATGCAACGACGCTTTACGCGGGCCAAATTCTTGCGCCGCCGAGTTACTGGAATGGAGTCAATGGAAAGCGGTATGCCCTGGACGTGGTGTACCAGACAGGAACGACGGGCAGTCCGAATGGCGGAGCTAGCACCTGCTCTGGTTCGAGCGGCACGAGTGTGCTGACTTGCACGAGCGCGACCGACCTTTCGGCCGGCGAGAAAATCTCAATTGGGACGGATACGAACAAGACGATCAATACTGTGGATGCGACCCTGCCGGGTGCGGTACTGGTCAATCTGACAAGCAATTTAGCCTCCACGTATACCAGCCAAGCGCTGACATTTTCCGCGCCTGTGCTGGCCTCGGAGATACAGATGCCGACGAAGACCTCCAGCGCGCCAACCACTTTAGCATGGTCGCAGGGTGACCTGGAAGAGAACTCCGGGGCAACGGCGAATGGAATTGCGGCGTGGGTGAACGTGGCAGCCGGAACGCCGGGAACATGGGCTGGGATTCCGCTGGGAAACAGCAGCGGGCAGATTACAGCTTCTCAGATTGCTTCCGGGTCTCTTCAAGGCACAGATGTAAAAGTTATGACAGCAGGCACTGTGTCTGGAACGTCGGTTCCACTTTGCACGGACGCGAATGGAGGGGCGACGACGACAGGCTGCCCGGTTGTGTCGGGAATCGTAGCTGTGGCGAATGGCGGCACGGGCGTGGCGAGCGCGTCGCAAAACACCGTCTTTGCTGGTCCCACAAGCGGGAGCGGCGCACCGGGATTCCGGGCCCTTGTGTCGAGCGACATTCCGAACAATGCGGCGAATACGACGGGGACGGCGGCGGGATTTACCGGCACGCTGGCAGGAGATGTTACTGGGAGTCAATCGGCGACAACGGTTGGCAAGATCAACGGCGGAAGCATACCGGCATCGGCGAATGGGTTGAGTTCCAACGCGAGCAGCCAATTGGTTGCTTCGACTTCGCACAATCTGAGTGTGCCGGCGAATTGCGTGGCGGCATCTGGATCGGGGACAGCGTATACGTGCTCGACGACGCCCACCTTTACGCCAGCCACGGGCGACCATATTCAGTTCAAGGCGGATGTGGCCAATACGGGATCGGCGACGTTGAACGTGAATGGCGCAGGTGCGACGACGATTTACAAATGGGGCAACACTTCTGCGCTGGCCGCGGGAGATCTTCAGGCCGGACACTGGATCAGCGCGACCTACGACGGAAGCCATTGGCAGCTTGAAGGACAGTTGGGCAATGCGAATGCGACGCAAGTGAACAGCGCGTCTCTGCCGGCGTCGGCGAATGTGTTGAGTACGAATGCGAGCAGCCAGGTGGTTGCATCGACGTCGCACAATCTAAGTGTGCCGGCGAATTGCGTGGCGGCATCTGGCTCGGGGACAGCGTACACGTGCTCGACATTGCCGACCTTTACGCCAGTCACGGGCGATCACATTCAGTTCAAGGCGGATGTGGCCAACACGGGCGGCGCTACGCTGGCGGTAAATGGAGCTGCGGCAGCGTCGATCAAGAAATGGGGCGGGGCCGGCAACCTGATAGCGAATGACCTTTTGGCAGGGCACTGGGTATCGGCGACATTTGACGGGACGTATTGGCAGCTTGAGGGTCAACTGGGAAATGCCAACGCGACGCAACTGAATGGGACGGCGATCAGCGGGTTGTCGGGCAGCGGATCGACACTGGCGCTGACGGCCTCGCCGACCTTTACCGGCAATACGACAACTTTCGCAAATAACTCGGCGAATACGGACTATGTTGTGATTCAGCCGGGCACGTCGGGGACCGCGACGCTGGGCGGGATTCAACTGAACAGCGCCGCCGCAACGCCAGTGACGGAGTGGTATATCGAGGAGGATACGAGCTACAACCTGAAGATTCACGATCAGGGCGCGACGACTCCGATGGATATTCTGACCGGCTACATCAATGCCGGGACCAACATCAACTCGCAGGGCACGAGCGCGGTCACGATTAACAATTCGTCGACGGGAGCGGGCACGGGCGGATTTATTGTCTACGAGGGCGGGGCGAACTATAACACGGCTGCCTTGACGGTGACGAGCGCGGGCAATGCGGTTGTGCCGGGAACTTTGGCGGCCGGGGGGACCATCAGCGGTGGGATGGGGGTATCGCTTTCCAGCGCGACGAGCATCGCGGCAACGAGTTTTACCAGCACTGGGCTGGTGCTGCCGGCGATTCCGGTGAGCACGACCAAGCGCGGCATGTGCGTGCTGATCTGGGAGCAGAACACGGCGGTGGGCACGGTGCAATTCGGAATGGGGATGAACAATGCGCCTACGAACCTTTGGGTAATCAATCAGGACTCGCCGGGAACGTACAAAGCGCCGACTTACACGACGATCGCATCGACAGCGACGGCGGCGGTTTCGGCGGCGGATGCGCCCAGCGCAACGGCGACAGGGTATCGGGACGAGATTGAATTTACTCTTGCAACGGGCAGTTCCAACGCGGTGACGGTGACGGTCTATGGGCTTACCAGCAGCACTTCGGACGCGCTGGTGATTGAGCCGGGAAGTTACTGCACCTGGCTGCCGTAAGAAGTCTTACTGATCCTGCCCCTCAACAGTGTGATTGGTCTCCCACCCATTTCGTAAAAAATGCGGAAAGGATGGGGCACGGTGTTCTAGAACTTCTGGGCCGGATCAGTAAGGAATAAGAGATGTTTGGAGAGAGTCTTCGACGATATTTCCGGTGAATGCGGATGATTTGGGAAAACAATTGGCAGGTTAGCTTCCGCTTCGCGGAAATAGCAAGTTAGCGAGTTAGCGTCAGTTTATCCCATCTGTAACTTGCAGCGGCGAGCGGGCTGCGCTTAACAGCGTGTGTTGAAAGTCGAAGAGGCCGGAAAACCATCCCCCAGGGGCTAAAGCCCACTTTTATTTGAGCCATTTACGGCACGACTAAAGTCGTGCCCTTTCAAAACAGGACTTTCACTACGGGCTGCTGATGAACAAGGCTGGTTAGGTTCTTGGTTTCCCACCCATTCCGCAAAAAGCGCGGAATGGATGGGGCACGGAGCATTTGTGCATGGAGCATTTGTGGTTTGATCAATCGTTTCGCTTGCCGGGTTGAAATGGGGGATCTTTGGCGGAGATGACAGTGGGGAACGCGGCTTTCGCGGAAGAGTTGGAATTGCATTCCGAGGAGTTGGACGCAGAGGAACTGGAGCGATTTGGGCGGATTTTGGACCAGCGGCCGGTGAGTCTGCGGGGACAGAGTGTGGGGATGGCGCTGGCCGAGCAGCTTCTGCGGGTGAGAACGCGGGAAGGACGGACGGCGGCGTTGAAGGCGAATGCGGCGCAGAGGGCCTTCGAGCGGCGGCGGGGCGAGCGGAACATAGTGCTGAAGGCGCG
>Ga0224559_1000677_pt1 | contig 21278 bp, 18 predicted proteins | sample 714S33034metaG_FD_180676 | JGI IMG/M metagenome (GOLD analysis project Ga0224559, IMG submission 180676) | Peat soil microbial communities from Stordalen Mire, Sweden - 717 S3 30-34 | ecosystem: Environmental > Terrestrial > Soil > Wetlands > Peat | place: Sweden: Norrbotten County, Stordalen... | reverse complement strand
GCATTGGGGGCCTCCTGGCTATCTATGGTCGTTGACAATCCATAGGTGCCTTGTAGTGCCCCCTTTTGTCTACGAAGCTGTGCAATTCGGCCGCGATTCACTGTTGCAAGCAAGATCTGCACCCAACTGAAATAGGCGAAGGAAAAGAGTCCAGCGGTGAAGACGTAATGCTTGAAGTCGGGGCCGAGCGTTCTGTAGGCTTTGACGATGCTCTCTCTTTGGGTTGGCGGGGCGGGTTCATCAACGATGAAGAAGAGAAGCACTACGGCCAGGGCCGCAGGTACCAGGGCCACCAGGAACAAGATCTTGAACGTTGAAGCGGTCTCGCCCAGACGGACCAAGATGAAGTAGGCGCCGATCGGGCCGAGGATCGCACCTGACTTGTCCATGGCTTTGTGGACCCCAAAAGAGAAGCCGGCGTCCTTCTGTGGCGCCATGGACGAGATCCAGGCATCCCGGGGAGCGCCACGAAAAGATTTTCCAAGGCGCTCGATTACGCGAAACGAGGCGGCCGCGAACAAAGTGGTCTGAAGCGCGATGATGGTCTTGGCCAGAGTCGAGAAGGCGTAGCCAAGGATGGTGAGCGTCTTCCGCTTGCCGGTCCTATCGGAGACAAAGCCGGCCACGTAGTCGAGGGACGAGGCCGCGAAGTCCGCCATTCCCTCGATAAGTCCAAGCAGCGCCGCCGAGGCGCCTAGGATAACCGTGAGGAAAATGGAAAAGACGGAGAAGATCATCTCCGAACTGAGGTCGGTCAGGAAGCTGACCAGCCCCAGCATGAAGATGCCGCGATGTACGCCGAGAACCGTCTTCTCCGGGAGGGAGACGTTGTGGCTATTCATGGGCAATTGCGCACGGCAAGTTGGAGCACATCATCGCTTGGGTTTGCTTTTGGCCTTCGCTCTACGCTGAATCGCGTAGCTAATCGCCACAGCTTGTTTGGGCGGCTTGCCCGCTGCGATCTCGGTCTTGATGTTTTGGTTTCGCGCCGTCTTGGATGGTGACTTGATGAGTGGCATGAAGAATCAAACCTTCAGCAGGACCTTGCTGATACCGCCCGCTTCGGCAAGCCGGTGCGCGCTCGCCGCGTCCGCAAGCGAAAATCTCTTCGCAATAGGCAGCCTGAGCTTGCCGGCTTTGACAGCCTCGGCAAGGGCCGCGAGCCGCTTTGAGTCCGCGTGCGTTTGCATGCCCTTGCCAATCACCCCGCGCTCCTTGTCTCCGGGAGGTGGCCCCACGGTGCTCGCGACGACTCCACCATTCCTCACCTTGCCGAGCGCCTTCGCCAATGTGGAACCTCCGACGGTGTCGGCCACGGCATCGAGCATCGGCAGATTGGCAAGCTCTGTATCGACATCGAGCGCGACCACGGTCGACGCGCCCAACGTCTCCGCTTCAGCGCGCTGCTGCTGCCGAACACCGGCGATGACTCGGGCGCCGCGGGCTTTGGCCGCGTACACGGCGGCTCGGCCCACTGCACCTACTGCGCCGGTCACCAATACCGTTTGATTCCCCTGAACATTAGCGGCCTCTTCGACCAGCTGTGCGCCAGTCAGTGCTGCGAGTGGAATGATGGCCGCGTCCTCCAGGCTCATCCCTTTGGAGATGGGTGCCCAAGCCTCTACCGGGGCAGTGACGAACTCTGCATAGCCGCGCTTCACGAAACCGAGCACACGGTCGTCGACCTTGAACTGTGTGACCCCTGATCCCAGCTCCACCACCTGCCCTGACACGTCGACACCGGGGACGAAGGGGAACTGAATGGGCATGAAAGCCTTGTAGTCACCGCTGCGAAGCTTCCAGTCGATGGGGTTGAGGCCGGCCGCCGCCACCTTCACCTTGATTTCTCCAGCTCCGGGCTTCGGCTCTGGAATCTCCGTCAATTTGAGGTGGCTGCTGTCACCGTACTCGCTAAGAACAATCGCTTTCATGCCAGGCCTCCACGTTGTGTTGTGCCGCCGGCCGATTAGGCGAACCCGGCGAACTTACCGACCCGAGAAGCAAAGAGAGAGCCAACGCTGACAAATGCTGCAGCGGCGCTCAGAGCAGCCAACAGGGTTACTTTGGCTCGGCCCGTCTGTCCCCTCAGCAGTCATAATGATTGGATCGAGCCATCAACATGATGGACATGGAACGTGCTGGGAGTCGCTTCCCATATGCAATCGCGCTGACTAGGCGGTGGGGAAGACACTGTCGAGCAAATGGTCGAAATCGTTTCGGCACGTCGACCGGCCCGAAATATGCATTCCGCACGTAGGCAACGCTAGCGATAACACGATGGAGCACTACACATGAGCACGATCACCACCAAGGACGGCACGCTGATCTACTACAAGGATTGGGGCTCGGGTCAGCCGATTGTATTCAGCCACGGATGGCCGCTCAATTCGGATAGTTGGGAGTCCCAGATGGTCTTTCTCGCGTCCCACGGCTATCGCTGTGTGGCGCATGACCGCCGCGGTCATGGCCGGTCCAGTCAACCCTGGGATGGCAACGACATGGACACCTATGCCGATGACCTCGCAGGGCTGATTAACACGTTGGACTTGAAAAATACCGTGCTTGTCGGTTTCTCCGCAGGCGGAGGCGAAGTGGCTCGGTATGTTGGCCGTCACGGCAGCAAGCGTTTGGCCAAGGTCGCACTGGTGTCTGCCGTTCCGCCTCTGATGCTGAAGACGGCGGCCAATCCCGGCGGCCTTGCGAGCGAGGTGTTCGATGGTATCCGTGCCGGATCGCTCGCCGACCGCTCGAAATTCTATCAGGAGCTTGCTAGTGGCCCTTTCTTCGGCTTCAACCGGCCGGGCGCGAAGGTATCACAGGGCATGATTGACTGGTTCTGGCTTCAGGGAATGCAAGCCGGTCACAAGAACACGCTCGATTGCGTCAAGGCCTTTTCCGAGACGGACTTCACCGAGGATCTCAAGAAGTTCGACGTGCCGACGCTGATTCTCCACGGCGATGACGACCAGATCGTTCCAATCGGAGCCAGTGCGCTCCGATCGAGCAAACTCGTCAAGAACGCCAAGCTGGTTGTCTACCCCGGCGCGCCTCACGGACTCACCGAAACGCACAAAGAGAAGCTCAATACAGACCTGCTGGCCTTTATCAAAGCTTGAGCGTAAGCCAAGCTGAAGTGAAGGGCACATTTGGGAAGAGTTACGGACCGAAAGGCACGGCGCCAAATGAAGAGACTTTCGTTATTGTGCCACCGAGATGTAGGGCTCCCCACCACCGGCGAGTTCAGGAAGCGCAACACGCGCTGGATTTCTCCTCCAGGACAAACTCAAGTTGCGGATATCACATATGCGTGTCGTGACCAGCAAAGAAAAGAGCACGTGGGCGATGCTACCACGGCCTGTGAACCCGCCGCTGGCCCAGCGCTCCGTATTTCAGCCTCTGTCCGCCTCGGGGTCCTTCGGCGGCTCGGTTTCCGATGCGCGCTCCAACGCATCGAGCATCGCGTGCGGATCGACGGCCTCTTGCATGACATCGGCTTCGCGATCGACGCGATTGCGCACCATGGGCAGATCGCGACGGAGTTCTTCGACGAGCCCGATGAGCTTGGCCACCTTGTGCTCGGCGAGCAGGTTCACTTGCAAGTCGAGGTGCGAGCGCTCTTCTGCGTTGCGCGTCTGCCGGTTGGCCGTGATGAGGACGAGCGTGGTCATCAAAAGCGCGGACAGCGCGATCATTCCCTGCAGCCAGAAGAAAGGAGGCGGGTCGATGCTGTGCCAGCCGAACAGCTTGGGTGCGACGCCGTTGAGCGCGACCCACGCGACGACGATGGACAAGGTCAGATAGACGGTGCGCGGCTTTCCCAGCGCGGCGGTCAGCACCTCCATCATCCGCTGGTGTTTGCCCAGACGCTGTTGGGCGCGCGCGCGGATTGATGCAACAGATTCGATATCTTCGGACACCTGACCCAACCCCCAACAACCTTCTGACACCGCGCTCTGCCCCGGTCAAGGCGAGAGGGGGCGTTTCTCACATAGTTCCACCGCCTGGAGCGACACTTCCAAGTAGGGTCGAATGAAAACCAGCGCGGGTACAGTCGTGCCGCGCAAGAAGTCGTAGGTTGCGATGTCCAGATCCGGGCGGTTGTACTGAGACAGGTTGAGCGATGTATCGAGCCGCAACGCCAATCTCCCTTGCAGCCGGCGTGGCAGACGGTAAGGCGTCGAACCCGCCGTGTAGCCAGCGCAGGTGCGGCTCCTCTTCCGCAGATATTGCCGGTAGGGAAGGGCGAACTCGACCCCGACGACTCCGCAAATTCGCTGCACGTCAGCATGGGCAAGCGTCTCGACCAGTTCCTCCGCCACGGTTCTGGACATTATTGGCACTCTCGCCGCTAGTGAATACTGCTTCCGCTCATACCGCCCGTTCCGCCACCGGGCGCTCCCCCCAGTGCGTTTCCTGTCCCGCCATGTGCATTGCCGGTGCCCCCTGGGTTTGGAAAGATCGGACTCGGCATCGGTGGCACTGGCGCGGGAAAACCGGAGGTGCGGGCGCAGGGAACTGCGCAGGCACAGTCGCTTGTACCGGCATATCGACCGCACCCACCTTCATTGTTGTGAATGCGACGAAGGAAGATCCAATCGCCCAAATTGCGATGACACGAATGAGTATTTGCATCTTGTCATCATCAAGCAAGTCGCATGCCTACTACGTTACCGGCACCATCACGAGGGCACCATCACGAGGAAAGCTCGCAAGGCCTCATTCAATTTGATGGTGAAGGCATGTCATTATCGGCTGAAGAAGCCCCCATCATGAAGCGTCTCTCGGGCATCATCGCCACGGCCAATCTGAAATCGCATCGCGCAAGCCAGGGACTGGCACCACCTGTTCACCCCGGGAGTCCACGCTCGAATTTCGAATTACGCCATCGAAGTGGATACGCTGGCTGTCTCGCTTCACCCGGAGTTCGGGTCTGGGCATTTCGATCTCGTGATCTCCGAGGCGCGCATGCTTGGCGCAGAGGAAGCGGTCCACCCCTCGATGTCCTTGTCGGTATTCCAGCAACGCACGTGTGAGGCGATGAGCTTGGGCCCGAGGAAGACAGACACATCGTGGTCGCTGCCGCGGATGAGGACGAGTTGGTTCTCCAGGTACGGAGGCACAGAGGAGGACGCGGAACTCTGTCACTTTTGAATCGTCAGACGCATGGGATCCGATACGCGGCGTCGGGTTGGCTCGAATAGTGCTTGGCCAAGGTGGCGATAGGACACGGACTGAACTTGCATGGTCGATAGAGGAATCAAAAATGGACATGCGGACTTGACTTGGGGAGTCCACCTGAGCTGGCGAGGTTTTTTTGAGCGCCTGTACCACAAGTATGCAGACCATGCGGTAGCCGATAGCGCAGCCACCCTCGGCTACTATTTCGTCTTCTCGTTGTTCCCGTTTCTGGTCTTTCTAGCGACGCTGACCGCTTTCATCCCTCACGCGCGGGCATCCCTCGACACGTTGCTGGAGCACGCTCGCTCCCTCCTGCCGTCCGAGGCGATGGGGATTATCAGGTCGCACCTGCACGGGCTTGTGGCCAGCTCCAAGCCGCGCCTGCTGACCCTAGGGCTCGCAGCGGCGCTATACTCGGCTTCACGTGGGGTGAACGGCGTGCGCACGGCTTTGAACCGCGCCTACGACGTCAAGGAGTCCCGCCCACTGTGGAAGACCGAGCTGATCGCATTCGGCATGACCATTGGGGGAGGTGTGCTTCTGCTGGTGGGAATCGCCGTGTTGTTAGCGGGCGGCAGCGCTGGCCAGTGGGCTGCCCATCGTCTCTCCATCGCCGACGAGTATGTCATCGTTCTCAGCTGGATCCGCTGGCCGATTACCACCATCGTCATCATGCTCGCCGCGGCGCTCAGTTACTACCTGCTGCCCGATGTCGAGCAGAAATTCAAGTTCATCACGCCAGGCTCCGTGATTGGGACGCTGGTTTGGTTCCTGGCGAGCTGGAGTTTCGGCGTCTATGTGTCGCACTTCGGCAGCTACAACTTGACCTACGGTTCGATTGGCGGGGTCATCGTGCTTTTGACCTGGTTCTACATCACCGGATTCATCTTGCTCATGGGCGGAGAGATGAACGCCATCATCGAGGACGCCTCGCCCGACGGGAAGGCGAGCGGCGCGCGTGTCCCAGCCGAGGAGCCTCCGCCAGCCGATGAGCGTCCGAGCGCCATGCCTCCAGGCGCAGCAGAATCCGCGAGCGTCGCGGAACGTTCCCGCGGCGGCAAGTCATCTGGGCCGCATGAGCCTGCAGCGTGACGTTGAACGACAAATCGGCATCAGACAGGAGTCTGCCAAATTGATGGCGATGGCACGTCATTTTGGTCGAATAGAACCGAGTGCGCCCACGCCTCCGAGGCACTCGCGAGCCTGATAGAGCGAATCGAGAACAATCCCTTGGTGACAGGCCGTCTTAATATCATAGGTGCGTTGCAGGCGCAGGACGCACCCACGCCGCGCCTCGAAGCCTAAGTCCGAGGATTTCCGTGGCACCCGCGACCTCAGCCACGGCGTAGCGAAGGGGAAAGGTTGGCATGGGGCAAGCATTGGGCTAGCCACCAGATGGGCAGCTCCATGCGTTCACAGACGGCCGTTTGCACGGCTTCGTTCTTGATATGGGTGGTATCCGTCGGCGTTGCCCGAGCCGAGGAAACGGCTGGCGAGGATGCGCCGAAATCAGCGGCCGATTCGACCATCGCGACACCTTCGCCCGATGCTCCACCGCAAAAGGTTGACGACGCCAAGAAGACCGCCAAGGCCGCCGCGCTCACCCCTATCGTTCCGAGCCCGAAGAATCCCTTGCGCCCGGCCTTCCAGCTCTACGCCGAGATCGATCTACCGATCCTGGCCGTCGGGATCGTGTTTGCGGAGGCGCGGCTGGTGCGCTCGCAACCGGCATACTGCGCCCCGCTGTGCAATCGGAACGATCTCAATGCCATCGATCGCGTGACAGCGGGTTATTGGAGCCCCGGCTGGCAAACCGCCTCGGACTACGGCCTCTACGCGGTCGGGGTCGGCGCCGCGACGCTGATTTTCGCGGACGAGGGGATTCTTCCCGGCCTCAACGACAGCGTCGTGGTCGCCGAGTCTGCGCTAGCCGCAACCGCAGTCGCCTCCGTCATGACCCTCGCCGCAGGCCGACCTCGCCCCTTCCTCTACGGAGAAAAGGCGCCACTTTCCGAGCGCAACAGCGCGGACGCAGGACTGTCGTTCCTGAGCAGTCATGCCGCCGTCAGCTTCGCCATCGTAACATCCACCCTCGTGACCATGCGACGACTCCACCCGGGATCGAAGCTGACGTGGCTCGTGGCGGGTATTGGGGGCGCGATGGCAACCTTTGTCGCCACGGCGCGAGTGCTCGGCGGCATGCATTTCATCACCGACGTGGTGGGTGGCGCCACCGTCGGTGCGTCGGTGGGAGTACTCGTCCCCGCGCTGCATGCTTCGCCGGTCTCCGTCGTGCCAATCGCGGGAGTCGGACAGCAAGGCATCGCGCTCAGCGCCCGATTCTGAGATCTTCTCGCTGCCGGGCTGCAAAGGCGTCCACCCAATAGGCGGCATGCGACTTGCTTGGTCCATGAGTTCGAAATGTGGTGATCGTACTGTCAACTTTGGCGTGCTTCTCGTCGGATGATGCAAGGCTGGCGGCTTACTTGATCAATCGATTTGAATCGATCTCGCACAGAGGGAGAATCTCATGAGACCGTGGAAGTTCTTGAAACGCGGAGGACTGCTGTCGGCATTGACCGCCGCAGCCCTCTTTCTGGGGTGGTTCGCTACGGAGCCCAGGTTGGCTTTCGCTTACACGATTTCCAGCCCTATCACCACCGGTTGCCACGAAAAGATCACCACGGACGCCCTCCGAGCGGTGCGCTTGGAACTTGCCACTGCCGCGCCTTTACCGGCAAATAGCAACGAGCGGGCGCTCATCGACGATTTGGAGTTTACGCCTGCGGGGGACATGACCGATCTGGGAGGTGCGACGCTGCTGGTGGGTGTCCGTGACAACGATTTGAAGGGGCGGGATTCCATGGCTCTCAGCCAGCTCGCGCTGGTTCACGGCGATCCCAGCGCGCAGCGCGAGCATTGCCTGCGCAACTCGCACGAAGAAGAGCCGGATGGGTCGGCAAACGCCGTCCGCGACTGTCGCGCCTTCATCGTCGAACGCATTGGAGAGGCTCTCGCCGGGCTGGATGCCACCAGCACGCCCGATCTCGCCGACAGAACGTCACTACCACTGTACCTGTCGCTACGCCACGGCGTGAACGCTTCGCTGCCAACGTACTATGTGCGCATTGGGCAAGCGATTCACGCCATCGAGGACAGCTTCACCCATACCTATCGCAGCCCCGACGAGATGCAAATCACCGTCAATTTGGATTGGGTGGACGAGGCCAATGGAAACCTTGTCGAGGCCACCGACGGGCCGCCGCACTCGACCGAGCTCGACCGCTGTGACGATCCCGACGATTTGCGACAGCGGCGGCGCGAGCTGGCGACGGAAGCGGCCACCGCGGTCTTGCGTACGACACTCGATCCCAACCAAACCAACGACCAGAAGATGGCTGCCGTGGAGGTAATTTTGGACCAGTATCTCAGTTACTCGTCGGGTTGCACGTTCGACAACAACTGGTGCCAGGCCCCCGAACATCAATACGGCAATGGGCAATTCAGTTGCAGCATGGGCGGGCCTGGACGCCGAACTTCAGGATGGGGATGGAGTGCCGTTCTCGCACTGCTTGCGCTGGTGTTGCGCGGCCGCTGGCGACACGGCAAGAAGGCCGTGATCGGCATGACCGTTCTGCTCGTCACAGGCTTCCTTCCAAGCCGTGTGTTCGCCCAGCCAGAGCCTGGTGTGCCGGTCCCTGATGCCGCTGCCGTGGCTGCCGAGCACAAGGCACCGCCGCCCGTCACCGTGCCGGTGAAGGAGCCGGGTCCAAAAGATCCCTCGCAAGTCGCCCTCGGTGCCTATCTGGGCGGTGCAGGCTCGATCAACAACGCAGCCGCCGCAGCGGCGCTCGGCGCTCGCCTGCGCTTCAGCAAACACTGGACGTTCGGGCTCGATGCGGAATGGAACCCGTGGATTGCGGTCAACGGCGCCTCGACCGTACGAGCCGGCGTTTTCAATGGGTATGGAACCGTCATCTTCCGCCTGCCGCTCGCCTACGAGCAGTTCAACCTCCGGACCACCGCCAATCTGGGCGTTTCTCGCCTGCTCATCGACTTGTATGGTGCCCCCAAAGGCAGCACAGGGATCTACGCGGGTCTGAGCCCACTCGGGTTCGAATGGAAAATGTCCCGCATGTTCTTCTTGATCGTGAACCCGCTGAACTTCGCCATGCCGACGCCGCAGCTCAAAGGCGTTCCCTTCTCGTATTCCCAGTACCGCTTCACGATCGGACTCGAAGTGTATGGTGGCTGAGACGCCCATGATCGGGACTTGCCTGGCAGAAGTAACATGAGCACTCTGATGACAGTGTTGCTGATTGCCTTGGCCGGCCAGGACGACGCCACGCCTGTGCAAATCCAAGAGCCTGTGCCCGAGGCCTCGACGCCAGCACCCAAGGCGCAGGCACCCGAGGTTTACAAAGTGCACCTGGCCGTAGATATTCCCATCATCGTCGTGGGCGGCGGCGCGGGTCTGGCGCGCATTCTATTCGAGAACAAGCTGGCGCGAAAGAGCTGTCCCTGCGATCCGGCCAGCATCAACCGGCTCGATCGATGGGCCGTGGGATACCACAGCCAGGCCGCGAGCGTCGCCGCCGACGTCACGGTCTACGGCGTACTTATAGCGCTGCCCCTTATCGATCTTGTCGACCTCGGGTTTGGGCGAGCGCTGGGTGAGGATGTGGTGGTGTACGTCGAGGCGTTGGCCGTCACCACCGCGCTCCAGAACGCGACCAACTTCATTGTGGCGCGCCCGAGACCCCGCACCTATGCCGGCGATCCTGCCTTTCTCAACTCGGGAGAAGGCTACGTCTCTTTCTATGCCGGTCACGTCTCCACGATCTCCGCCGGTCTCTCGGTGGCGGCGCTCACCATTCGCAAGCGCTATGGCGAACAGGTGTGGCCCTGGATCGTCGGCGCACTCATCACCGGCAGCGTCGCCGTGGAGCGCGTGGCATCCGGCCATCATTTTCCAACCGACGTGGCCGTCGCCGCCGTAGCCGGCACCGCGGTCGGCTTCGCCGTGCCCTGGCTTCACTTCCGACGCGGGGATACCCACGTCCAGATCGCCCCTGTCGGAACGAATGGCCTGGGGCTCGTGGGCGCGTTCTGAAAAGGGGCAGACGTGAACAAGAAAACGGTCGCTGTCGTCACCAACCCGAACGCCGGCAAGAACACGCCCAGGGCCGGACTGGGCAAGGTCATCGCATCGATCCTCGCCACTCCGCGCTGGACCTACAATCCAGAGACGCTCAGCGCGCTCGCCGACTCGGCCAAGGAACTCAACCGCGACCGTCCCGATATTCTTGTCATTGCCGGTGGCGATGGCTCCGTTCATCAGACGCTGTCGAAGGTGTTGCTCGAGCACGAACGCTCTCCCGACACGCCGCTGCCCCAGATTCTCGTCATCCCGATCGGGACCATGAACAATCTCGCGACCACCATCGGCCTCACACGGCATCCAGCAGTGAAACTGGCCGAGCTCCTAGCCGTCAAGATCCGAGAGAATCGTTCCCTCGACATCACACACGTCAGTCCGCTCAAGATCAACGACGAGTACGGGTTTCTCTACGGCACGGGACTTCCCGTGAATTTCCTGCAGAAGTACTACGAGGATCCCAAGAAGCGGGGGGCAAAACGGGCCCTCAAGGTGATTCTGGCAACGCTCGGCAACGAAATTGCGTCGCTCGTGACGTTCAGGAAATCGAAGCAGATCCTGACTCGGCCGGTGCACGCGAAGATCACGTTGCCGGATGGCAATGAGCCGCCGGTCGCGCCCTTCATGACCCATACCGGGATCCTCTGCGCCGCCATCGACCAGGTCGGCCTCGGTTGCCGGGCGATGCCCGAGGCGAGAAGCAAGCCCGGATGCTTCATGCTCCGGTCGACACACCTCTCGTTCTGGGGGCTCGCCATGAGCGTCGGCGCGCTTTGGGTCGGACTGCCGCTGCCAGCAACCTTCGACGCGGTCGTGCCTCATCTGACCATCGACTACCAGGAACCCACCATCGCCACCGTCGACGGCGACATGAAGCCGCCCAGGACCTGCGACGTCATTACGTGCGGCCCGACCGTCTCGTTCATCACGGGATGAAGTTCTCTATTCAACCTGATTACGCGAGGGTGAACCCATGAGCGATCCCCCGACAAAGCCACACCACTTCTCCATGATTCGCGGGTTCCATCTGGCTGACCTATTCACGTTGGCCAATGCCTCTTGCGGAATGGCGTCCGTGTTTGCTTCCATGACCTACTTGGTCTTGCCCACGATCGGCATCTTCACCCTGGCGGTGGCGCTGGTGCCGCTGGCGCTGGTATTCGATACGCTGGACGGGCGAGTCGCGCGCTGGCGCCATGCGCACTCGACGCTGGGACGCGAGCTGGATTCGCTGGCAGACGTGATCTCGTTCGGTGTCGCCCCTGCCGCCCTGGCCTTTGCCGCCGGCATGCGCAGTGGCTGGGACCGGGTTGTGCTGATCTACTTCGTCGCTTGCGGGGTCAGCCGGCTGGCGCGATACAACGTGACCGCCGAGGCTCTGTCCGCGGGGGGCGACAAGGTGAAGTACTTTGAGGGCATGCCCATTCCATCGAGCATCGTTCTGGTCATGGTTCTGGCCGTAGCGGCCTTTACGGACCGGCTAGGAACGGGACTGTACTTCGGCTCCATCGATTTGGGCCTGGTCCTGCACCCGCTGGTCCTGATGTTTGCGTTTTCGGGCAGCCTGATGATCAGCAAGACCTTGCGGATCCCCAAGCCGTGAACTTGTCAGCTCGAACCTGGGCGAGCCGTGCCTGGGGCCGCGCCTTCTCCTGGCAAGAGGCGTGGGTACATCGAGCCGGTGACCGCACTGACCCAGGCCGCGGCCGCGAGGAAGCCTCCGAGCACGTCGGACGGATAGTGAGCGCCCAAGTAGACGCGCGAGACGCCCACGCCGACGATGGCTGCGGATCCAAGCAGAATCGAAGCCAAGCGCAACCCACGCGGTGCCTTCACGACGTGCAGAATGACCACAAGGCTTCCGACCACGCTCGTGGTTACCATCGTGTGTCCGCTCGGAAAGGACAGGGATGAAAGGCTCGGCAGCAGGTAGACAAGGTCCGCGCTTGGACGGGCGCGATGAAACAGCTGCTTCAGTAGCACATTGAGCAACAATCCCCCTCCTGCTCCGAACACCAAATAGCGCGCCTCTTTCGCACGGCGCACGAGTCGCAATAGCAGCGTTATCCCCGCGCTGACGACGGTCATGGGCAGTACGCCGCCCCACCTTGTGCATGCGAGCATCAAGGCGTCGAGCGAGCCACGCCAGATGGCAACCATACCGTGCAATAGCTTGTCGAATGCGTCGAGTTCGCCCTCTTGCATCTCGCTCGCCAAGCGCACGAAGCAGAGCAGGGCGCCGATCGTGAGCGGCAGGCTCCAGCGATGACGCCGACACAGTCGCGACAAGAAAGTTGCCAGAGAACGAAGCGAACGAGAAGTGTCCACAAGGATACTCTACCGCCGAATAGAGCTTGGACGCAGGTGCTATCACCAAGCCCCGGCGAGGGCCATGCCGGTGCTACCGCGACCGATCGTGGGGACCACGGCGATGCTAGGAAGATCCAGCCGGCGATTCAGAATCCGCGATTGAACCGGCGCGGTGAGCGTCGATGCCACGCCGACCGCAGTGCCGACACTGAACGTGTTTTGGCACTGGACGGGATCGGGTCTGTGCGATGCGTGGTTCCATGGGCGTCGACATCCGCTCGGTGAGGTCCAGCTCGAAAGAGAGCGTTTTCGAGTTCGACAGCTTCGGGGAGACTGCCTACCGCATCAAGCTCGCGAAGATGCGCAGCGGAGCGTAAGCACGGCGTAAGGCTAGCCGCTGGCGCGCGGGCGTACGAGCAGGACGAGGAGGTACGCCACGACGACGACGTTCACGGCGAGGGAGCCGGCGCGTAGCCATGTTGCCTTCTTGGCCAGTTCGATGACTTCGAAAGGCACGTAGACGATTCCGCTCGCGGCGCCGAGCCAAGCAGCCCAGCGCCGGCCCTGCCACAGCCCGTAGGCCTCGAGAAAGCGCAGGGACGAGTAAATCACACAGAACGCGGCCAAGCCCCACAGCCAGCCGTCGGTGACCTTGGCCGCGAGGTCGAGGAAAATGCGGGCGTAGTGCGCGGACGGATTAAGGTGGAGGTGGTAGACCAACTCTTCGCCAATATCCTCCACGTTGCGATGGACAAGGCCGAGCAAGCCCAAAGCCACCAACAGAAGAAGCAAGCCCTTCGCTGCTTCGTAGGCAGCGACGGTACGCAAACCCGTGGCGGTGATGGGCCGACGTACGCGAGCAGCATCGTGTGCGGGTTCTACCAAGTGAGAGCGAACTTTCCGTGTACGGGTGAGACCGGATCGGCCATTTGGGCAGTCTACCTCATGCCAGCGCCACGGGGCCGGAAGGTTCCTTGCCTAGACGAACAAGTGTTTGAATGCTGGTCAAGCAGGCACACTCTCAAGGAAAGTCGCTGCGACTCATGCGCGAGAAATGGCGCACATCCTCGCCGGTCACGATGAAGATCGCCCGCTCGGCCAGGTTCGAGGCGTGGTCGGTGCCGCAGTCGCACGCTTCATCGGTTGCCTGGATGCCGTTGCCACACACGGCTTTGGTGCAGACGTCTGGGCTTGGCGCCGATGCGGAGAAATAGATCGGCGTGCTTGAGTGGTAGCTCGATCAGGTCGCGCGCCGCTTCGACAGCGGCGTTCTGGCCAAGGACATCGGAGTATCGCGTGGGCGGTACAGATCGCTGCGCGGGTTGCGCGCTGGCAGGAGCGTCGCCCACGCCAGCCCCAGTGAGATCGAATCCGAAACTGACACCGACACCGCGATGGCCGCGTCGGCGCTGGCGCTCAGATTTGAGGGCAGAATCTGGCCATGTGGCCAAAGCCACGCCGGCGGACACGTCGCAGATTTCGCCGGGCATGGGTTCTTGCTGGCGGTTGCGCCAAATCACTGCGACGCGCACTCGATGCCGAGGGTAGATTCGCCGTTCGGACTGGGCGCGCTGTTGACTCATCGGGTGCCATAACCATCTATCGACTTTTCGCCGCGGCGCTTGAGCGGCGACGCAGCTCACCCTTCCATCAGATTCCAGAATACCCCGCCAAAGATCCTTCGTCGAAGGCCCCTTTCGGGATTGCGAAAGAGCCATTCGATGAACCAACACAGCGGCAGTTTGCGGTTGGTCATGAGGTCGAAAATCCGAACCTGCTTGCGGTGGGCGGCCACCATCTTGACCAGGATGCGCTCGCCCTCGGAATCACCGAGGATGAACTTGGCTACGCCTTCGCCACTGCGCATGGCGAACCATATGCCCTCGGTGGTGACCGGGTTCAGGAAGCCACCCGCATCGCCGACCAGGTAGGTGTTGCCGAATCGCCAGCCCCGGTAATCGGCGTTGCCCTTCATGGCTTCGTGGGGCGTTTTGTCCGGGTCGATGTGGAAGGTGGCCGCAATCCACGTCTTCGCGCGCGCGGCGACCTCGGCGTCGAAGGACTCGCCAGCCCAGGCCAGGCCGGCCATGGTCTGCTGCTTGTTCTTCGGCATCATGTAGCCGTAGGCGCCCTTGAACTCGCGCGGAACCCAGTGCATTTGAAATTCCGCGCAGGGACGGTCCAGGATGTAGTGGAAGGCCCAGCCCACGATGTGCTTGGAAGGCAGCCCGAGGTACTTGCGCACCTTGGACAAGGAACCATCGGCGCCGACCAGGTGCTTGTAGGTGTAGCGCCCCTTGTCGGTTTCGACGAAATCGCGGGTGACTGTGCGCACGGGCTCGGAGAAATGGACATCGGCGGTGCAATCGCCGAGCAGCCGTCCTTCGATGTCCTTGCGGCCCATGGTCCATAAGTAGGGACGGGTGAACTTGATGGCCTTCTTCGATTTTCTCGTGGCGACGGAGATTTCGGTCCACGGGATCCCGCGGTCGTCCGAATGGCCCGCCATGTCCGGAAACGCCTTGGGCGAAATCAATCCCGAGCAGATCTTTTGGCCGAGGCCCGCGCTTTTTTCCAGCACCAGAACCTTCTTGGCCGAGCCCGCCAGGTGCTTGGCGCAGGACAAGCCGCCAGGACCTGCGCCGATGATGACCACGTCATAGGACTCCGCCAGATTTGACACCGGGCTAGTCTAGCGCGCGCGAAAGAGGACTGCCCAGGTCTACTTTGGATTTGGGTTCACGAAGCCGTTGGGATGTCGATGGTGCCAGCGCCAAGCGGTCTGGATGATTTCCTCGAGACCGTAGCGAGGCGACCAGCCAAGAACCTCGCGCGCCTTGCGATTGTCGGCGTAGACCGCGGCGGGATCGCCGGGCCTGCGTGCGACGAACTCGGTCGCGATGTCCACGCCGCTAATGCGGCGAGAACGATCGAGAACCTCACGCACCGAGGCGCCTTGCCCAGTGCCGACGTTGAAAACATCCGAGGCCTTGCTCCCGCGTGCCCGGATGGGCTGACCGGGTGGGTTTGACCGTCCGATCTGGTGGCTGAAGGGCATGTCTGGAGCACGAGGCGCAGTCTACTGGGCATTGATGCCGTCGTCACGCACGAGTTGCGCGCTGGAGATCTCGATCCACGCGGGCTCTTTGTCGCGACACTACACGGGCATGGCCGCGAGGCATTCGCGCTACGTCAGGGGGGAAACGTGGCGACCAAGGCCTTGGTTTCCGGGGATCTCACTGGAGTCCTCGAACACTTCCTCCACCACGTCAGCCACGCGCTCGCGGATTGCGCGGCGAACCTGCAGCGCCACCAAGACAACGATGACCGCCTACCGTGGATGATGTTGCGACCACCCGACAAGATGGACCGGCTGATCTTCGAGGCCGTCGAGAAGCGCGGCCGCACGACAAGCCCCGCGGTCCTGGCAACGCTACCGGAGCCCAGACCACCACTGCGCACGCTCCAGCGCCGGCTGCGGAAGCTCGTCCACGGCGGGCTACTGGTAAAGCACGGCGGACGGAAGGACGCCTTCTACCAGGTCGCGGAGAGGACCGAGGATGGGGGTACGGCGATGGAAAAGCGCTCGACCGACGGGAGCATAGTCGGATCAGGCACTTAAGCTCCGCCTCGGCTTCATCGATCGCCTTGGCGAAAAGGTCCTGCTGTTCGTTTCCTGCCAAGCGGTGGGATCGTACATAGAGGATGTTGCTTGCGGTACTGCCGTGTGAGCTTGATTCGCCATATGCGGCGCATGATACTCTGCACCTATGTTCCCGCGTTCTAGGCGTTCCTCCCATAAGAAGTCATCCGGGGCATTGCCAGAGGAGGACTCATTGCTTCGACGTCTCGATGAAGCGCTCTCCGAGGAAGAGATTCGCCGCGTGGTTGCGTCCTCACTCCTGGTTCTGGACGACGCTTCCCGAAAACGACTACTCGCCCGAGTCGCCCCAGAAACCGCGGCGGCGTTGATCCCCGCGCTCGATCCACCGCGCAAGCCCGCTCGAAGTCAGAAGGCCGTCGTGCCTGCAGCGGGAAAGGGGAAGCTCCGGCAGGAATGGGACCGGCTTTGGCAAGAATGGACTCGCATCGTTGACGAAACCGGCGCCGAAACCGGTGACTACGTTCATCAGGACGCTGACTGGGAGCCTCCGTACATCGACACGTATTCCATTGGACTGGATCTGGACGCAGTCGCGGCCAAAATGCGCAGCCTGATTCCTCGGGTCATCGCCGAGGATATCGATCCTGGCTTCAGCTTTGCCCAGGCGATTCGCGAGATGGACGAGGGACTGTATGCGGGCCAGCCCGACTGGGTCGTGGAAGGCATTGGTGAAGACTGTTGCCTCGGTCCCAAGGCGACAACGTGCATGCTCGAGTGGGAGTGGAAGGCCGCACAAGGAGAAGGTCGCGATGTAGCCTCATTCCTCGACGAGGTTCGCGATCTCGAGATTGGTCTTCACAAGGTCGGGCTCGACGGCCAAGCCATCAAGACTTTCGTTCGTGGGCTGTCCCACGAGCAACGTCAAGGCATTCTCGCGAGCATGGAACGCCAGCGTTTGTCGGCGCGTTGGACGGAGGCATTCACGCGCGCGTATGGTTGTTGGGCTGAGATATTGCGTGATCTCTCGAAACGCTGGAAACCCGAACTTCACGTTGAGATCTCTCGCGCGAACATCGCACAGAACTGGATCTTGGCCTTGCCGCTGGTGGAGGACGCGGTCAAGCGCAAGGCATTCGCCGAGGCAACCGACATCATCGACGAGGCTCTGCGCTCGCGGCTGCGGCTCGCTGCGAACGAACGCTGGGAACCATGCAAAGAGCTTCTCGTGGAGCGCGATGTCTGGCACCACGGCGACGAGCAGAGCACAAAACTGTCCACACTGCTCCGCTGCTGGATGAAGGCCGCTCAAGCCCAGAAGCAGCCGGAGCTCGTTGCGGCGCTCGCGCTACAGATCGCGGCGCTTCGTCATGCGGAGGATGGCGAGACCATGCTCAAGGCATTCCATGCCTTTCCGGCCCAGTTCCACGCGATCCGTGACCGACTCTTCGCCGCCTGGCGCGAGTTGATTGTCAGGCGAACGCTCGACACCTGGAGAGATAGCGATCCGGTGCCGTGTGGTGGTTGGGTGTCTGCACTGGTCGACGCTGCGTGGGCAGGTCCCAGTGGCGTGGCGATGTTCCACACGGCCGTGCGCATCGTGCTGGATGAGTCCAGAAAGGAACCGGCCGCCAAGCCAAAGGCGGCCTGGAACCCGCGTTGGGCTCAACCCACAGGCCAAGAGAAGTCCCTGCGGGCGCTGGCGATCTTGACGCGCGACTTGGACGCGACTGCACCAACGATGAAAGCGTTGGCTCCAAGACTTTGGCATCTTCTCTCCAAAGTAGACTCCGACGCGCGAAAACGTGTTTCGACGACCCGGCGAAACTGGTGCAAGTCCCTCGGGGGGAAGGCCCTCATTCCCAAGATCGTCGCTTTCTGGCGGGAAGATGCGGTTCGTTTCGTGCCCGATCCTGGGGCCTCAACCGCCGAGTACTCGGAATCCGCCGACTGGCTGGCCGCGATTCACGAAATTAACCCCGCAGCAGCCAGCAAGTTGCGCGCGAGCTGGGCGACCATCTACCACCTCAAACGCAACCTCTGGCGCGATCTCGCCCAGCGGGGCTTTCCGATTCCACCCGGTGTCCGGGGAGCCCACGCCTTGAAGGCTTGATGGTTGGATTCGGCGAGGTTTGGTCGCCACACACTTTGGAATCCCATTGGGCGACCCTTTTTGTGTTACATCGCTCCATGTCACATCTGCGCTGGTCTCGCGTCGACTGGCCCTATTGGTCAAGCTGCAACAAGCCAAGCCCTTCCCGATCAAATACCCATCAAATGACCTAACTCATTGCAAGAGCACATGTTTTTTGCCATGGCAAGGTCGCGATCGGGGCGGCCATCAAATGAAGTCACGGCACCCCTCCTTCCACCGGTCGCCGCCCCGCGGCCCACCACGGAACGTATTTCATGAGCTTCTTCGCAGCATCCTCATCGACCGGCGCGATGGCGCGTGCCTCCACAGACTCTTTGATGATGCGAGAGGCCGTGGCGCTGTTCTGTTGGTCGATCCCGAACCGCTCGCGAAGAGAGGTGTTCGTCAGGCAATCGCGGCTGACGTACTTCAGGCAAGCGTGGAGATAGCAGGCGCGCACGCGGTCATCCTTGTCCATCTTGGTCAGTGGACGATGCGCGAAAAGCACCGCGCGGGTCGATTCCCCCGTCACTTCAAAGAGCGGTGCAGGGAGTTGGAACAACTCCGTTTGGGACACCACCTTGTCGACGCCGCTTCCGCGTTCCTCGCACACACCCATCCGCCTCATCAGAGAAGCCAGGGCCTCGTTGCGAGACTTGGGGGGCGTGTCCAAGAATCGATCTGCCGCCACCAGCGGCTCACCGGGATTCGTGACCTCCATCCGGTCGGCGAAGATCTCCACCATGGGTCCCGCCCCGGTGACGAAGAAATCTTGGTGGATGAGGGCATTGGCGACGAGTTCGCGAACCGCGAGCTCTGGGTACATCGGTACGGTCTTGCGCAGCGCTTGCCCGATCACCTCGTTGGACGGAACCAAATCGTTGATGAAGGCGATGAGCCCCTCGAAACCGCTCCCATAGCCCTTACCACCGATCTGCTCCTTAACCGTCTCGATTCGGTTGTTACCCTGGTAGACGATCACGCGAACGGCCTTGCGACCAAGCCCTGCGAAGTCGTCCAGGCGTCTCGCGAACAGCACGGCGCCAAGGTTGGTCACGTTCCAGCCACCGGCATCGCATCTGCGGATCAGGGTGTCCTCTTCCAGTGCTCCGAGAACGCCCTGTTTGCCGTCGGAGAGAGGTCGGTCAAGCAGATCGAAGTAGCTCGGGTAGTCAATGGTCCGCAAGACTTCGTCGTCGCTCACATGTTCGAGGGCAATTCCGTCCTCGAAGGGTACTCGGTCAAAAAGGCGCCAAAGCGCGCGTTCCTTTTCGGGGAAGTCCTTGAGCTTCTTCTTGTACGTGCCGACGCGAATGAACTCCTGGCCCTGGAACTGAACGGGTTGCCGAGAAGCACGCTCTATCTCCAGGAGAACGACGCGCTTGCCTTCAATATCGATGTCGAAAAATCGGAATTGGATTTTAGGCGTGAGTAGTCGAAGCAGCCAGCTCTCAAGTTCCTCGTTACCCACCTTCGTGGTCGTCGGCACGAAATGCGTGCCGACGACCCGATGAGATTCATCATTCACGCCCCACGCGAGATAGGCGAAAGCCTTGCCCGCCAGGGCAGCAGCGTTGGCGAGCGCCGAGATATACTCACCGATCTCCTGTGGCTCGGCCTTGTTCTCCTTGAACTCGACCCATTCGGTCTCTCGGGGGAGTTTGCATAACTCGCGGACGAGGCCGGCCATGTACTCGGCCGTGCGGGTCGGGCTCATGCGGCTACCTCTCGTGAGCTATCGAGCAGGGACGCCCTCCTCCCGACAAGCGGGACATCGAAATCGTTCACAGCGAACACCATGGTTTCGATCATCTCCACCCAAACCATAGTGCTGATCAAGGCATCTGTCGCCTTTGGTGAGTCTCACCACTACCACCATCATCTCGAGACCTTCTCCAAGTACCGTCGCAGGTCGGCTTCGCCTATACGGATCGCGTTGTTCAGGCGCGCGTGCGCCAACCCACCGGGCTCGCACAGGCTGTATACAGTAGCCGTGCATACGTGCAGCCGTGCCGCAACCTCACGAACGGTCAGGTACGGGCCGATGGTTGCCGACCCACTACCCCCGGCTCGCTCAGCATGTACCACTATTGCACCAAATGATCGGCTATCTGGTGCATTTTCTGGCGACGCGCGGCTAAGGTCACCCTCTGCAACCCGTTGAATTTGCAAAGATTTGCTATCGCCAGTCACGCGTTGCGATGTCTTTTCGAGACCTTCTAAGCCGGGGGTTGCAGGTTCAATTCCTGCTGGGCGCGCAGCAAGTTAGCGAGATTATTCGCGAATTCCGATCCGCTTCGAAACTGTGGCGCGAAAGGCTCCCGGCCCGGAGGCCGGGGGTGGTGGGTTCGAAAGCCGCCGCGCTTGCTTGTACAACCTGCTGATTCCGCGAGAAAATCTCGACTTCCTCCGAAGGCATGAGAAGCGCAATGCCGGATCTCTGTACCACTATTGCACCAAACGGATCTCGTATTGGTCGAGAAAGCAGACGTTCGACGCCAGCCACCCCGGCGCGACGGCGATCATGGGACTGCTCATCATGGGACTGCTCGATGAGTAGAGCCTCCAGGCCTGTTCTCGCGGACCGGCACCGACTTGCACGATCCTTTCGTGCCGGGTGGGCGATGCTCCGCCAGTTCCGTCGCTACCGCACCAGCCCTCGACCCTACCCAGGCAGAGTGCGTCCACCAAGCTACTGCGACATCCGCATTGTAAACGCCACTCAGATGACATATAAGCGGAGCCGTTAGAGTCCACTGGCGAGGCGCCAGGGAGGAGGTGTGTAGACGGCCACGCATTTCCGCACCTTTCTGACCCAAACACTTCCGCACTTTCCCGGCCACGTGTTTCCGCGGTTTTCCGGCCACGGCTGCAACGAGGGCGAAGATGTGGACAGT
>Ga0224559_1000676_pt1 | contig 21407 bp, 14 predicted proteins | sample 714S33034metaG_FD_180676 | JGI IMG/M metagenome (GOLD analysis project Ga0224559, IMG submission 180676) | Peat soil microbial communities from Stordalen Mire, Sweden - 717 S3 30-34 | ecosystem: Environmental > Terrestrial > Soil > Wetlands > Peat | place: Sweden: Norrbotten County, Stordalen... | reverse complement strand
AAATAAAAAAAAAATGGAATGTGCAATAATATGATGGATGAAGGGTTAGCAAAAGTCGTATCAAAAGTAGATTTGAGCGAAGATGAAGCCTATAATTGTATGATTGAAATGGTAAATGGAGAGGCTGATGAAATTCAAAGTGCCGCCTTTTTAACGGCCCTTGTAGTCAAAGGCGAATCTGTCGGAGAGATCACAGGTTTTGTAAAGGCAATGCGCAGTGTTTGTATAAAGATAACAACAGATATCAGTGATCCTTTGGTTGATACGTGTGGAACTGGCGGTGATAGGTTTAAAACATTTAATGTCAGCACAACATCTGCAATAATAGCAGCATCATCTGGTGTTGCAGTTGCAAAACATGGTAACAGGAGTATAACCAGTAAATGTGGTGGAGCTGATATTTTAGAGGTATTAGGAGTGAATATAAACTGTAATGCTCAGGGAGTTAGATCATGTCTTGAAAAAACGGGTATGGGGTTCATGTTTGCACCTAACTTTCACCCTGCCATGAAAAAAATGATGCCAATAAGAAAAAAACTGGGTATAAGAACTGTTTTCAATATTTTAGGTCCCTTAACATCACCAGCAAATGCAGATATTCAACTTTTAGGTGTATTTGAACCAGAATATGTTGATCTAATTGCAGAGGTCCTTAAAAATCTTGGAGTTAAACGTGCTATGGTTGTGCATGGCTATGATGAAAATGACAATCCTGCAATGGATGAAATTTCAACTATTGGAAAAACCAGGATTGCCCATCTTGAAAATGGTAACATAACTATTGAAGAAGTTTATCCTGAAGACTTTGGGGTTAAAAGATCGGAACCAAAATATATTAAAGCCCCAGAAACCATTGGAGATAATCTTAAAGTTGTTAAAGCCGTTTTAGAAGGTAAAAATAACTCAAAGGAAGAGGATGCAAGACTTAATCTGTGTTTGGTTAACACCGCAGCAATTCTCTTTATAGCTGGAAAAGCCGATAGTCTGGAAGATGGAGTTAACATTGCAAAAAATTCTGTTAAATCAGGATCTGCAATGAAAAAACTATTAGAACTTGTTGATATCAGTAACTCCACAAGATTTTTAGATCCCGAACCCTCACCATGTAAATAACTCTTACCTTGTATTATATGCTGATTTTAAGTATCTTTAAAATCTATAAAATAAAACAATAATTGGGATTTCCTATTTAAATTTGAATATAACATTTATAAGAATGATTATAAAAAAATAAGGAAAAGAAGGTAAAAAATGAGGTAATTAATAATTTTACCCATTTACCAAAATATACTAATTGCTCCTATCAACTATATTTTTTTCTCAAATATAAATTTTTTGAAATTATATCATATATTAATATTTTAGAATAAATTATGAATATTTGATATTTTTAATTAAAAAGATCCAATAAAAGTAAAATGGGCCCGCGGGGATTCGAACCCCGGACCTCACGGTTATCAGCCGTGCGCTCTACCGCCTGAGCCACGGGCCCATTGATAACAAAAAGGGATTTTTGTACTATTCAATAATTAATAGTTCAAAAGAATATGCGGGTAGATTCAAGATTTAAACTTCATCATATATATCCTTTTCTCTAAATTTTAGTTTTCAAGGATAAATGAACTATTTCATTGAATTTATTATTAACAATTTGCTCATGAACTTAAGATATGCTTGAGTTCATCCAGACATTCCTCAAAATTATCATTATCAATCAGACTTAAATAAGATCCATATATAATGGAACAAGCCATCATAGACATCCTCAACATTTTCATATGTTCCTCAACATTTTTTAAATCTTCAAGAAAACGAACACGGGATTTATCATGATATCTCCGCATAATAATGTTTTCGTAGGATGACTCCACAATTATTATAAGATCAGGAATGATAATTTCAATTGGAAGCGAGATTATGTAACCAATTTCTGATTTGTCAACACCATGCAGATCTAATAGTATCCTATTTGAAAACATTTTCATTTCATTTACTTTGTTGGCAGCAGATTGCCAAATGGATTGCTGTACTTCTATATCCAGTTTGAACATTTCATCCTGGTTTGAAGCCAGACCATTAGAAATGGCAATATCGAGCATTAACTCTCCGTAATTCACATAATTATATCCAAGGGCCCCTGCCGCACTTTTACAAAGGGAAGTTTTTCCAACTCCAGGAACACCAACAAGGGCTGCGATGTTCCAATTTACCATCTTATTTGTTAACCATATCGCAAATTGCATCTGCCATCATATGGCCTTCAATAATTATTTCAGCTTTGTCTATTTCATCAAGACTTTCTGCTGCTGTCCTTGCCTGCATGGCCATGTTAGCTGCACTCATGCATCCTGGGTTGGTTGGTGTGATTGTAATTTTAGCTGTTTTAGCTTCCTCATCAACTTCAATACCTGTTACAAGTCCCATTTCAACAATACTTACACCCATATGTGGGTCTGCTACAGTTGAAAGTGCTGTTCTTAACTTCTGTACTAGTTCTTCTGACATTTTATCCCTCGTGAATTTTATTTGTATCTTATATTTATATATTCTATAGATTTATTACAGAACAATGTACATTTTAATCAAATACACATTCATTCCAATAAAAATGAAGTATTTCTCTTTTTTCCATTTATGATATTTATACTTTGATATGCATCCCAAAAATTAAAATTTGAAATTGTTTTGGGAACTACCAAAACTACTTATTTCTGTGTCTTACCCGAACACCAACACCTTTGGTGGCTTTTTTCATTTCATCTCCACTTAACACAGCTTTACCGACACCCACAACTTCATCATTTCTTATGACGACTACTTCATCCCTTGGCACGATACCAGGATCTGCGTTTAGAATTCCAGGGTTGAATAGAGTATTGGTTTTCATTTCAAAATCAATTTCAACCCAGTTAGTTCCAATATCCTTTAATAATTCACCACCTTTAAGGTTAAGGGAGTATAATCCAGTATCAAATGATAGAGTTGCGATTTGTTCTTTATCTAATAACATCCTCTTGGTGAATCTTCCAACGGCTTTAATACCGTTGGGTAATAACGAATCTGCTTTGGGGGTTCTGAACTGGTAGCGGGCAATTGATCTGAAACCTTTTAATCGTTTTTCTTTGGTTTTAATTCGGGGATATTTTTTTACTTCCATCTTAAGATTGTCCATTGAGTCCCATGATGTTGCTCTTCCATCGTTACATGTGTAGACTGCATCATCAAGATATGTCTCACACACTTCTCTGTAACCACCAGATACATGTGCTATAACATTTTTTCCGGCGACGTATTTTTTTAAACATTCACCTGTTACATTTATCTCTTCTTTAGACCAATCTCCTGTTGTTGATGTGTCGTATGATTGTATTGGATATGTACGTTCCATTTCACGTGGACAGACACCAAATGGGGAGGTTAAGATGGCTTCTTGGATATTTTTTGTTGCTCTCATGAAAATGGTATGGGATTTGGATGATGAGTAGGGTTTTCGCATGCTGCATGGTAACACCACAACAACATCTCCTAATGGTTGGAGTAAACTCATTCTTTCCCTCCATCTAACGGCTTCAGGTCGATATAATGATTCATCTATTATACAAGGGATTTTCATTTGATTTTCCTCATGAATTTATTAGCTAAATTAAATATTTTTTTTTATGGAAATTAAAATGTTCAATGAATTTTATTTAAAACTTTTTTTAAGGTCTTTTAATCTTTTACTATGATTACAAAATTGAGGTATTGTCCTCGTAATAGATTATTATTTCAATATGTCTTATTTGTTTTCCAAACCACACATGATAATTTGGTTTGTATTAAAAAAAATATTTATTTAGGAAAGTTTATCATTCCATTGGACTGTATTTCTAGCTCACCATCTTCAACCAACTGTTGAACAACTCCTTCAATCCGTTTTGCAGTTGTTCCACGTGTGACTTTGATTCCAAAGAGTCGTGATGTTTGTTTAACAACTTCGGATATTGGTGATGCATATTGTGTTCGTATAACGATTTTTGTGGCTTCAACTATTTCCTCATCACATATAAGATTGATCTTAGCTGGAGGATCTCCTGAACGACGACGAACAATCACATTAAAATTTTTAGGATATAAAAATTCATTTTTAACAGTTACATCACCATTTTTTTGGGCTAATGTTATTGCATCTGTTATTGCATCTTGAATTCTTTTACCTGCTCTTTTTATACCCCAAGCTACTCTTATACGCCTTACAATTTCAGTAATATGCACGGGCCCTTCCATATCAACGATCTGGGTCACAACTTTAGCAAGTTCAGATGTTGATTTTGCGTGTATCTGACCGGTAACGGGGATACAAAGTTCACTGCAGACCTCATAATCCTTAACAGTATCATTATCATCCTGTTTTGATTCATCTTTGAATACTGTTTCAATAATATCTTCTGAAACAACCTCAGATACTGGATCTTTAACTATAACTGCTTCATTTTCAATTGTTAATTTTGGGTCATTTTCTGGTGAGGGCTTAACAGCCGCTAATGGTTCAACATCGTCTTTATCATAAACTGCTATTTCATCTGGTAATTGGTTTATGGTAACTGTAGGTCTCTTCTCTTGGTGTAATTTCTGTTCATAGGAGGGTTCATATTCCTCTGATACTTCGTCCTTAACAATGTCTTCAATAGAGGTTTGTTTGATGTTACTCACTATTGGTTTCAGATTCTTAGCATTTTCAACGGCTTTGAGAAGTCTTTTCTCGGATTCGGTACGGTTTCGGTACCAATCTGTGGACCAAACCCTGTAAATGTGCCATCCGAGACCTTCAAGTACTTGTTGGCGGAGTCTATCCCTGTCCCTTGCAACTGGTGAACTGTTATAACTTTCCCCATCACATTCAATTCCAACTAAATATCTTCCACTGTCTGATGGGTCCACAACAGCTAGATCTATTCTGAAACCAGCACATCCCACTTGTTTGTGCACATCATAATTATGGGATTTTAAAAATTCATGTAGGGAATCTTCAAAGGCAGTTTCATTATCTTCAACAATTGTATAGGTTGTATCAAGTCTTTTGGTTTCGGAATATTTAAGGAATGATTTTAGGGCTCTGAGTCCGAAGGCAGCATTTTCATTTAAATTAATTTCGGAGTATCTGAAGTTTGAAAATACAACACATTTCTCCCTTGCACGTGTGATCAGAACATTTAACCGTCTTTCTCCACCTTCTCTGTTGAGTGGTCCGAAGTTCAGGCTTAAATGACCATTTTCATCCTTTCCATATCCTACACTGATAAATATGACGTCACGTTCATCTCCCTGTATTGTTTCTAGGTTTTTAACAAAGAAATGTTCGTCCATATCACTGCTGAAATATTTTTCCAGTTTGGGTTGTTTCTTTAGGTAGAGTTCAACTTCTTCAAGAATTGCCTGTTGTTGTTTAATATTGAACGTTCCTATACCCAAACTCTTAGTGTCACCGTATCTTTTATAGTGCTCACCAGCAGCTTCAACAACACTCCTTGCTTCCATCCTATTGGAAGCACTTCTACCACGATCATACACTGTGTCTTCCATATACTCAAACTTCAATCCAAGGCTGATTGTTTCATGGCATGGTGAGGGATAAATAAGAAGATTGTTATCATAGAATTCCTGGTTTGAAAGTGCTATCAAAGATTCGTGTCTGCTTCTGTAATGCCACCTAAGCATTTTAGTAGGGAACCTTCCCTTACAAAGATGAAGTATACTTTCCATATCAGATAAAGAGGCAATTTCATAGTCTTCATCTTCATCGGTTTCTAACATGATATCAAAGAAAGATGTAGGTGGTAGTTGTCGAGTATCTCCCATTACAACAGCCTGGTTAGCTCTTAAAAATGCTCCAAGAGCATCTTCAGGTTTGACCTGACTCGCCTCATCAAAAATAACAACATCGAATCTGAGATCCTGGGAATTTTTTGGATCAATGAACTGAGCAACAGAAAGCGGACTCATCATAAAACATGGTTTTATCTTCTGAATAAGTCCTCCGGCATTGGATAAAAGTTTTCTGATTGGCATATGGCCCCTTTTCCTGTTGAATTCACTTAAAAGAATTCCTAGCTCAGAGTTTCTAGAAGCTGTACTGTTGATATGGGGACGGTGACTGGATATTTTGTTTGCAATTCTGCGACGATTAAGGGAGATAACATCTCGATCAAGGTCGATGAACCTGTCAATTTTACGCTCGTGAATTTCTCCTATGAAATTTGACAGAACTGGATTGTTTAAGAATGCATTTCTTAAAAGGTCATCTGCAAAGTTAGCCATTAAACACGGAATAATATCTTCAATTTCAATTTTATCGGCTTTAATCAATTCTATTACAGGAAATATAATATTACTTGGGGTTTCAGCTAGAATAGCTGTTAATTGGGACCATTTCTGTAACAGTGGCATTCCATTCTGGAAATATTCTATTTTAGATTCCATTGCATGGAAACGAACATATTTAAGCTTAACTCCGAAGACCAGTTCCTCATCGATTGTGATATATTTTTTGATATTGTTATAAACTTTTAAAAATGATTTATAATCCTTGTTAAGGTTCTGTATAGTACCATTTATCTTGGCAGAATCAGGTCCGTTTTCAATGATATTAAAGGTTCGCTCTGTGATTTTGCCGGTTTTTAAAAGTTTTTTAATAGTAAGTACCCATTCAGCGAGTTCTTTTATGGTGTCAAGATCGGTTTTTCTTCCCTTCCAATCCTTTCCAAAAACTGCTTTGGCTTCGGATTCAAGTTCATTTATCTTGTTTAAAATCATCTGACAATCTAGCAGTGATTCAAGGTCCTGTATAATGTTTTTATCTTCCTCGGGGACTTCAGCATTATAAAGATTTGAAATCGTATCTTTAGACTTTTTATACCTTCCCCTAAATGATTTTAAGAACTTTGAACTGTTTTCTACATATTCGTCGTGTAAATGTTGGATGTCAGTGTTTAAAACTCCCTTTTTGAATCTTTTCTTAAGTTTTTCATTGTTGGAGTTGTATTCAACTAGCAGATCTATGATCTTAATAATATCCTCTCTTCCCATTTCCCAAATAGGATTGTACAGTACCTGGGGGTCGGTGGTGATTGGAGTAGCAATTAAAAGTGCTATTTTAATAGAATTGTCCATTTCTCCCTTATTTAAGGGTTTTCTTATTCCTGTTAATTCAACGAGTTCATAGAGATCGACTTCTAGATCGTTGAGTGTTGATACACAGTTTTTAAGGAGTTCATTTATATCCTCCTTGTCTGTTGGAAGAATGGTACCGGGCTGGGTGTTAAACCATGGATTTTTTGAAATGGGTTTAAGTGGAATTATAACTTCTGAAACATTTTTAAGTGTGGAAACACCATTTTTCCAATCTTTTGAACTGTAATTTTCAGGATTTTCAATATGAGCCCGTGGAATATTTCTTTTAACTTTTTTAAAGTGTTGTATTGATTCCTCTTTCATACCAAACAGATGAAATGGTGAAAAACCGGATTTTCCGATTGGTGTGTGAAGTACATGATTGTAATTGTTCAGTTCCATTTTGAGTTTTTCGAGTTCGTCAAATTCCTCGTCCATTGACCGCATGGTTTCTGGATGTCCGTAAATACTTCTTTCAAGTCCTTTCAACACATTTTTCTTATTTGATTTGTGGCTGTGTAGTTCAAAACAGAATTCTCCCAGTCCAATACTGTCAAGACGGTCTTTAACAACTTCTAAAGCGGCCATTTTTTCGCTGACAAAAAGTACTGATTTATCATTGGCAATTAATTCTGATATAAGGTTTACAATGGTCTGGGATTTACCTGTGCCTGGAGGGCCCTCAACAACCATATTCTTACCAGATTTTGACTCCTCTATAACTGCTATTTGGGATGAATCTGCATCAACTACGTGATAAACATCGTTTGATTTGAGTTTTTTATCCACATCTTCTTCATGGAATTCTGGTTCATCCAGATCTTCTGAATGATCGAATAATGCTTCTATAATTGGATTTTCCGTGATTGATGATCCTTCCCAGCTTTCAGGGTCAAGATCCTTGTACATAACAAACTTGGTGAAGCTGAAAAAGTTTAGATAAATATCGTAGATAACATTCCAATGTTTTTTAGGTTCAATTGCCTCGACAACAGATTCAAAATAGTGGTATATTCCTTCCTTCTGTTCGGGCATCTCAAAATCTGGTAGTTCTACACCTTGTTCCAGAAGTTTTTCCTGGAGGGAGATGTTTGGTATTATATCTTCACCAGTCCACACCAATTTGAAGGAACCCCTGACCTTTTTACGTTCAAGTGCTACGGGGATAAGGATAAGAGGTGCTCTGTGTTTACTATCAGGTTCATTATTTTCAGTCCATTCTAGAAATCCTAGTGCCAGATATAAAATGTTGTATCCCTGTTCTTCGAGAACTGATTTGGACTGCTGGTTAATATAAAAAAGACGTTTTTGAAGTTCTTCTGCTTCATGACTGGTTTGAAGTAGGAGATTTCGATGTTTACTAGCAACCTTCTGGTTGGGTAATGGCAACTTCCATAACAAAGAAGCTTCTTTATCGCTTATATCTAGGGTTAATTTTAATTCCTCTTCTTCTGAATCATTACCTTCTATCTCAGTTTGATTTATACCTTTAATATCTGTTGATTCAGTATTATATTCGATATCTGAGTTTATAGGTTTTTGTATAATTTCAGTTACCTGTCTAGGCATGAATTGCATCTTTTTATCTTCTAAAACCAGTAACTGATATATTTCTGTTGGAATCTCGTCAACAACCCTGATCGATCTGACTTGGGGTTTGAAGTTTAGGAGCTTGTTTCTCATAGTTAAATCTAGCAAATTTTTTCTGAGTGCTTTTATCTTAACTTCTATGTTCACGTTTGCTGATTCTTCCATTTTGATTCCCCAAAAACACTATTTGATGATAATATAATATTAAAAAAGTATCTTGCTTTTATATGGCATAAGTTTTTCTATTAATTCATAATTCATATTAACATCTTAAAGATCAAAGATGATAACATCCAAATCCAAAATAGATTACAATTATGGGATGAATTTATTTCAATTAAGAGGTTGGTCTAAAATTAGGGTAATTAAAAAATTGATAAAAAAAGGTTGGGGAAGAATTTTAAATAGAAATTGCTAGTTCAATTCATTTTTTTATGTTGTTCTTATCATTGAATGTTATTGTAAACTTTGTCCCATGGTTTCTTTCGAGGTTTAATTCTCCGTCGATCTGATCTGTTAAGCTGTTGACAATCAACATTCCAAGTGTGTCTGTGTCATGGTAATCCAGGTCTTTTGGGAATCCTATTCCATTATCACTAACTGAAAGCTGGTAATTTTTATTGTATTTTTTTAGTTCCACCCTGATCTCTCCACCCTTCCCATCTGTAAAAGCATGTTTCAATGAGTTGGTTAATAGTTCATTTAGGATTAGTGCAAGTGGAATTGAGATATCAACATTTAATGTTACTTCCTCAATGTTCAAGACAAGTTTTATCAGATTTTTATCCAGTGTATATGTGTCGTAGAGATCATTTGAAAGGTTTACAATGTACTCGGCGAAGTCTAAATGTTTAAGATCTCCTGATCTGTATAGTTTTTCATGTACCATGGCCATAGATTTGGCTCTGTTCTGGCTTTCTTTAAAGATACTCTGGATATTTTCATCTTTAATATACCTTGATTGGAGACTTAAAAGACTTGAAATCACCATGAGATTGTTTTTTGTTCTGTGATATATTTCCTTCATTAGGGTGTTCTTTTCTTCAAGGGCTTTTTCTAATTTTTCTTCCATTTCTTTTCTTTGGGTTATATCATGGGCAATATGAATACTTCCAATTACATTTCCATCACGGTCTTTAATGGGGGATGCAGTTACTATGAAATATCCTCCAAGATTCTTCTCTTTAATTTCGGTAACATGTTCAAGACCATCTTTTAAGAGTTTTACGTGTGGGCAGTTTTCTGGTGGGGTATCACACTGATGAATAACCTGATAACAGATTGTATCAACACATGCATCAGGTGATTTTTTAAGCCTTTCAGCCAGGGCCCTGTTGACCTTAACCACCCTCTGATCCCTATCTAGTATGGTAATTAGATCGGGAATAGAATCAAATGTGAGTTCCCATCCTTTTTCAGAACTTAAAAGTGTTTTTTTTAGTTTAAATGTATCATCTGAAATGTTTCTGACCATATTTTCGTGCATAACTCATCTCCTAATTTAATATTGTTATCTGATAAAATATCAAAATTAAAATGATTATTTCAAGTACTCACCATTAACCCATCTTACCCCAGTTGCCCTGGCAAGATTTCGGTCAAAAGAAACCAAGTCATCTTTATCCAGATTTGAAACATCATTTTTACCTACAATCCTCGAAAGGTTGGCTATTTCCCTGGTCGATACTTCAATAAAATTGCTTAGTCTATTCACACAGATATCATTATCGATCTGTCTAGTGAGTTTTGGATCTTGGGTTGTGATTCCAGTCGGACATCTTCCAGTATAACATATACGATACTGTTCACAGTTAATTGCGATTAAAGCTGCTGTTCCAATGTAAATGCCATCAGCTCCCAAGGCGAGACATTTAGCAAAATCTGCAGAGCTTCGCAGTCCGCCAGAAGCAATGAGGGTAACACGGTTTTTAAGTCTAAGATCATTAAGTGTTTTAAATGCTCGAGGTATGGCTGTAAAAATTGGGATTCCAACATTTTCTCGCACATATTTATCTGTAGCACCGGTACCTCCACCAAAACCATCAATTGCTATAAAATCTACACCTGCTTCAGCCAATAATTTAATATCCTCCTCCACATCACCACATCCGATCTTAGCCCCTACAGGTATTCCTTCACTAATTTCTCGTAGCCATGAAACCTTTTCCTTTAGGTCTTTAAGATTTAAAATATCTGGATGGTGGGCTGGAGAATTGGATGATTCACCCCTTTTAAGACCCCTCATATTGGCTACTTCGTCTGTCATTTTTTCAGCTGGCAGGTAACTGCCTTTACCAGGGTATGCTCCTTGTCCAAATCTTATTTCTATTGCAGCAACACTCTTGAGTAATTTTTCATCAACACCAAAACGTGCTGTTGAGTACTGTACAATGATATTTTTACCAATGTCTAAAAGTTCTTCGGACAATACTCCTCCTTCACCGGAGTTAAATCCTATATTTAATTTCTTAGCAGTTTCTGCAATCACTAACTTTGTTGCTTTTGATACAGCCCCAAAACTCAGTCCTGAAACCATTATAGGACTTGTGACTTTCAAAGGTTTTTGAGCTTCAACTCCAATAACCAATTCTGTGTTTACATGATCCTCCCTGTTTAGTGGTATCCTTTTCAGTTGTGCTGGGATAAAGTTAAGTTCTTCCAGTGAAAATGGTAATGTTTTGAGTGATCCCATAGATCCCACAACACTCTCGTCCATTACACTCGAATCCTTTATCTGAACCATATTCTGATAGTTTGAATCGGTTTCATCAGATCTTTTTTTACGGATATAGCTGTGGCTTTCACCTACACTATCTTTATCACAGTAGTAATTACCTTCCAACTCATATTCAAAGTAAATTGGACAGGTGTCACATATACAAACTTGTGTTGAGATATCGCAGTTACTGGATCCTTTACTGCAGTAAAGAACCTCACCTCCACATTTGTATGGATAACTTGGACACACCTTACAGTAACATCTGTTTCGATTTTCAAGTGTGTTTTTAATCATCATTAATTTCTTTTCAGGGTCCTGTACCATTTTTATTCTCCAAATATTAGTGCCAAATCGTATAGGAATTTAATTATATAAAACGCATTGGATCAGTATTTATATCCACAATAACAGGTTTATTTGTTGAAAGAGCCTTATCCACAGCATCTGGAAGTTCTTCAGGTGTTTCCACTCTTATTCCGATTCCTCCACATTGCTTTGCATATTCTGCAAAGTCCAGATCCTGGAGTTCTGTCTGCCAATTATCGTATCCTTCCATCTTTTGTTCCTGCATTATCATACCCAACTGTTTATTGTTGAAAATGAATACAGTAATTGGGAGTTTGTTCTTAACAGCAGTTAAAAAATCTGCCATTAACATTGAGAAACCACCATCTCCAGCTATACAGACAACCTGCCTATTAGGATATATTATCTGTGCTGCTAGGGCTGCAGGCAGTCCAAAACCCATAGTTGCAAGGTAGCCGGACATAACCATCTTCTGGGATTTTTTCATCCAGAAATTCCTACCAAACCACCAGCAGTGTTCCCCAACATCGAGTGTTATAACGGCATTATCCGAAATTTTATCATTTAAAACTTTAATAATGTAAGGGGCTCTAAGTGGTTTTTTAGCGGAATCAGCTTCTTCATTAAAAAGATCTTTCCAGTCTTGATTCAGCTGTTCTATTTCTTTAAGATATTCTGGTCTATCTTTCTCCTCAACAAGACCATAGATTATTGGAAGAATTTCAGAACAGTTTCCAATTAATCCTACTTCAACAGGATATTTTCTTGCTATCATCATAGGGTCAATGTCGATCTGAACTGTTTTCTTTTCAGGTATCTGTGTCATATCTGAAAATGACGATCCAATAACAATGATCAGATCAGCATCATCCACTAATATGGTAGAGGATGTTGAACCAATACCACCATGACTGCCAACATAAAGTGGATTATCTTCATCAATAACTCCCTTAGCACGGAAAGTGGTTGTTATGGGTGCATTTATTCTTCTTGCAAAGTTTAATAAAACTTCTCCATTACCCATAGCTCCAAAACCGGCTATGATAACCGGTCTTTCAGATTGATCTATTATATCTGCAGCTTTTTTCATCAGGGAATCTGCAGGTCTAGTTGCCTTATTTGGAAAATTTCCTTCGAATGGTACTATATGATCAGAGTAGGGAAGTTTTTGAACATCGTTGGGAATTCCAATATGAGAAACACCACGATCAATAATTGAATGTTTGATTGCAAGTGTTGATAGGCTGGTTGTCTGATCCTTTGACATTAATATCTTGTTGAATACAGTCAATGGTTCAAAAAAAGAGTATTGATCGATTTCCTGGAATGATCCAGGACCTATTAACTGCCTTTTAACCATACCCGTCATCGCAACAACCGGGGATTTATCGAGCTTTGCATCATATAATCCTGTGGCCAGATTCGTTGCTCCAGGACCTGCAACTGTTAAACATGCTGCTACATGTCCTGTAAGTTTACCATATGCCGACGCCATTAATGCAGCTGTTTGTTCGTGTCTAACTTGTATAAATGTGAGTTTACCATTCCTTTTAATTGCATCAATAACTCCTAGAATTGAGGTTCCAGGAATTCCAAATACATGTCTGAGACCAAGCTCAGCCATCTGTTCTATCATGATATCTGAAACTGTTGAACTTCTTTTTTCATAATCTTCACTCTCTTCGGTGAGTAAAACATAACTACTCTTGGGTGAGTTGCATACGGGACATCTCCAGTCATCAGGAAGTTCATCAAATTTTTTATCCTCTTTATCTTCGTCGTAAATATAATTACAAACAGTACATCGATATTTGGCCATTTAAACACCTTTCCCGTTTTATTTATAGTTATTTATAACTTAATTATGATTTCTAATGTTAATAAATCATAGGGTCATTATGCAGTAGTTATTAATGTTTTCATCCTTTAAAATTGGTTTAATATCTAATGTTTTTTTTACTGTTGGGTAATTATTATATCTTTAAAGTCCAATTATTAGCATGGAAAAGTACAAGATCAACTCTGCCACAGATAATCGTGTATTTGTAGTAACAGAATCCTTCCTTAAGCTTTGTAACATATTTAAAACCCTGAAAAATAGTCATGGAAAAATAATTCATGTTGTTGGGGCTCCTGGAACTGGTAAATCTGCTAATATATATGCTGCAATAGATAAACAGGAACTAAATGTTTATGATGTGAAATCCCCAATAAAGGATGTGAATATAAACTCTAAAAAAGTTTTTAATAGTGTTTATAATGGATTTAAAAAGGATTTTGATGTTAAATCAAAGAAAGAAGTATATAAATGTTTGGCAGAGTTTGATGCAGTTTTATTTGCCGACATGTTCCATGATTCTCATCTGATGGATGATGATACAGTAGGTTTTAGTGTATGGGCAGGTCATGCAGGGTTAGGTGCAACTAAATTTTATCTGCTGTGTATGGCAGAATATCTTAAAGAGAGAAGGGAATATAAACATATTAACATTATTTTACAAACTGCATGGAGATTCCATTTTAGAGGAAATAAATATGATCTTTTCTCAGATATGGGAATCCTTTCAAAGATAGTTGTAACGGTTATGCGGATAATTTTTGATGTGGTTGTAATTTCATACACTCCTGAAGAAACAATTAAAATAGTAAAGAATCATGTTAAAGCGGATGATAAACTCATAGAGCATTACATTCATGAGTACGGATCCAAACCCAGATTTATATGTCAAGCACTTGAAAATGAAAATTAGTTATGATTAAAATATAGTATGAAATCTGATTTAAATGAGTTTTAAATACAGATTGATTTATTTGTAACTTTTTAACTTCCGAATTATATCATCTAAATTGAATATTATAATAAATATTTCTGTCAATAAATTGGCAGTGCCATCGATCAAAAAAATTTATTTCAAAACAAAATGATAATAACTCTTATTAAATCCACTAGGATAACATGGGCGGCTAAAAACGTTAATATGTACCTATTGGTTCTTACATATGCCTATTTTGCCAATATAATTATAAAAAATCCATATACAATACTCGAAGGTCTCATATTAGTATCTGCACTTTGGGGTGCTCTTTATAGCTTAAATGATCTCACAGACCTTGAACATGATAAAAGGGATAAGGATAAACAGGAAAGACCATTTATACAGAACCATGTCGATAAAAAATGGATAATTCTATTCTGTACATTTTTAATCACTGCTGTATTCATAATTTCAATTGAAACTCTTATACCTACATTTACTGTTTTGTTAGTATTCATGCTTTTAAATCAAATACTTTACACAGTTCCTCCAATTAGACTTAAAGACACTGTACTTGCACCACTTTCAAGTACAGCAACTAATTCCGTGCTAAGAATGGCTTCGTGTGCTGTTCTTCTTGGTAATATATTCATTGTTCCTGTAAGTGTTTATCTCTTTATATACACCGCAAGTATGGGAACATATATCATGTATAAATCTAAACAGACTGCAGCAAGTGTTCTTACATTAATTTCTGGTATTATACTGCTTTATGCTTTTATTAATGGGGACATGAATTTAATACAATTTGCTGTGGCTGTCTTACCTGCTTTTTTTGCCACAATACCTTTATATCTTTCACTTTTTACTCAGAAAGATAAAATGTTCGATATTGCTGATGTTCTCTACCATGAGATTGCAATGGTTTTCTTTCTGATCTGTATCATCTACATTTTATTCACATGAAATATGACATTCTCAATGAAAATTAATATTTTAACTAGTAAATTTTAATTAAACAGATCTTTTGTACATTTAATTTATATTAATCAAGATGTTGTATCCATAATAAAAAATAAAAAAGTTAAATTTAAAATAATTTCCCTAATTTGAGTAGGGCCTTAGGAGATACTTTAATAAGTAATTTTATAAGTTCTTTGGTACTTATATTTTCAAATTCGGTATCTTGGAATGCTGCTGCTATCGAGTCTAGATCTGAATCCGATAGGCTTAGGAGATAATCTTTGGTTTTCAGGTATTTGTCAAATGAGTCACCAATTTCTTTCTTACATATTTCCTGGTATTCTTTCAACCTTTTTTCGGTGTAATTATCTTCTTTCACAGCTGCTGCAGTAACTTTACCGGCATACATACCAGCTTCTAATGCTGTTATGATTCCTCCTCCAGTTAATGGGTTCACATGTCCTGCCGCATCTCCAACTATCATCAAATTGTCTTTTACCAGTGTTTTTGTCATTCCACCGACAGGGTCTCCACCAACGTTAAGTTCAACTGGCTGAGCATTTTGTGTTGCAGGACAGTTTTTAACAAACTCAACTAGGTGCTCATATGCACTCTTATCGGTGACTGTTGATATGATTCCAAGGCCGACGTTGGCTATGTCATCACCCTTTGGGAATATCCATGCATATCCACCGGGTGCAACACTCCCAAAATAAAATTCTATAACATCGGGATCTTCCATTTCTAGGCCAACCATCTCAAACTGGATACCAGATTCCATATTTTTCGGTTTAACCGCAGTTTTAAGACCTCCCCATCTTCCAACACGAGATTCTGGGCCGTCTGCACCTACTACTATTTTGGCCTTTATTTCGAAGTCTTCTCCCATACTTTCACAGCTAACAATGTAACCATCGTAATCTTTTCTCATACCCCTTGCAAGGGTTTTGATCATGATGGTGACGCCAGCTCTTGCAGCATCCATTGCCATATACTTGTCAAACACTTTTCTTTCCAGTATGTAACCTGCTTCAGGAAGTTTTACTTGGTCTTCCTTCATCCACACATCTGTTCCATTTGGTGATATAAGACGTACTCCACTGAGTTCTTTGGTAACCCATCTGCTGTTTGGTTCAATTCCTAACTTTTTAAGACCTTCTTTTGAAACGCCTTCTGCACATCTTTTAGGTGATCCTATCTCTGATTTCTTATCTATCAATATAACTTCTGCACCATTTAGAGCTGCGTGTTTTGCAGTAGATGACCCGGCAGGACCTGCCCCTATTACAAGTACATCTGTTTCGATTAACTTCATAACAACATCTCTCCTCTTTAATCTTCTTTGAATAAAGCTCTAACAGGGCATACTTGTATGCATATCCCGCAGTCTTTACATCCTTCTTCGTTAAAATCTATATTTGTCTCTCGGACTTCAATTAAACAGTGAGGACAAACACCTGCACATTCCCCACAATACATGCAATATTCCTTAACTATCATTTTTACCAACCTACAAAAATTTTTATTAGATTAAATTCTTTAAACTATTCTTACTATTTATAGATTCATTTCAGATAAAATAGTACCTTCAAGTACTTCTGAATTAAATCTATTAATCAATTTACAATTTCAAATTTACTTCTTATTTTAGTTGACAATTCTTTATAGATAACTATTTTGGGTAAATAATAATTTTCCAAATATTTTGAAAACAATAAAAAAAATGTTTTTTAGGATAATATTTAAGTAGTTTAATTATGGATTTTCTTGAATATGTCTTAGTCATTTTTGGTGTTAAAGTATGACGTTGAATATAAAACTAGTTTAACGTGATAAATAGTTTTAAATATGATAAATTTTCCATTATACATTAACAATTAAACAATATTTAATTTTCAAAACTCATATTTGATGAATATCAGGGGGAGCAATGTTTAAACAACATCCTAAGGGATTATATCTTCTTTTTACCACAGAAATGTGGGAACGCTTTAGTTATTATGGTATGAGGGCAATTCTATCACTTTATATGATAAAAGCCCTGTTTTACAACACAGCATTTACATCAAGTGTCTATGGATATTACACAGGTCTGGTTTATTTAACACCACTAATTGGTGGATATATATCTGACAGATACTGGGGAAACAGGAAATCCATTATTACCGGCGGTGTGCTGATGGCATTGGGCCAGTTTGCTCTGGCAATAAGCAGTTACCTATATGCTCCTCCTTCAGTTGCTGTGACCAATTCATTTTTTGTGTTTAACTACCAAACGGGATTCTTCTTGATTGGCCTGTTTTTACTGGTTATGGGAAATGGTTTTTTCAAACCCAATATATCCTCAATGGTTGGCCTGTTATATCAGAAGGGAAATGATAAAAGGGATTCAGCTTTCACAATATTCTATATGGGTATAAATTTAGGTGCTTTAATTGCTCCAATTATAATTGGTGGCTTTGGTGACACAGGCAATCCCGCTGATTTTATGTACGGATTTTTTGCTGCGGGATGTGGGATGCTCCTAGGATTAACAATTTTTATACTGGGTAAAAAAAGGTATCTTATTGATCCTGATGGAAATGCTGTAGGGGAAAAACCAATCCATAAATATGGAAAAGATGGTTGTAAAGATGAACCATTAACCTGGATCGAAAAACAGAGGATAATGGTAATAGTTATCCTAGCATTCTTTGGAATATTCTTCTGGTCAGCATTTGAACAGGCAGGGATATCATTAACATTTCTAGCAGAACAACATGTAGATAGGGTTGTAACATCTATAAATTTCGTTATTCCAACTGCATGGTTTCAATCAGTAAATCCGCTTGCAATACTCTTGTTTGCACCAATTTTTGCAGGATTATGGCTTTATTTAAAGGATAGGGGGAGAGAACCCTCAATCCCTCTTAAAATGGCTGCGGGACTCTGTTTGCTATCTATAGGCTTTATGATCCTTGTATTCGCTTCTAGAACATTGGATGCTGGTGCTGCGACCATAAGTCCGCTTTGGCTTGTGGGTGCATATATGCTTTTTACATTTGGAGAACTGTGTATATCACCAATAGGTTTGTCTATGGTGTCAAAGCTTTCACCCGCTAAATTTGTCTGTCTTTTAATGGGTGTATGGTTTTTAACAAGCGCCTTTGCCAACATACTAGCTGGACAGTTAAGTGCGTTATATCCTGATCCTAGTCTACCCACACCATATCTTTTAGGAATACCAATTAACAACTTCACATCATTCTTCATGATATTTGTAGTGATGTCAATAATAGCAGCCATTATACTTCTTCTAATAAGGAAAAGATTGGAGACCATGATGCATGGCATAATGTAACAGTTATTTGATAGTATAAAAACAAATTGTATATTCTCATTTGATTGAATTGATGTAAATTCAAAATGATAATATGCAGGCAACATACGTTCATGATTAGTTAAGTATCCACTTATCCGATCTTTTATCACTTTTATAGTATCTTAATATTCTTAGATCGCCGAAAAGAACCAGAAAAGTATTTAATCGTTTAATCCCAAATAGAGTATGTTTATTAGTGTTGGGATTCGCAACGGGACAAAAACATTTCCTAATTTAAACAATCTATTAAACAAGCCATAAGCGTGCGATTCCACAACGGAATATTAAGAAAATAGTACAGTTTATTGAATCAGAAATTTAAAAGTAATGTAACGATTATTTAGTATATATATTTAATTCAATTTCTTATCCTTTTTAATTTTTCTTTCTTAATTTGTATATTTTATTCCATCAAAAAATGTCTCAAAAAATATTTTTCTTTCTTTGGTCTTTGTCTGGATAATATATTCAACTGTAAATATATAGTGAGCTGAAAAAAAATCAGAAATGTATTTGGGAGGTAAATCTTTCAATATTCTATTTTTAATTCCATCTTCTATTAAATTTAACAATTTGTTTTCATGATCAGGGATTTTAACTTCGGTATTTTTAAGATTATATGGAGATGACTTAAATTGTATCATAAACTTATATTTATCGGGATTATTCACTCCCCATTCTACTCTTTCGAGCCAGAACCTTTCTAAAGATTCATAACCCACTGAAGATTCTATAAGATCCAGAAAGCTGGCTAAACTTTCTTCTGCTATAGAGGTACCTAATTCCCTAATCAAATCTACTTTTGTTTCAAAATATATATAGAGAGTCCCTGTTGCAACGCCTGCTTCTTTAGAAATTAGAGAAGTTGTTGTATTATCTATACCTTTCTCGTTAAATAGCATCAATGCTGATTCAAGAATTTTCTTTTTTTTATCTTCTACAACCATTTTTAACCACAATTTCTTTTAATGTTATTCAATTTTAATTTATTGTCTTAATTAGGTTTTTTAAATATTGCTAAGTTTTTTTGAATCTTTTTGATATCCTGTTATTTATAGACGGTAATGTTAGCATGATAAATTTGCCTAAAACTCCCATTATTTCAACTTTATATTTGAATCCTCGGCCTTCCATATCACCGCTGACGTCATTTAAAAGTATAGAAACATCCAATTTTTGTGGACATACCTTCACACATTTTCCACAACCATTACAAAGTCCAGCATACCCTTTTTTAGATGTGCTACCTCCAAGATACATTGCATAGACAAAAGAAGCTTGATTGTCATTGAATATGTATTTCTTATTATACAGTTCAAAACAAATCGGAATATTAACTCCTGCAGGACAAGGCATGCAGTAACCACATCCTGTGCAGTTAACCTTCATTAGTTCATTGTAAACTTCTTTAACTTCCTCGTAAAGTTTAATTTCTTCTTCGGGAATTGAATCTGGCAAAGTTTCATTTGTAACTTTAATATTCTCCTTAACCTCTTCAATTTTTCCCATTCCTGAAATTACACAAGTTACTTCGGGATGGTTTAAAACCCATCTTAAAGCCCATTCAGCAGAAGTTCTTTTAATTCTTGATTGGTTCCAAATTTCCATGGCTTTTTCAGGCACATTCCCAACAAGAATTCCTCCTTTTAAAGGTTCCATTACAAATACAGTTAACCCTTTAGAAGCTGCATATTTTAATCCTTCTGTCCCTGCCTGATTAGTCTCATCTAAGAAATTATATTGGATAAGACAAACATCCCAATTGTAAGCATCCACAATTTTCTTAAAAGCATCCTTATTGTCATGAAATGAGAAACCTATATTCTTTATTTTTCCATCTTTCTTGGCAGATTCTAAAAATTCTAGAACACCCAGTTTTTTAAGCTCAAAAAAGTTGTTCTCATCTAAACTATGGAGTAAATAATAATCAATATGATCTGTTTGGAGTTTATCAAGTTGTGTTTCCAGATAGTTTTCCATATCTTCAGTTTTTTTAATAAACCATGAAGGCATTTTAGTACAGATTTTTACCTTATCTCTGTATTCTCCTTGAAGTATTTCTCCCAGAAATAATTCACTGGATCCATTATGATATGGAAATGCTGTATCAATCAAATTTAACCCATGGTCTATTGCGTAGTATATCTGTTTTTTAGCTTCATCTTTATCAATTCTTCCATTATTAGTGGGTAATCTCATAGCTCCATATCCAAGTGCCGAAATTTCATCACCATTGTTAGTTTTTCTCATCTGCATGTTATCACCTTAATCCCGAGTGATGTTAAATAAAGCCAATTAAGTAATATCCATTTTTTTTAAAATGAATATCTAATTTTATTTATCCAAATATTAACCCTAAGCCAAAAATAACCATAGTACTTACAATCAAAGGTCCGTAGATTTTCTCAAAAGTCTTAGGATTAATTTTCTTAAGCATGATAGGTCCTATAAATGCACCTACAGCCGATCCCCCGCCAAGGAGAATAATCAAAGTCAGATTTAACCGTCCTAATAGGTAAAAACCTCCTATACCTGCAATTGAGTTGAAAATAAGTACGAATAC
>Ga0224559_1000675_pt1 | contig 21409 bp, 24 predicted proteins | sample 714S33034metaG_FD_180676 | JGI IMG/M metagenome (GOLD analysis project Ga0224559, IMG submission 180676) | Peat soil microbial communities from Stordalen Mire, Sweden - 717 S3 30-34 | ecosystem: Environmental > Terrestrial > Soil > Wetlands > Peat | place: Sweden: Norrbotten County, Stordalen... | reverse complement strand
CAGATTAGCAAATGTCAGTTGTGCCGCCACCGCATGTCTGAGGGTAAATACGCGGCCTGCGCGCAAGTGTGTCCGACTGGTGCCACGCTGTACGGCAAGGTCAAGGATTTGCATGCTGAAGCGAAACGCAGATCGGCACTGAAGCCGGGCGAGCCGGCTGTTTTCCCGCGCGGCAATATCAATACACATGACCAGTCACCGCATACAGCCAGAGCTGCGAAATATCTTCCCCAAATATACGGTGAGAAGGAAGTGGGCGGTACCCAGATGCTCAAGCTTGCGGCTGTGCCGTTTGAAAAGCTGGGTATGCCGAAATTACCCGAGCGTTCCTTTGCATCAACTTCCGAAACCTTGCAGCACACCCTGTATGGCGGTTTGATTGCACCCTTGGCATTCCTCGGCGTGCTGGGCTTAGCCGCCAAGCGCAATATGAAGGATGAAGAAAATGAGGCGGGACATGATAAAAGTGAATAAGGAGAATTTCGATGTCTAATACTTATCATGCCGCTCCTGCGCCGCTCGGCGGCCCGTTGGTGACGCCGACAACGATCATTCTGGCCGCACTGGCTGGTATCGCCTTTGTTATCCTCGGCGTCCGTTTCCTGTTTGGCCTGGGTTCAGTTACCAATATTAACGATGGTTACCCTTGGGGCGTATGGGTAGTCTACGATGTGGTAATTGGTTCGGCTTTTGCCTGCGGCGGCTATGTCATGGCATTACTGGTCTATATCTTCAACAAAGGTGAATATCATCCGATGGTTCGCCCCGCGCTTCTGGCCAGTTTGTTTGGCTATACATTGGCAGGGGCAGGCGTGGTGTTTGACTTGGGGCGCTACTGGAACATGTGGCACATCTTCTGGCCCGGTTATGCTCAGGTTAATTCGGTGATGTTTGAAGTGGCAGTATGCATCACGTGCTACATCGTGGTGATGTGGATTGAGTTTTCGCCCGCCTTCCTTGAAAAGTTCGGCCTTAAAGATGCAAAGCGCAAACTCAGCAAGGTGCTGTTCTTCATTATTGCGCTGGGCGTTTTGTTGCCCTCCATGCACCAATCCTCGCTGGGATCATTACTGGTGGTGTTTGGTTACCAGATTCACCCGTTGTGGCAGACCATTTTACTCCCGCTGCTTTATCTGATGACGGCGGTACTTATCGGATTTGCAATTGTCATCTTCGAGGCATGCCTGTCATCATCCGGTTTCAAGCGGCCATTGGAACTTCACCTGTTGGGTAAACTGTCCAAATTGATGATATGGGTGCTGGCGGCTTATCTCGTCGTGCGGCTGGCGGATCTGGCCGTGCGCGGCGCGCTGGGCAGCATGTTCGAGGCGAGTATCGAGGCCGTGATGTTTTGGATCGAGATGGCATTGTTTATCGCGCCGCTTGTCATACTGGCTCAGCCAACCGCACGCAGAAATCCGTCCAAACTGTTCATTGCGGCTTTTTGCCTCATGTTGGCGGGCTTTATTTTGCGCATCAATTCCTTTTTGGTCGGATATGAAACCGGACCGGGTTGGCACTACTTTCCTTCTGTACCGGAAATAATGGTTTCGATTGGCATGATTGCGCTTGAAATATTGGGCTACATCGTGCTGGTGCGTTACCTGCCTATTCTTCCGGGAAATTTTAATCAATCAGCCGTTGCAGCCCAAAAGTAATTAAGAAAACATCAGGAGAAATTAAATGGGAAAAAGAATTACGATAGACCCGATCACACGTATTGAAGGACACCTGCGTATTGATTGCGAAGTGAATAACGGCAAGGTTTCCAAAGCGTGGGCTTCCGGCCAGATGTGGCGCGGCGTTGAGCAAATATTGCTGGGCCATGACGCGCGCGACGCTTGGGCGATTACCCAGCGCATCTGCGGCGTTTGTACCACGGTGCATGCGGTCGCATCGGTGCGCGCGGTAGAAAATGCATTGCAATTGGAAGTGCCGCTTAATGCCCAGTACATCCGCAACCTGATTATCACTGCGCACGCTATACACGACCATATCGTACACTTCTACCATCTGTCGGCGCTTGACTGGGTTGACGTTACTTCCGCGCTTAAAGGTGACCCCGCCAAAACCGCGCAGCTTGCAGGCGGTTTGTCCAGTTGGAGCGGCAACAGCCGCCAGGAATTTACCAAAGTAAAAGAACGCTTGAGCGGGTTTGTCGGTACGGGTCAGCTTGGCATCTTTACCAACGGTTATTGGGGGCATCCGGCGATGAAGTTGACGCCGGAAGTTAATTTGTTGGCGGTAACGCATTACCTGCAGGCTTTGGAAATTCAACGCTACGCCAGCAAGATCGTGAGCATCCTCGGTTCCAAATCACCTCACATTCAAAACATGGCCGTGGGTGGAGTTTCCAACCCGATTGCACTCGATTCACAATCGGTGTTAACGATAGAACGTCTGTTGGCGATCAAGGAATGGATAGATAAACTGGATGACTTTATCAAGAACGTTTATCTGGTAGATGTGGCTGCTATCGGCGCGTTTTATGCCGATTGGACTAACATCGGCGCGGGCGTGATGGACTATCTGTCTGTCCCGGACTTGCCGCTGGATACCAAGGGAACCAAGTTTGCGCTTCCCGGCGGTTACATCAAGGGCGGTGATCTTGCCGGCATCAAGCCGATCAAGTCTTTTAACGACCAGTACTTCCGCGATGGTGTGGAAGAAAGTGTCAAACATTCCTGGTACAAAGGCGGCAAGGGAGTGCTTCATCCTTTCAAGGGAGAAACTGAACCGGATTACACCGACTTTCAGGATGAGGGCAAATATTCCTGGGTTAAGTCTCCCACTTTCTACAGCAAGCCGGCGCAGGTTGGGCCCTTGTCGAGGGTGTTGGCAATGGCAGCGCAGAATCACGCGCCCACACTGAAGTATCTGACCGGGGTGCTGGATACTGCCGGTTCGTTAGCACATACCAAGATACCGCTTGCAGCAGTGCATTCGACAATCGGCCGGCACGCTGCCCGTGCGGTTTCATGTGCCGTGCAGGTAGACGAGTTGGCACATCAATGGCAACTGTTGGTGGATAATATCGGCAAGGGTGACACCGCAACCTTCAACAAGCCGGTTTTCCCCAAGGGCGAAGTTCGCGGCGTTGGTTTTCATGAAGCTCCTCGCGGTGTGCTTTCGCACTGGGTGGTGCTCAATGACGGCAAGATCACCAACTATCAGGCCGTGGTGCCGACAACCTGGAATGCGGCTCCGCGCAACGAAGGCGACGCAATCGGTCCGTATGAATCGTCTTTATTGAATACACCGGTGGCCGATCCGGAGCGTCCGCTCGAAGTGCTGCGTACCGTACACTCGTTTGATCCTTGTTTGGCTTGTGCAGTACATGTACTCGATAATGAGGGCAAGTCGGTTGTGCAGGTCAAGGCACTTTAATAAATTTCAGGATACGTTCACCTAACTTATAGAAAGTCCTCATGCGCATAATCGTATTGGGTGTCGGCAATATCCTGCTTACTGACGAAGGTGTCGGGGTGAGGGCAGTGGAGAAGTTGCAGCTTGACTTTGATCTGCCCGCCGAAGTTGTGGTTATCGACGGCGGTACCACCGGCATGGAGATGCTGGAAGATTTATCGAATGCTGACCATATTATTATCATTGATGCGGTGCGTAGCGGTAATGCACCGGCTTCCATTATCAGGCTCGCCGACGAACAAGTGCCGGTGTTCTTCAAAACAAAGCTGTCCCCGCACCAGATCGGGCTTTCCGATGTGCTGGCAACACTTGAGCTGCTCGGAGAGCAACCCGGCGGCGTTACAGTGATAGGTGTTGAACCGGTATCTCTGGACACCGGCATGAAGCTTTCGCCTCAAGTGGAAGCAGTGATGCCGGAATTGGTGCAATTAGTCGTTACTGAGTTGCACAGATTAGGCGTCGAAGTAAAAAGTTCTGTAGCAGAAGCGGCATAATATGTGCATGGCTATACCTTCCAGAGTTATTGCCATTGACGGCGAGATGGCGACTGTTGAATGCTTCGGTGAACAGCGCGATGTTAGTCTGATGTTGATTAACAGTGATGTGGCCTTGGGCGATTATGTGCTGGTGCAAGCGGGCGGATTTGCATTCGAGCGGGTGGAGTATGCCGCAGCTCAGGAAGCGCTACAACTCTTCAGCGAAATATTCGGGCAGACTTCGACTGTTTAACCGGGATTTTCCATTAGAAAGCCAATTAAAACTTTTCCCTTTGTAAAAGGGGGACCAAAGTGAATGGCGTCGCGATGTGCCTATTGTAACAGTTAGTTGACCATCGCCTTGAAACTCGGTATTGACACAAATTACAAATGCGTCTGGACAAGCTGATTAAGTGACGTTACAGTCACTTATGGACTGTAAAGAACTACACTTTTCTCGCCACGCTTTCGAGCGCATGTTCCAGCGCGGAATCAATCCTGATGTAGCAGCAAAGATTGTCGCGAGTGGCGAAGTTATTGCGAATTACCCGGATGATCAGCCTTTTCCAAGCGCCTTGTTATTGGGGTTCTATGGGAACGTTCCGATACATGCAGTCGTTGCACATGAGGCGGCAAACGGTGATTGCCATCTGGTTACAATTTACTGGCCGAATCCAGCGATTTGGAATGATACATTCAAGAAAAGGAGATCGTGATGAAATGCACCATCTGCAAAACCGGCCATACATACCCCGGCACCACTACCGTTACGTTGCAACGCGACAACACGGTGGTCGTCATTCGTGATGTTCCCGCCGACATTTGCGAAGACTGCGGCGAGTATTACCTGAGCGAACCTATCGCCAGCCGCGTGTACGCCGATGCCGAAGAAACATCGAATCGTCATGTGGAAGTTGAAATTCAACGCTATGCGGCGTGATATGTTTAGCGGGGCTGAGCTACATTAGTTTGCGGGATGGTATGTGATAATGAAAGACTTGACCCCGAGATCCGAGATCGCGTTAGATCGCGTTAAGTTGACCCCGAGATCGCGTTAAGTGCACCACTCCATCTTCGAGTAAATATCAAACATTAAGGAATTCATCATGCCAAGCCTTCAAGACTATGCCGTACTATCTGCCGCCGTCTATAACGATGTACGTAACCAAGACAATCTAATTGTGGGTTATCTGTTGCCGAAAGATGAAAGCTAAAACAAATGTCGGTTGCTAAATCGATTGTGTTGAAAAACTATTTTTCGCACCCCTTGAAACATTCCGCAAATTAAGGGAGCATCCGCAAATCTGGCTTGATTGTCTTAGGTAGCCGGGCGAAATGATTCATGGGTAAGTTAATCAATACTAGATGTACCCACCTATATCGAAAAAATTAAAATCGCCCTATGAGGCTGAAATTTTTTATCGGGGCGAAAAAAAATAGTTTTTCAACACAATCAAATCGAGAGCTGCCGGACGCGCTCTTAAGGTTTAGATAGGCCCCCTGCTCGTTTCCAAACAGGGTCCCAATATTAAGCGGGTTTCAAGCCCGTTTTCTCAACACGATTTCAGAGGCGCTTGAACCGAGGGGGCCTAAGCGAAGATTAAATCCACTTTATCAAAGGGGAAAAATTACTTCGAAATCCAACACAGCCAAATGAAAATTTCTGTTTAACCTAAAAAAGCAGTTAGCCACAGAGAACACAGAGGAAAAACAAACGGTTGCAACAAGAGCGTAATTAACCTTTTGGGTGAGGCCTCAAAAGTGTGATATTCCTTTACTCTCTCTGCGTTCTCTGTGGCTCGAACTTCGGTTTTTCGGTTTAATACAGGTTGCCATTAATTCAGAGATTACTCAGCTTTGCAGTGTTACCATAGTAGCTGAAATGATTCATATGACAACTTCTGAAATGATCGATGTAGCCAATCCCGCGCCTTTGCTTGAAGAAATTTACCGGAAAATTCAGCGTGAACATATGCAGGGACTTCCCATTCTCAATCCTTATCTGGAGGTAGAAGCTGTTGGATTTATCCCGTTTAAGGGGCTTTGGCTGGGTATTCTGATTACACCGTGGTTTATGAACCTGATGTTGCTGTCAGGAGCGGAGCCGTGTCCGATATTGGCCGAAGGGAAGTTCCAGGCATGGCAATTTCCCAGTGGCATATTGAAATTTAACGGTGGCTTTGAGTCTGAGCTTGGAGCCTATCAAGCATGCTCTATATTTGCTGTGATGGGTGAATTCTCTAATCAAGAGCAGGCTCGCACAGCCGCGCAGACAGTTTTGCACGACCTTTTTTCCGCGCAAGTCAAAATCGATTCCGAACCTGAACAAACTCAGCCCGTTGGTCCGTTGGCTGAGATTAAAGCCGCGATTGCAGCGCCGATGTCCAAGCGGGACTTTCTGCGCGGAAGCTTTTTACCGGGTAGAAAGCGTGAGACATGAAATCGTCAAATTCCTTAACTCGCTGGTTACCAGCGTTGGCACTTTTTGTGTTAACGATTACCTGGGGATACACTTGGGTAATGTCCAAGCAGGCATTGGCTTATGCACCACCTTTTGCATTCGCAGCGGAACGCTGCATCGGCGGAGCTTTGGCACTCTTTCTGGCGCTCAAACTCTTGGGCAGATCGCTCAAGCTTGAAGCTCCCGGCCCGACATTGTCCATAGCGCTAACTCAGGCGGCTGGTTTCATGGCATTTCAGACTTGGGCGCTGGTTGAAGGGGGGCCGGGCAAGACGGCAGTGCTGATTTTTACCATGCCGATCTGGACTCTGCTGATGGCTTGGCCCATTTTGGGCGAACGTATCCGTGGTAAGCAATGGCTCGCCGCGTTGAGTACGCTGGTTGGCTTGCTGTTGATCATCGAGCCGTGGGATATGCAATCGAGCTTGTTCAGTAAGTTTCTTGGTTTAATAGCAGCTTTGTTTTGGGCTATTGGCTCAATTCTAGTCAAAAGACTCCGTTCACGGCACAAGGTCGATCTGCTGGCCTTGACTGCTTGGCAGATGTTGCTGGCTGCCGTGCCGCTGGTCTTGCTCGCGTTGATCGTTCCAGAACATGCGACGAATTGGACGGTGACTTACATCAGCATTCTGACTTTTATTTCCGTGGTCAGTACGGGCTTGTGTTGGTGGTTGTGGATTTATATTCTCGACCGGGTACCTGCTTGGGAGGCAAGCCTCTCAGTGCTGGGTACGCCGGTGGTTGCAATTCTTTCTTCCCGTCTGATATTGGGAGAGAGTTTCAAAATTAGCGAAGTGATAGGGATTCTGCTCATCGGTACCGGTCTGGTCTTGTTGTCACTCATTAGCTGGGCAGCCAGTCGCCGCCCGGTGAAGTAATTCGACTTGATATTTTGTATTTTTCAAGTCAGGATGTAGCGAGAGTCTTTATTCTGCTTCGTTATTTGATTTAAGGAGAAGACGTGTCTTGGATCATTACAAAATATTTTCTGACTGCCGCTGTCGTGGTACTCGTATCCGAACTGGCGAAACGCAGCGACAAGCTGGGAGGTTTTGTTGCGGCGCTGCCGCTGGTGACGATTCTTGCACTGATCTGGCTTTATGTTGAAAATCAACCGCAGGAAAAAATTGCGAATCATGCGTGGTACACGTTTTGGTATGTAATCCCGACATTGCCCATGTTCCTCGTGTTTCCACTGCTGCTTTCGCGCATTGGTTTCTGGCCGTCATTGTTGGCATGTGTGGTTATAACCATGGTCTCATTCTGGTTATTCACGCTAATTGTGCGCCAATTCGGAGTGGAATTGCTTTAGAGGCAAATTCGACAGAGGTTTGCTGTAACACACCTGACTATCTAACCTGATAGAATTCAAACTGCTCAAACCGAAACCAGAGAAAATGCTATCGCAAGAAAAACTTAAGACATACCTTTCACTTATTATTATTGCATCCGCTGTTTGGCTGATGCACGGATTCATACCGGCAATGCTTTGGGCAGTAGTCATAGCCATTGCCACTTGGCCGTTGCGAATAATGGTGGCTCAAAAAACCGGACTTGGAGACATTGGTGTTGCGAGCATCATGACCTCTGCCGTTGCTATCCTGTTTTTCTTTCCAATTGTCTATGCTTTTCTTCTTGCCGCCTCAGACATTGGGGCATTGACTAACTGGTTCATGGAAATTCAGAAAACCGGGCTAGCTGTTCCGCCCTGGACTCATCAGATTCCCAAAATTGGCAACCAGATCGCGGCTTGGTGGTCTACAAACTTATCCGACCCTGCCAGTCTCTCGCTATTTGTGGGGACTACGGAACATGCCTGGATACGGGAATTTGCACAGAGCGTTGGCATGCAGGCTGCGCACCGGCTGATTACCCTCGTTTTTACGATAGTCACGCTTTTCTTTTTGTACAAGCAGGGCGATGATTTATCCGGGAAGACTCTTGATCTATTGGAAAAGCTGACAGGTGAAAGCGGTAAGCGTTATGGACTGCAAGCAGCAACGGCAGTCAGGGCGACGGTTAACGGTGTAGTGTTAGTTGGTCTTGCCGAGGGGTTGGTTATCGGAATTTCCTACTGGGTTGCGGGTGCACCGCATGCGGCAATTCTGGGTTTGCTGACGGGCACGCTGGCGATGATTCCGTTTGCGGCTCCATTGATTTTTACCGGAGTCTCCGTGCTATTGTTGACACAGGGGAATATGGTTGGTGCCATTAGTGTGTTTATATTCGGCATGTTTATATTGTCGCTGGGGGATCATGTACTGCGGCCTAAAATTATCGGCAGTTCAGTCGAGCTACCTTTTCTTTGGGTGCTTTTCGGCATTCTCGGGGGCGTAGAAGTCTTCGGCCTGCTTGGTTTGTTTATCGGTCCGGCTCTGATGGCGCTGGTGGTGATGATGTGGAAAGACATGACGGAATCAGAAACAATATTCACCCCGTAGTTGTTTTTGTCGGTGTGCCCAATAGTTTTCTAAACCAAGTATAAAACTCAAGTATTGGCCGGTTTTAAGACTGGACAGGAGAAAATATAAAGGACGTTTGGCATATTCCCAAATTTTCAATTAGAAGTTAATATCACTCGGGTTTTTATCGCTGAGCTAAATAAATATCGATTAATACTGTTTATATAATTTTACAAGAGAGGAAAAATGAAAACATTTATCACTTGGACAATCGCATCAACATTGCTTGGCATTTCATGCTCAGCCATAGCCGACGCAACATCCGACACGATAGCTCTTGTAAAAAATGTCAAAACAGATTGTTTCAATTGCCACCAAGTTGACAAAAAAATTGTAGGGCCGGCATGGAAAGATGTCGCAGCCAGATACAAAGGTGACCCAACAGCCCAAGCGGCACTTGTCGATAAAGTCATCAAAGGCGGCAAGGGGCACTGGGATAAAGAGACAGGCGGTCTTCCCATGACTCCGCATCCATTGACGCCAAGCAAGGAAGAAATCCAGCAGATTATTGCCGCAATTCTCCAAATACAATAGGCACATATTTCGGAGATTCTGGAAATAAGATACATAGATTCACGGATTCTTACACAAGAAGTATCTCAAGAGATTTTATAATCGTGTAGAATTCGCACCCCAATGCCGGGATGGTGAAATTGGTAGACACAACGGACTTATAAAAAATTGAGCACTGGGATGCGAAAGCGCTCAAGTGAATCCCCTCAAATTCGGTGAAACCCCTGACTAATAAGTCGAGGCAACGCCGAGCCAAGCCCCAAAGGGAAGGTGTAGAGACTAGACGGGGGGCATCTAAAGTCGCAAGGCAATGATGAAGGCATAGTCCAGCGCACGAACAGCACAAGCTGGCGGCAAAAGTCGTAGTGTGAAGAAAATCCGTCGGATGGGTAAAACCTCCGTGCCGGTTCGATTCCGGTTCCCGGCACCAAGTAATAGTTGTAATTCAGGCACAATAGCTAGCTTGATTTGTTTTCACTGCCACACATTTCTCTCGTCTGAACCCGTTTTTCCCCGCTATTCAACGGTTCAATTTTATTTGTCTTCTTTATCCTTTCTCCTCAAGTATCGCTAAATCTTGCCGTAACTAACTTACAAGAGTTATGTAAGTGATCGATAGATAGGAGGCAGCCATGAAGTATCCATTTTTATTTCTGTTTATTTCGGTATTTTTAGCGACTATCGTTTTTGTGATGCTGTGCTTTGCTACTTTCGCCGAAGTTAAAGAGATACTCGAACGCAAAGCCAATGTTGAAGGACTACCCTCGGATTGATTAAAGAATTTTAATTATAATAAATAGTAAGTTATCTTAAAAAGGAGATAATCATGCTAAAAATATTTCTAACAGTGGATCCTCAAACGCATCGCGGTCTATATGACAGTGAAGCGACCTTCTTGGGTACCTTTCTGTCTATCAGCGAAGCTGAAGAAAAGCTTGGTGATATGCTGAATTATTGTAGTATTCGCGCAGTTGTTTAGACGCCGCTAATCGGGCGATTAAACCGAAAAACGGGGAAGTGACAAGTTCAGGTATCTTCATACCTCTTCCGTATTGTGGTTTTTTCCAGTAAAGTGGCGTCCTTTAATAACAAGAAGAGTATAGCTATGAGCGCGAAAGGGCAACAGTTACAAGACCCGTTTCTGAATGCATTACGTAAGGAACATGTGCAGGTCGCGATTTACCTCGTCAACGGTATTAAATTACAAGGCCAAGTTGAGTCATTTGATCAATATGTGGTTTTGTTGAAAAATACTGTCACCCAGATGGTTTACAAGCATGCCATTTCTACAATCGTTCCCGCACGAGCAGTCACTATCCCGTACGACGCTGACTGATGTCGCAATCAACCACTGCCCCGAATACGGCAGTATTAGTTAGTCTCAATTTTGGCGCACCGGACTACGCTGAAAGTTTGCAAGAATTACGTTTACTGGCTGAGAGCGCCGGGGTGCATACGCTTGCCTTGATTGAAGGCAAGCGCCAACGCCCCGATGCCTCTACGTTTGCGGGTAGCGGCAAAGTTGATGAAATTGCCGCAATTGTCGAAGAGTTGGAAGTTCCTCTAGTGATATTTAATCACGACCTGTCGCCGGCGCAAATGCGCAATCTCACCGCCAAACTGCAAACGCGTGTAATTGACCGTACAATGCTGATCTTGGATATTTTTGCTTTGCGGGCGCAGAGCCACGAAGGCAAAGTTCAGGTTGAATTGGCTCAGCTAAAATATTTATCAACACGTCTGGTCGGGATGAATACGGACATGGGGCAGCAGAAATATGCTGTTGGCGCGCGCGGCCCGGGAGAGACCCAACTAGAGTTGGACAGACGCAAGTTGGACAGGCGTGTACATTTGCTCAATGAGCGATTGAAACAGCTCAAGCGTCAACGTGAGTTGCAGCGCAAAGCGCGCAATCGCTCGGAGGTACTGTCCGTTTCCATCGTCGGCTATACCAATGCGGGTAAATCTACCCTGTTCAATCGCTTAACCAATGCGCATGTTTATGCGGCCGACCAGTTGTTTGCCACGCTGGACACGACTTCCCGCAAGTTATTTTTGGAAGGCGAGAGCAAGGTACAAGTTATTTTGTCCGACACGGTGGGGTTTATCCGGCATTTGCCGCACGGCTTGGTGGCCGCTTTTCGCGGTACTTTGGAAGAGACTACGCACGCTGATTTGTTGCTGCATGTGGTGGATGTAAATAGCCCGGAACGCCACGACCAAGTTGCCGAAGTTAATAAAGTGCTGACGGAAATCGGCGCACAAAACATTCGCCAGATCGTGGTGTACAACAAAATTGACTTGCAAGGTTTAGCAGCCACGGTGAAGCGGGATGATTATGGTAAAATTACCGGAATTCATCTCAGTGCCAAAACTGGTGATGGTTTGGATGATTTGCGTGCGGCTTTGATCGAGGTGAGAGATTCACCGGCAGAATCAGTAGTGCAGCAGGAATGGCATCCGCTTAATTAATGGGAGCTTGTAAAAATTTAATTGTCTAAGTCAGGCAAGGCGCGAGCAAAAAATTGCGCCGCAGCATATGTGGTCATGAGACGGTGCGGCGGAGCCGTCTGGTGCGGGAATGACCGCGAGCGCCATCTCCCGCAAACGGCTGCTTCGCAGTAACGTGTCGATGGCGCATATGTAAGAAGTGATTTTTTGTAAGTAACGCAGCATGGCAACGAAAATTAGATTTTTAGAGGTTCCCTAATGACAATTGATTTAACTGAAAGTAGGACGACTTATGGGATTGAATGATCCGCAATGGGGCAAAAAGAACGGTGGCGGCCCTCCTGATTTGGAAGAAGCTCTGCGAAATCTTAACAAGAAGATTGAGGCGTTCTTCGCCAAGATTTCCGGCAAAAAGCCCAATAACAGCGGCCCCGGAAGCGGTGGTAGCAGCAAGTCACCCAATGGGCTTGCAGGTGGAATCGGCCTGATCGTCATTATTGTTGTGCTGATCTGGTTTGCCAGTGGTTTCTATATTGTGGATGCCAGCCAGCGCGGTGTTGTATTGCGTTTTGGGAAATATGTCGAGGCTACCCAAGCGGGGCCCCGTTGGCATTTGCCGTTTCCGATTGAAACGGTGGAAATCGTCAGTTTGAGTCAAGTACGTACCGTGGAAATAGGTTACCGCGAGAACGTAAAAAACAAGATGCTGCAAGAATCGCTGATGTTGACTGATGACGAGAATATCATCGACATTCAGTTTGCCGTGCAGTATTTTCTGAAAGACCCTGCGGATTATCTATTCAACAACCGTACACCCGATGAAAATGTGCGCCAAGCAGCCGAAACAGCCATCCGGGAAGTGGTCGGTAAAAGCAAGATGGACTTTGTGCTGTATGAAGGACGCGAACAAGTCGCGGCATCCACAACCAAGTTGATCCAGGACATTCTTGACCGTTATAAATCCGGTATTGTGGTGAGCAAGGTGACGATGCAGAATGCGCAGCCTCCGGAACAAGTGCAGGCTGCATTTGATGATGCGGTAAAAGCCGGACAAGACCGTGAGCGTCAAAAGAACGAAGGTCAGGCCTACGCGAATGATGTGGTGCCCAAGGCCAAAGGTGCGGCTGCTCGTCTGATGCAGGAAGCGGATGGCTACAAACAGCGTGTGGTTGCCAATGCCGAGGGTGATGCCAGCCGTTTCAAACAGATTCTGGTGGAGTATGAAAAAGCCCCTCAGGTTACGCGCGAACGTATGTACATCGACATGATGCAACAGGTACTGAGCAGCAGCAGTAAAGTGCTGGTGGATCAAAAGAGCGGCAATAGCAGCTTGCTTTATCTGCCATTGGATAAATTGATTCAGAGTACCGCTGCGGGAACTCCGCCCTTGAATGAGTTACAAACAGCCGCAGGTAAATCTGCAAATAATGCCGAGCAAGTTGCGCCGCAACCTGTAGTAACTGAACCGGCTACCGCACGGGATTCGTTACGTGGCAGAGATAGGGAGGCGCGATAATGAAAGCTAATTGGGGAAGTCTGCTGGTGGGCGCAATCGTCGCGCTGGTTTTAATCGGTATGAGTGCGTTTATAGTCGACCAGCGCCAGACTGCTATTGTGTTTCAAATGGGCGAAGTTGTCGGTGAAAAAACGGCTCCGGGGCTGTATTTCAAATTACCGCTTGTGCAAAATGTACGCTTTTTCGATTCGCGTATTTTGACCTTGGATAGTGCCGAGCCGGAGCGCTTCATCACGGCGGAAAAAAAGAATGTGCTGGTTGATTCGTTTGTGAAGTGGCGCATAGCTGATGTAAAACAGTATTACATCAGCGTGGGTGGCGATGAAGTTCGCGCTGAGACACGTTTGACGCAAACGGTGAATGCTTCAATGCGCGAAGAGTTTGGTAAGCGCACTATCCATGAAGTGGTGTCGGGAGAGCGCGAAAAGATTATGGAAGTTTTGCGCCAGAAAGCCAATGCGGATGCCAGCAAGATTGGTGTGGAAGTTTTGGACGTGCGTTTGAAACGTGTTGATTTTCCAGCGGAAATCAGCGAATCGGTGTACCGCCGTATGGATGCAGAGCGTAAGCGTGTAGCCAATGAACTGCGCGCGACAGGTAATGCGGAAAGTGAAAAAATTCGAGCCGACGCAGATAAACAGCGCGAAGTGACTTTGGCTGAGGCATACCGTGACGCACAGCGAATGAAGGGCGAAGGAGATGCTAAAGCTGCTGCTATATATGCCTCCGCATTTGGTCGCAATACTGAGTTCTACTCGTTTTACCGCAGCCTGGATGCGTACAAACAGACCTTTAAGAACAAGAGTGATGTGATGGTATTAGACCCCAGCTCGGCGTTCTTCAAATATTTGAAGAGCGCCAATAAAGGTGGCAAGTAATTTTGAGGGAACCTCTGGAAATTCAATTTTCTAAGCTAGGCAAGGCGCGAGCAAAAAATTGCGCCGCAGCATATATATTATATGTAAGAAGTAATTTTTTGTGAGCAACGCCGCATAGCGACGAAAATTGGATTTATAGAGGTTCACTAGATGCTGGAATATTGGCTGGCTGCATTCGCTTTGATGTTGGTACTTGAAGGGATGACACCATTTTTGTTCCCTGCCGCATGGCGGGAAACATTGAGCAAGCTTGCGCAACTTACGAATGGTCAAGTCCGTTTTGTCGGCTTGGTTCTAATGCTGTGCGGATTGATACTGATTTATTGGGTAAAATAAAGAATGCCGAATTGGTTGTTGCCTGAAAACATTCAGGACATGTTACCGGACGAGGCGTGGCGTATTGAGATAATGCGCCGCGATGTGCTGGAGTTGTTGCGCTTGTCGGGCTATCAGTTGGTTGCACCTCCGTTGCTTGAATATGAAGAATCTTTGCTTATCAACGATAGCGAAGATATGGATCTGCGCAGCTTTAAGCTGGTTGATCAACTTAGTGGTCGTACTTTGGCACTGCGAGCCGATATTACGCCTCAAGTGGCTCGTATCGATGCGCATCTGCTCAATCGTCAGGGGATAACGCGTTTGAGCTACGCGGGCAGCGTGTTGCACACCTATCCATCCGGTTTGATGCGCACCCGCGAACCGCTCCAGATTGGCGCAGAGCTGTACGGTCACAGTGGTTTGGAAAGCGATCTGGAAGTTCAGCGTTTGATGCTGCAGTCGCTGATCTTGCTCGGGATAGAAGGCGTTCATCTTGATCTGGGGCATGTCGCTGTTTTCCGTGCATTGGTTAAAGGGGCAACGATTGACGGAAAGTTGGAAGTGGCTTTGTTCAATGCCCTGCAAAGCAAAGATGTGCCGAGTTTAAAAGGTCTGGTTGATGGTCTGTCCGGTAAAGTTCAAGCGGCATTACTTGCCTTGCCTGAGTTGTATGGCGGAGTTGAAGTATTGGAGCAGGCGCGGCGTGTGTTGCCACACAGTACAGAATTACTGAAGGCCTTGGACGATTTGGAACTTGCGGCGAAGCGCTTGCAACCTTTCGCGCAGCATATCGGCATTGATCTTGCCGAACTGCGCAGTTACCACTACCACAGTGGCATGATGTTCGCTGCTTACCATGCAGGTAGTCATGATGCGATTGCAGTGGGCGGGCGTTATGATGATGTAGGCAAAAGTTTTGGTCGTGCACGTCCTGCAACGGGTTTCAGTATGGACTTGCGTCAATTGCACGGTTTGTTGAATAAGCAGAGTTTGCCCAAAGGTATTCTTGCGCCATACCGTAACGACGTATCATTAGATCAAGAGATTGCAAAATTGCGCCGGCAAGGACATATCGTGGTGATCGATTTGCTGGGAAATCCCGCGCATCGTGCCGAGTTGAATTGTGATCGCGAACTGGTGTTAAGTAACTGTGTGTGGACTGCAATACCGATATAAGAGATGCGGGTAGTTTTTGTATTTTGGGTTAAAGAATTTAATATAGTTACAGTAAATTAGGAATAAGTATGTCAAAAAATGTAGTGGTGATCGGCACGCAATGGGGTGATGAAGGCAAGGGCAAGATCGTTGATTGGCTTACCGATCATTCGCAAGGCGTAGTGCGCTTTCAGGGCGGTCATAACGCGGGCCATACGCTGGTTATTAATGGCGAAAAGACAGTTTTGCATTTGATACCTTCCGGTATTTTGCGTGATCATGTAAAGTGTTATATCGGTAACGGCGTGGTGCTGTCTCCTTCGGCTTTGCTCAAGGAAATGGACAAGCTTGCGGAAGCAGGCATCAAAGTGTACGAGCGCTTGCGCATTTCCGAAGCTTGCCCGCTGATCCTGCCATATCACGAGGCAGTTGATAAAGCGCGTGAAATCGCCAAGGGTGCAGGCAAGATCGGTACAACCGGACGCGGCATCGGCCCTGCTTATGAGGACAAAGTCGCGCGTCGTGCGATACGCTTGCAGGATCTGTTTCACCGTGAACGTTTTGCCGCTAAATTGGGCGAGGTGCTGGATTTCCATAATTTTGTACTGAAAAATTATTTTCATGTTCCCACGGTTGATTTTCAACAGACGCTGGATGATGCGCTGGTATTGGCAGAGCGTATCAAACCGTTGGTAATAGATGTGCCTCGCGCTTTGTATGAAGCCAATAAAGCCGGACAGAATCTTCTGTTTGAGGGCGCTCAAGGTACTTTGCTGGATATAGACCACGGCACTTATCCTTTCGTTACGTCAAGCAACTGTATTTCCGGTGCGGCTTGCGCCGGAGCGGGTGTCGGTCCCCAGACACTTCATTACGTGTTGGGCATTACCAAGGCATACACTACGCGTGTCGGCTCAGGACCGTTCCCAACCGAGTTGTACGATGCTGAAGACAAGCAGGACCCGATCGGCAAGCAACTGGCGGACAAAGGTCGAGAGTTCGGTGCAACCACCGGACGCGCCCGCCGTTGTGGATGGTTCGATGCCGCAGCACTCAAGCGTTCGATCCAGATCAATGGCGTTTCCGGTTTGTGCGTAACCAAGCTGGACGTAATGGATGGCATGGAAACGGTGCGCATTGGCGTAGGTTATAAGATAGATGGCCAATTCAGCGATATTCTTCCCGTCGGTGCCGAATCATTGGCCGGGTGCGAACCCGTGTACGAGGATATGCCCGGATGGAGCGGTAGCACGGTAGGCGTGAAGCGCTATGATGATTTGCCAGTACAGGCCAGAAACTATCTGCAACGTATTGCGCAGATTTGCGAAGTACCGGTTGATATGGTGTCAACAGGTCCTGATCGGGATGAAACTATCGTGTTGCGCCATCCTTTTGATGCGTAGACGATGCCTGACCAAAAAGAGCAGTATCAGTATTTGACCGTAATGATATTTGACTGTTATTAATTTTCATGAAAACCGACCTAATCAGCACCATAGCTAAGTATGGTTTATATACATTATTCGAAGTGAGCTTCTTCATTGTCGCCATTTTTGGTGCCACTTGGTGGCTTGACCCAAAAGGTTCTTGGTTGCGTGGTGCAATCTCGGTCGTTTTGATGTGGGGCTGGATATTTAACAAGCTCCCGACACAAGGGTTTGCATGTCTGAATAATCGATTCAATATGAGATTTGTCTTGCCACTAACCATTCTTTCAAGCATTGGCTTTGCGACTGGGTTTTTTAGATAGTATCTCTAACTCTATGGACGCTATTTGGGAAAGCGGCTATGTCCCCTTTGGGGTACCTGGCGACGAATGCATACACAGAATCCATCTGTCTCTTTATAATCACACATGCGCCATTCATGTTTGTGATCGCTAATTGACAGCCACCGGCCCAGACTGTGTGAAAACTCAAAAATCTAAACTGACTCGCGAATTTCTGAAGCGCAGCAACTCATAGCTACTGTTACAAGCGTATAGCGACATTCAGAAAGACGAAACTTGTTTAGCTGAATACACAAAATCGTTTCGCCAAGATGTCATATATTGGCGTGGACGAAGTTAAAAAAAGGCCTTCAGGCCACCACCATTGCCTCCATCAGCGCAGTTGCTCCAAATATCTTCATCATGCGTTTCAGATTATAGGCGAGTACATGCAAGCTCATCTCCGTACTCACCCGATCAAGTGTCTTGGTCAGAAAGTGCTCTGAGCCCATCCAGGATTTGATCGTTCCATACGGATGCTCAACTGTCTGTCGCCGAATGCGCATCGCATCGGGCGTTTGATCCAAACGATTTTGCATGTCATCGAGAACCTCCTCATGTTCCCAACGGGAAACCCGCCGCTGTTCGCTCGGTGTACATTTATCCTTCAAGGCGCATGACTTACAGTTTGAACTCCAATAACGATGAAGCTGCATGCCATGTTCTGTAGATTCGTAACGCCATATCAGATGTTCTCCCGCAGGACAGCGATATTCATTACGCTCCGCATCGTAGATAAAATCCGCTTTGCCAAAGCGGCCCGCCGATGTTGCACCTGAAGTGACCGACTTGGGAACCATCACAGCAATCCCCGCTTCATGGCTCGCAAGAATATCTTCGCTCTTGAAGTACCCTCGATCCGCAATTGCTGTTAACTCCTGCGTTCCCATTGCCTCACGTGCTAGCTTGGCCATTGATGTTAACTGCCCGCGATCACTTCCAACATTGGTTACTTCGTGTGCCACGATCAGATGATGCTTGGCATCCACAGCGGTCTGAACGTTGTAGCCTACAATACCGTTACCTCGCGTCTTCATCGAACGGGCATCAGGATCGGTGAGCGATATTTGCTTGTCGGGCGTTTCGTTAAGCACTACTTCGATTTCCTTGAGTGCGGCCATCTGCTCTTTCAGTGCAGCAATCTTATCTTCCAGTCTCTCGGTTCTTAACTTTGCTACGACGGGTTCTTGCCGATCAGCCGTGTCGAGATCAACAAGGTAGCGATTGATGCTGGATTCAATTTCTTCCATGCGCCGCTGCAGTTTGGCACTAGTGAAGTTGCGATCACGGTTGTTTACAGCTTTGAATTTGCTCCCGTCGATGGCAACCAGAGCATCCGAGAAGAGTCCGAACTGCTGGCACAGCACGACGAACTGACGGCAGACTTTGCGTATGCCTGTGCCGTTGTCTTTGCGAAAGTCGGAGATGGTCTTGAAGTCCGGTGTCAGACGACCAGTCAGCCACATCAATTCAACGTTGCGTTGTGCTTCACGTTCAAGTCGGCGGCTGGTCTGAATACGATTCAAATATCCGTAGATGTATATCTTGAGAAGTATTGCCGGGTGATACGCGGGTCTGCCAGTTGCTGCCGGATCAACTCCTTCAAAACCTAGTTGGCGCAGATCTAGTTCAGCCACAAAGACATCGACGACTCGGACTGGATTGCTTTCTGCAACGTAGTCGTCGAGCAGTTCTGGAAACATCGTTGCCTGTGTTCTGTCTTCGCCCTGAATGAATCGTTTCATGTGCGCACTCTCACAATTACTCGATACTTACATTAACGTTTCACTTGGCGCTAGGTGTACAATTTATTATACGTTTTTACACAGTCTGGGCCAATTTGAGTCAGTGGCGAATAGCGGCTTGTATGGCAGCTGAGTTTTTCAGGCACTTCTATAAGTAGACGAGGACTAGATGAAAAAAGAATTTTGGCTTGAGCGCTGGGAGAGATCGGAGATCGGCTTTCACCAAGACAAGATCAATCCTCACTTGCGCCAGCACTTTTTAAATTTACACCATGCAAGGGATGGTGAAGTATTCGTACCTCTATGCGGCAAGAGTCTGGATGTGATGTGGCTGCGCCAACAGGGATGCAAGGTGCTGGGAGCCGAACTTAGTGAAATTGCCGTTGAAGATTTCTACAATGAAAACGGGTTGGCGGCTTCGCAATCGATCAGCGGGAAATTTCAAAGCTACCAAGCAGGCGGGATTCAGATTCTCTGCGGTGACTTTTTCGATTTGCAGAAGGAAGACTTGACGAACGTAGGTGTAGTATACGACCGCGCTTCACTGGTGGCATTGCCACCAGACATGCGTGAGCGTTATGCGCAGTACTTGGTGAATATACTCAAATCCGGTACACAAATTCTGCTGATTACGTTCGATTATCCTCAAGCCGAGATGCAGGGTCCACCATTTGCTGTATCAGTAAAAGAGGTAGAGGCACTTTACGGTAAGTACGCGGAGATTCGTTTGTTAGCACAAGAAGATGTGCTGGCGCAAAACCCGCACTTTCAACAGCGTGGTATGAGCCGGATGGAAGAACATGTGTTTCTGGTGACGCTGCGCTAAGAGCGCTAATACCGAAATATGGAATTGAAATCGTATGACTGAAAGTTACGGGTCAAGAGCCAGTCAGTCGATGGATAGTGCAAATCGAGAGGTAAATAGCGCTGATTAACCCAAGCGAGTTAAATCATGAGCGATTGTTGTTCCAGTCTTGGCAGTAAAAGCACCCACCCAAGGAAACATCGTTGCCCGTCCAACGGCATTGAGTATTTTGAAGTATCTCCCAGAACTATTGCTCACCATATCAAAGAGTCATAGAGTTGGATTCCGACTGCGGCACGTTATTTTTGCTGCGACGATCCTGATTGCGGTGTCCTGTTCTTTGGTAATGATGGCTCAACTATTTTCAAGTCCCAACAACGCGCACAAATTTGCGTTAAGGAAAAACAGATAAGCGTCCCCATGACAGGGGGGACTGCCTTAAGATATGATCACCGAGGTAAAAACGGCAACCTCTGGGGATGCATTCTTCAAGCGCCGTTGAGGAAACTTTATGACAGTTCTGGACGAGCTTGAACGCTTTGAACCCTTTAGTAAACTCAGTAATCAAGGCAAGGTACTGCTTGCTCAGGGAGCCCTCCGTAAAGAATGCGCCAGATCGACTATAGCCCTGATCAAGGGGCAAGCCGTGTCCGGTGCCTATGTGGTGCTTTCCGGGAGGCTGCGCGTTTTTACCCATACCCCCGGCGGTACCGAAGCAACTCTCTATTTCATTAAACCGGGCGAAACTTGTGTGTTGGCGTTGAACTGCCTGTTCAACGACCTGTTATACCCCGCCTGGGTTCAGGCTGAAGAAGCGACCGCTATCTCGCTTATTTCGGGAGCTGTTTATCGAAAACTGTTTGAGCGCGAAACGACCATTCAGAACTTAACCGTGCATGCTCTATCCACGGCCGTTTTTTGCCTGATGTTTGAGCTGGAGCAGATGCATTCCAGTCATCACAAGCAACGCCTGGCCAACTTTATCATTTTGCACGCCTCATCGGCTGGCATGCTGCATATGACCCAGCAGCAACTCGCTAATCACCTCGGCACAACCAGAGAAGTCATTGCGCGGCTCATTCAGGAGTTGGTGGCAAAAGGTATGGTGCGCACTCAACGCGGAGCATTGGAAATTCTTGATGTTCCCAAACTGCAGAAGCTCACTGAATCACCTGATTAGGTGGTGGCAAGTGAATTTATTTTTGAATAATTTTGCAATGGGAGTTTGATATGCTAAGTCTAAAATACTGCACCATGACTACTTGTCTGATTGCTGTGCTGTCCTGTTTTTCTGCACAGGCTGCAGACGAACTGCGCAGCACGCTGCAAGACCAGCAAAGTGTTGCCGTTACCATTTACAACGAAAATCTTGCACTGGTGAAAGACCAGCGCAAAATTCAATTTAAAAGCGGTCAGAATATTTTGGCATTTCGCG
>Ga0224559_1000674_pt1 | contig 21418 bp, 21 predicted proteins | sample 714S33034metaG_FD_180676 | JGI IMG/M metagenome (GOLD analysis project Ga0224559, IMG submission 180676) | Peat soil microbial communities from Stordalen Mire, Sweden - 717 S3 30-34 | ecosystem: Environmental > Terrestrial > Soil > Wetlands > Peat | place: Sweden: Norrbotten County, Stordalen... | reverse complement strand
TGCTTGTTGGGGACCCACGTCGTTCAGAACCCAAAAAATACGGTGGTCCTGGTGCTAGAGCAAGGAAACAGAAGAGTTACAGGTAAGCTGATTCAAAATGATCCCTGTAAGATGTTTAAGCTGTGGTAAAGTGGTATCAGCCTATTATGAGGAGTACCAAAAGAGAACTGAAGATGGGGAGGACCCTAAGAAAGTTCTTGATGATCTTGGAATTTCAAGGTACTGTTGCAGAAGAATGTTTATAGCACATGTAGAGGTGTGGTAGTAATATCATAGGGGCCGTAGGGTAGCTTGGTCCATCCTCTCAGCCATTGAACGAAGTAATTCAATTCAGGAAATATTATTTGGATATCATGGTTGAATCAATAGTTTAATCATGATACATGCTAATAATTATCCTTGTATTTATTTCTTCGACTGGAACGGGGATGGTCAATTTAATACACCGGAACGCTGGAGACCCGAGTTCAAATCTCGGCGGCCCCACTACACATTATCCTACGATGACTTAAAAAAAGGGAGAAGATATTATGGCTGCTAAAAAACTCACAAGGTTTGAAAGGGCAAGAATAATAGGTGCAAGAGCTTTACAACTTTCAATGGGAGCTGTTCCTCAGGTGGATATATCTAAGTTGGGTTCAATCGATCCAATCGATATCGCCATGTTGGAACTTAAAAAGAATAAAATGCCCCTTGATGTTAAAAGGCGAACTGGCTAATATATCATGGGATTTTACGAATTTTTTTTAATATTCGTAGAACTCTCTTATATATCCCAATTCAGTATTTAAAATCTCCAAAAATTTTGGGATGTAATATTATCCATTAAATTCATTAAATTATAATTTAATAACCAAAACAACCTGAATAACCACTATTTTCTAAGAGGTGTTTTTGTGGATAGCGTTATTGAAGACATTCGTGTAAGAAAAATTTTAGATAGCAGAGGAAACCCAACCCTAGAGGTAGATGTTGTAACATGGAACGGCTTTGGAAGGGCTGCAGCTCCAAGCGGAGCAAGTACCGGAGCACGTGAAGTAGTAGCATTCCCTGAGGGTGGAGTAGATAAAATAATAAGCGAAGTTGAAGATATAATTTCATCAGAACTTATTGGAATGGATGCGGAGGATTTAAATGAGATTGATCTTGTTTTAAAAGAGATCGATGGAACTGAAAACCTTGCATCAATTGGCGGTAACACAACAGTTGCTGTTTCAATGGCAACAGCCAAAGCAGCTGCATCATCCTATAATATGCCCCTTTACAGATTTTTAGGCGGGAACATGCAGACAGAAATCCCATTTCCACTAGGAAATATGATAAATGGGGGAGCACACGCTGGTAAAAATGCACCGGATATTCAGGAATTTTTAGTTGTTCCTGTAGGTGCAGAAAATATTACAGAAGCAGTATTCACCAATGTAAACGTTCATAAGAAGATAAGGGAACTAATACAAGCCAAAGACAAAACATTCACCGGTGGAAAGGGAGACGAAGGAGGATGGGCACCCAACCTAACCAACCAAGAAGCCATAGAAATTCAGGTCAAGGCATGTGAAACTGTTAGTGAAGAAACAGGAGTACTTGTAAAACCATCAATGGATATGGCAGCAAGTGAATTCTGGAACTCCGAAACAGAAGAATATGTTTACGCTAAAGAAGGAACCAGAAGATCTACAGGCGAACAGGTTGACTATGTGGATGATCTCATAAAGACCTACGGTTACTACTTTGTGGAAGACCCAATCCGAGAAGGTGACTTCGATGGATTTGCAGAATTAACCAAAAAAGCCGGTAAGAAATGTCTGATCTGTGGTGATGATATATTCGTGACCAATGCAGAGATACTTGCAGAAGGAATATCGAAAAAAGCAGGTAATGCAATTATTATCAAACCCAACCAAATCGGAACATTAAGTGATACTTACAAGACAGTTGAATTGGCCCGTAACAATAAATATGTACCAGTTGTCTCCCACCGTTCAGGTGAAACACCAGACGACACCATAGCACACCTTGCAGTGGCATTTTCATGCCCAATAATCAAGACAGGTGCTGTTGGCGGGGAACGTATAGCCAAACTCAACGAACTTATAAGAATAGAGGAAGAGATGAACAACCCTAAAATGGCAGATATTGCCAAGTACAGGTAAGTTCAAAAAAATAGGCACAAAAGAAAATATATCATCAATTTTTTTTTGATGGCTAATAACTAACAAAATGAAAAAAAGCATTGATAATCTATGCAAAGCTTTTCATCCTTAACTGGATGATAAAAGATTAAAAAAATTTAATTGGAGAGTATAATATGGCTAAAATAACAATAGACCACGATAAATGTGAAGGAGCAGACTGCGCAGAATGCATAGATGTCTGCCCAATGGAAATTCTCATACTTGATGGGGATAAAGTAGTAGTTCAGAACAAGGAAGATTGCAGTCTATGTGAGGTATGCATGGATGTCTGCCCAAATAAGGCAGTTGAAGTTGAAGACGATGATTAAATAAATAAATTTTTATTTCATTCAAAAAAATTCAACTCTAAAATTTTCAAGATTATAAAAAAAATTAAATTTCTATATGAGGTGGTAAATTGTCAGAATTATTAATTCCATTGGACAAATATTTAGCAGCAGGTTTACACATAGGTACACAACAAAAAACAAAGGACATGGAACGATACATATACAGGGTAAGGGCAGATGGTCTTTACGTTTTAGATGTTAGGAAAACCAACGACAGAATCGTTGCAGCAGGTAAATTCCTTGCAAAATTCGACCCAGACGATGTTCTTGTTGTATCTACAAGACAGTATGGACAGGCACCAGTCAAAAAATTTGGACAAGTCACAGGAGCCAAAACCATACCCGGAAGGTTCATACCAGGAACATTAACCAACCCTAACTATGGAAAATTCATTGAACCTAAAGTACTGGTTGTAACAGATCCAAGATCAGATTCCCAGGCAATAATAGAAGCAAGACAGATAGGAATACCTGTGGTAGCATTATGCGATACAGAAAACCTTCTTGGAAATGTTGATATTGTTGTACCTGTAAACAACAAGGGAAGAAAAGCTATAGCATTAGTATATTGGTTAATTGCTAGACAGACACTCAGAGGTAGAGGCGACCTAGCAGAAGATCAGGATCTTAGTATCCCTCCAACAGACTTTGAATTGAAGATGTAATAATCTTCAATCTTAAATATTTAATTATATATTAAAGTTTTAATCTGCTCTTGTTAGGGGCAGAGAACCTTTAAAAATCTAAATAATAACAGTATTTGGAATTTTAATTTGTATATTATAACTCGATAAAAATTTGTTTAAAAAGAGGAAGGTGATTTTATGATAAGGAAACCTGCAGTTGCAGGACTTTTTTATGAATTAGACCCGGATTCACTTAGAAAACAAATAGAGTGGTGCTTCAAACATGAGTTAGGTCCAGGAAGCATACCTGAAATGGGGAGTAAAAGAGATATCAAAGGTGTTATAGCACCCCACGCGGGATATGAATATTCAGGGCCTGTGGCAGCACATACATACCATAAAATAGCAGAGGATGGATTTCCAGAAACATTTATTATATTATGCCCAAACCATACTGGACTTGGATCGGGTGTGTCAACCATGAACAATGGGTCATGGGAAACACCACTCGGACTTTCAGATATAGATGGTGAATTTGCAGATTTAATGATTGAAAATGCAAGTATAATAGATTTAAACTCCACAGCGCATTTAAAAGAACATAGTGCAGAGGTTCAACTACCATTTCTACAGTACATTAACCCTAATTTCAAATTTGTACCGGTTACAATGTGGATGCAGGATATTGAAACATCCAATGAGATCGGTAATTCCATCGAGAAAACAGCCAGCGAACTCGGAAGAGATGTGGTTGTAATTGCAAGTACAGACTTCACACATTACAAACCCCAAAATGTGGCACACAATCAGGACAAGCAAGTAATAGATGCCATAAAGGAAATGGACGAAAATTTGATGATGAATCGTGTTGCAGAACTAAATGTCAGCATGTGTGGATATGGACCTGTAGCAGCAACATTGGTTGCAACCAAGAAAATGGGAGCAACAAACTGCGAAGTACTTAAATATGCAACAAGCGGTGACTCAACAGGAGATAAAAGTTCGGTTGTAGCATATGCATCAGCAGTGTTTATATAAATCAATATAAACCAATAAAACGGATCGATTAACGGATCAAGTTGAAATAAATAATCACCTGGTAGAAATATAATTCTGCCACAAAACTCAGAATTTAATATAACATATTAAATTAATAAATTTTCAGGATTCACGATGATATGTTAAATCCAAGGAATGTTACTGCATCAGCACCAGGGAAAACCATCCTATTCGGTGAACACGCAGTAGTTTACGGCAAACCAGCCATAGCAGCTGCAGTCGATAAAAGAGCATATGTTTCAATAGAAGAACGTGAAGATAACAGAACACATGTCAGGATCAATGAACTTGGAATATCAGGATATCTTAATATTGAAAAAGGAACTATTGAACTCGATAATGATGAAAAAAACGAAGGTATCCTGAAATACGTACTCATAGCACTCATGAAAACAGGTTCTAAAGATGGACTTGAAATAACCATTAACATGGACATACCAGTAGGTGCAGGACTCGGATCTTCTGCAGCAGTCACAGTAGCAACAGTAAAAGCTGCATCCTCATTTAAAGATATTGAACTTACATCGGATGGAATAGCCAAACTCGCCCATCAAGTAGAATTAATGGTACAGGGTTCGGCAAGTCCAATCGACACAATACTCAGTACATATGGTGGCATTGTATATCTTTCACGGGACGCTGAAGAAATAATTAAATTAGATATAGATTCAGAAATCCCATTAGTCATTGGTTACACATCCGAAAGGGGAAACACAGGTAAATTAGTCGAATCTGTGAGGCTTAAAATGGAAATAGCTCCTCAAGTAATGATTCCATTATTTAATTCAATGGAAGCACTCACCAACGGTGCAAGGGAAGCTTTAACAAGTGGAGATCATAAGATGATAGGCGAGTTCATGAACATAAACCATGGACTGTTAGATGCAATAGGCGTCAACACAGAGGAACTATCTAAAATGGTTTATATTGCCCGTAAATCCGGTGCATTCGGATCAAAATTAACAGGTGCTGGCGGAGGCGGAAGCATGATAGCTTACTGTCCCGGAAAAGTCGACGTAGTAATAGAAAGTATAAATAAATTTGAAAAAGCATTTAAAGTAAAAATATCAGCCGATGGCGTGAGATTAGAATAAAATTAACATATTTATCAAATAAAACTTGAATAAATAGCTTATAATAATCATTCAATATAATCCTAAGGAACTAAATATGTATTTAAATAATAAAAAAGGCAGGTTTTAAATGATAATCCTAAAACTCGGGGGAAGTGTTATTACCCGTAAGGATTCATCAAATCCAAAATTGGATTCATCAAATTTAACTCGAATAGCAAGAGAAATATCAGACTCATCATATCATAAATTAATTGTGGTGCATGGAGCAGGTTCATTTGGACATCCATACGCTAAAAAATATGCAATAGGTAGTGAAATAAATTCATTAGAAGAACTTTCAAGAAAAAAACAGGGATTTTCAAAGACACAGAATTCTGTTAAACATTTGAATCAACTGGTATGCCAACATCTCATAGAACAAGAAATACCAGCAGTCTCAATACAACCTTCATCATTTGTACAAACATATAATAAACGAATCATCAAAGCCGATCTTGATTTAATATCCAAATATTTGGATATGGGTTTTGTACCTGTCTTGTATGGGGATGTCGTCCTTGATCTGGAAGATAAAATAAAAATGGCAGTACTTTCTGGCGATCAGATAATAAAATATTTGGCTGAAAATTTAAAACCTGAAAAGGTTGTTTTAGGTTCAGATGTTGATGGGATATACAATAAAGATCCTAAGAAATATTCTGATGCATGCCTTCTAAAAGTTGTTACATCGTACAATGATCTGGAATCAGCAGACAGTACACAAACAGTTGATGTAACTGGTGGTATGGGTGGAAAACTCAATGAACTTCTTGAATTAACAAAAATTGGCATTGAATCAGAGATAATCAATGCAAGTCACGATAATAATATAAAACGGGCCCTAAAGGGTGAAAAAGGAATTGGTACTTTAATAAGAAAATGAAGGAAAAAAAATGATTTCAAACAGAAAATTAGAACATTTACTCCTGTGTAAAAACTGTAATGTTGAATACAGGAAGAAAACCGGATTTGAGGAGATAGAACTCATCCACACAGCCCTTCCCGAGGTGAACAAGGAAGATATAGATATTTCAATAGATATCTTAGGCAAAAAATTAGATTCACCATTCATAATATCCGCAATGACAGGCGGACATCCAGCAGCTTTAACAATTAACAAAGAACTTGCAAAGGCAGTAAATAAATTGAATGTCGGCATGGGTGTTGGAAGTCAACGTGCAGCAGTTAAAAATCCTGAACTAGCTCCAACATATACAATTGTAAGGGAAGAGGCACCGTCTGGATTTCTGATTGGTAACATTGGATGCCAGCAGATCGAACTTGCAGAACAATCAATTAATATGATAAAAGCAAATGCATTAGCAGTACATTTAAACCCATTACAAGAGGCAATACAGCCTGAGGGTGATGTTAATGCCAGTGGACATATCAAAGCCATAGAAGAGATATGTAAAACACTTAAAGTACCTGTAATAGCCAAGGAAACCGGAGCAGGAATCAAAGCAGAAGATGCAATGGCTCTTGAAAAAGCAGGGGTAGGTGCAATAGACATAGCTGGAGCAGGCGGCACAAGTTGGGCTGCAGTTGAAACATATCGTGCCAAGGACAGAACCATGGGTGATGTATTTTGGGACTGGGGAATACCAACGGCCGCAAGTACTGTGGAAGTATGTCAATCAGTTAAAATACCTGTAATATCATCAGGCGGTATAAGAAGCGGTCTAGATGCAGCTAAAGCAATAGCTTTAGGGGCTGATGCAGTAGGAATTGCATTGCCGTTACTTAAAGAAGCTTATATTGGCCATCATGCAGTAATTAATAAACTTAATAAATTTAATGAGGAACTCCGCGTTGCAATGTTCCTTGTTGGAGCATCAAATATAGCAGAACTTAAGAAATCATCCCTAATAATTAAGGGAGATACTAAAGAATGGCTCAATGAAAGAGGTTTCGAAACAAAAAAATACGCGAGGAGAACATAGAATGAGTGTTGAAGTAATAGCTGTTGGAGGATATGAGGAAGTGGGCAAAAACATGTCCGCTGTTAAGGTGGGTGAAGATGTTGTAATATTCGACATGGGAATACACCTGGACAGAATCCATATCCATGAAGACACAGATATAGCGAGAATGCATAGTTTAGACCTTATAGAAAGGGGAATCATACCAGACGACACTTTAATGAAGGATGTTGATGGAAAGGTAAGGGCAATAGTCTTTACTCATGGACACCTGGACCACATAGGAGCAGTAGCTAAACTTGCACACAGATATGAGGCACCATTAATTGCCACACCATACACAATGGCATTAATTGAGAAAACCATTAAGGGAGAAAGGAAGTTCAAGGTAACCAATCCACTTCAAGTATTAAATTCAGGAGAAAAAATTCAGATATCTCCAGACATAACACTTGAATTTGTTCGAACAACCCACAGTATTCCACAGACAGTTACACCGGCACTGCACACATCAGAGGGAATAATAGTCTACTCAAATGATTTCAAATTTGACAATCACCAGACAATTTCACCACCACCAGATTATCAGCGATTCAGGGAACTGGGACGTAAAGGAGTTCTTGCATTGATTGTGGATACAACACGTGCAGCAGAGGATGATCAACTAAAAACCCATTCCGAAAAAGTTGCAAGGTTAGTATTGAAGGACATAATGGAAGAACCATTAAAAGAAGACACTGGAATGATTATCACTACATTTTCATCCCATATTGAAAGGATTCAGGCCATATGTAACATTGCAGATGAAAGTAATCGAAAGATACTCCTTTTAGGAAGATCAATGGAAAGATACTGTACCATGGCCGAGACAATGGGACTACTGAAACTTCCGGAAACAGCAAGTGTTTATGGAAGTCCAAAGGCTGTTAACCGTGCACTTGCAAGGGCCGATGAAAACAGATCTGAGTATGTACTTGTAGCAACAGGCCATCAAGGAGAACCTGATGCATTACTCCCAAGGATAGCTAACGGTAAAACCATGTTCAATGTAAGGCCCGGCGATAATATTGTAATATCTGCATCGGTTATACCAAACCCAATGAACATTGCAAACCGTAACCTCATGGAAAGAAGGCTCAAATCAAGCGGAGCAAGAATATTTACCAATGCACATGTTTCTGGTCATGCGGGTAAGGAAGACCATCGTGACTTTATTAGAATGCTAGACCCTAAACATCTTATTCCTTCTCATGGAAACTTGAATATGCTTGCAGCATACACCGAATTAGCAGAGGAAGAAGGATATAAATTAGGTAATGATATACACATATTACGTAATGGACAGGCACAGGTGTTTAATGGAGGAGTTTGATGGAAGTAGTTGACATATTAAAGAAATACTCTAAAGACATAGATGTGGAGATTAAAAATTCATTGGACACAGTAGATCCTGAAGAACTTCAGAAATCAACACAACATCTAATCATGGCTGGTGGAAAGAAAATACGTCCATCCCTTGTGGTTTTAAGTTCAGAAGCTGTGGGTGGAACATCTGAAGTAGCACTTAAAACAGCTGCTGCAGTGGAACTGATACATACCTTTTCTTTGATACATGATGATATCATGGATAAGGATGAAATGAGGAGGGGAAAACCCTCTGTACACATACTTTGGGGAGAACCTATGGCAATACTTGCTGGTGACACATTATTCTCCAAGGCATTTGAAACAGTACTGGAAACACCAATAGATAATATTTCATATGAACGTGTATTAAATGCACTTAAAACAGTTGTTGATGCGTGTATCAAGATATGTGAGGGTCAAGCATCTGACATGTGTTTTGAGGGTAACTTTGATGTAAACGAAGAAGAATACATGAACATGATCTACAAGAAAACAGGAGCTCTAATTGCTGCAGCCACACGATCTGGTGCAATAATTGGTGGAGGAAATCCTGTTGAAGTAGAAACCCTGGCTGAATATGGTAGACTCATAGGATTAGCATTCCAGATACAGGATGACTATTTAGATGTTGTTAGTGAAGAAGAAAACCTAGGTAAACCTGTTGGAAGTGACATTGTCGAAGGAAAAATGACTTTGATGGTTGTACACGCACTTTCAAATGCTTCAGCTGAAGATAGGGATGAATTAATATCCATATTGGAAGATAATGGAGATACCGATGTTGAAAGAGCCATAGAATTATTTGAAAAGTATGGTTCAATAAACTACGCTCGTGACATAGCTATTAAAAATGTTGACACAGCTAAAAATCTACTCGAGACACTCAATGAATCTGAAGCAACAGTATCACTTGCAATGATAGCAGATTATGTTCTACAGAGGATTCATTAGAAAATTTATTTTTTAAAATAATGAAATATTTTTAATAAGAAATAAATTTTCACATTTTATCTTTAATATATCAATCTTTACAAATTTTTTTTAAAGTACCGATCATTATCATATTTATAAAAATTTTTAGAAAAACATCATCAAAATTAAAATATTTTTTTATATCGAATGTTATTATTAACTGGAGTGGTTTTATGAGTAACCTTGAAGAAATAGTTTACAAACATGCGCTGATAAACGCAGTGAAACATAAAGGAAAAGCCAGTAATGGGGCGGTCATGGGATCGGTTATGGCAACACATTCTGAACTCAGAAGTGAGGCGAAAAAAATAGGCCAAGTTGCAGCTGAGCTTGTTTTAAAGGTAAATTCAATGGATCCTGATATTCAGAAAACCGAACTTGATAAGTTGGGTGGTATGAAGGAGAAAAAACCCGTAGAAGTGAAGGGACTTGTTGATCTTCCAGATGTTAATGGGGATGTGGTGTTAAGATTTGCACCAAATCCATCCGGCCCCCTACATATAGGTCATGCAAGGGCAGCAGTACTCAACAAAGAGTATGTTAAACGTTACGGTGGTAAGCTTATTCTTAGGGTTGAAGACACAGACCCTCGAAGGGTTGATCCTTTAGCTTACCAAATGATGGAAGAGGATTTGAAGTGGCTGTCCGTTGACTGGCAAGAAAAATATGTTCAAAGCAGTAGAATGGAAATATATTACGAGTACGCTGAAAAACTCATAGAAATTAACGAAGCATACATGTGCACCTGCGAAGGTGGGGATTTCAAAAAACTCAAGGATGAATGCAAACCATGCCCCTGCCGTGAACTACCCGTTGAACACAGCATGAAACTGTGGCAAGAATTAAAAACCATGAAAGAGGGAGAAGCAGTTCTAAGAGTTAAAACAGATATTAAACATAAAAATCCCGCAATAAGAGACTGGGTTGCAATGAGAGTTGTTGAAGCTGAACATCCTTTAACAGGAAATAAATATAGGGTTTATCCTATGATGAACTTTTCCGTAACTGTAGATGATCATCTAATGGGTGTTACACATGTACTTAGAGGTAAGGACCATCTAGCAAACAGCGAAAAACAGAAATATCTATACCAACACTTCGGATGGAAAATACCGGTCTTCATTCACTACGGACGACTAAAAATGGAAGATGTGGCCCTTAGTACATCTAAGGCAAGACAGGGTATTGAAGACGGACTTTACTCCGGGTGGGATGATCCGAGACTTGGAACTATACGTGCGATTGCAAGGCGTGGAATAAAACAGGAAGCAATAACAGAACTTATGATGGAGATAGGTCCTAAAATATCCGATGCAATTGTCAGCTGGAAAAAAGTTTCAGGACTTAACCGTGCAATACTCGAAGAAACATCAAACAGGTACTTCTTTGTACCCAACCCCACAATGATAAAAATTGAAGATCTACCCGAATCAGAAATGGGTGTTATTAAACGACCATTACATCCAGACCATATTGAAAGGGGTAACCGTGAACTTCCATTAGAACCTAAACTCTACATCACAACGGAAGATTATAATAAAACTGGAAATAACAAGATATTAAGACTTATAGATGCGGTTAATATTACTTTTAATGGTGATAAAACGGTTTATCATAGTAATGACCTTGAAGAAGCAAGAAATTCCAAGGCCATGATTGTACAGTGGGTGCCTGTTGAAGGATCATTAAATGTAGATATGGTCATGCCCGATGCAAGTGTTATAAAAGGATATATAGAACCATCTGCATCAAATCTTAAAGTAGGTGATGTGGTACAATTGGAAAGATTTGGATTTGCACGTTTAGACAATGTATCGGATGAAAAATTAACCTTCTACTTCGCACATAAGTAACACAAACTCGAATATTCAATTGGAACAGATATACAATGGTGTTAAATAAAATAATTTAAAATTTATATATACACCATTAAATCGTTATCCATCTAAATTTTTTTTGGTAAAAATATGGGATAACAAACCGAACGTGATTTGGTTTTATACTCGTATAGATGGCATTAATATTGAATGAAATAATAAATAATCAAATAAATTATTTTACATTTAATTTGATAATTTAAACATCCTAAATATAATTTGATAAATCATAAATAAAAAAAAAGTTAAATGAGGTCTATAAAAAATGTCTGTGAAAATCAATGAAAACTATCTGCTTTTGAAAAGTAACTATATATTCGCTGAGATCAACCGCAGGGTTGAAGAATTTCAAAAAGAGAATCCAAATGCTCAAATAATAAAAATGGGTATTGGAGATGTGACACGCCCACTTCCAAGGGCTGTTGTAGAAGCCTTTGATAAATCAGTTCTTGAAATGGGGGATGCAGATACATTTATGGGCTATGGGCCTGAACAGGGTTATAAATTCCTTATCGAAGAAATTATTAAAAATGATTTCAAACCATGGGGAATAGAATTTTCATCCGATGAAATTTTCATAAGCGATGCAGCTAAATGCGATACTGCAAATATACAGGAAATATTTGGACTTGAAAATGTTATAGCAGTAACAGATCCTGTCTACCCAGTATATGTGGATAGTAATGTAATGGCCGGACGAAGTGGACCAATGCAACCAAGTGGACGATACGAGGGAATTGTTTACCTTCCATGCACAGCAGAGAACAATTTTACTCCAGAACTTCCAGAAAATCCTGTAGACCTCATATATTTATGTTTACCTAACAATCCAACTGGAACCACACTAACAAGGAAAGAACTATCTAAATGGGTTAAGTATGCAAGAGAGAATAATTCAATAATTCTCTTCGATGCAGCATACGAAGCATATATAACAGAAGATGATATTCCACGAAGTATCTATGAAATTGACGGTGCAAAGGAAGTTGCAATAGAATTTCGAAGTTTCTCTAAAAATGCAGGGTTCACAGGTACAAGATGTGCATTTGCTGTTGTACCAAAGGAGATCATGGCATATGATGCAGATGGAAAAGCACATGACTTGAATTCATTATGGAACAGGAGACAGACAACCAAATTTAATGGAGTATCCTATCCCGTCCAGAGAGCTGCCATGGCAGTATATACTCCTGAAGGACAGAAAGAAATCAAGGAAAATATTGCATATTACCTCAACAATGCAAGCATAGTTAGAAAAAGCATGGAAAATATTGGTTTAAAAGTTTATGGTGGAATTAACTCCCCTTACATATGGGTTAAAACACCAGAAAATATGGATTCATGGGCATTTTTTGATTTGCTTCTTAAAGAGGCTAATGTTGTAGGAACACCAGGTGTAGGATTTGGTCCTAGTGGTGAAGGTTACTTCCGATTAACTGCATTTAACACACTTGAAAATACTGAAGAGGCCATGAATAGAATTACAAAACTTTCATTTTAACTTAATATTTCTTTTTTAATCTATTTTATTTTTTTAAAATGTTATTCGGTTAAATTTTTAGACCATGCTCTTATTTCATCCCAATTTCTGTAATCTATCCGCTGGTTTGGATCCTTACCCTCTTTTTCCATTTCTTTTTTTATGAACCTGTTCACAAATTTAAACATGAGACCATTATTGGCATTTGGATCGTAAATACCTCCAAAAAGTCCTGTTGCAATTGGTTTGTTGGTTAGATACACCTTTGAAATATTATCTAAATATTTCTCTTGTCCTTCTGCCATTGATTTTTCGCTGTTGGCTGCTCCGCAAGATACAAACAATGCAACTTTCTTGTTGGACAGAATATTCTGATTGTTCTTCAAGAAATTTTTTGATTCCTTGGTCCATTTACCCATCTTAATACCACTACCAACAACAACGAGATCATAGGCTGCTATACCATGATCCCTAATTTGTTTAGCATTAAATAATGTTACATCAACATTTTCATTTTTCAAAGTTTTAGCTATTTCTTCTGCAATTTCCTTTGCTGTACCGTAACGTGTTCCATATACAACTAATCCTTTCATGTTGTTTGCTCCGATTATATCCATTTTTTTTAAGGTTGTTTACTACTTTAAATGAAATTAAGGATTATTTTTATTTTATTTTATTTGTTATTTCCATTATTCGGTTGTGAAAATTTTCACAAGAATCTTCTGGAATTATTTATACACTGTGAATTCAATTGTAAATGATAATTATAATAGTTAGAATATTATCCTCGGGAATTTTTTTAAAAAATCGGTTGGGAACAGAAATTTAGGTTGAAGTGGATCGAATTAGGATTATGGTATCTAGGGGGGGAGTTGTTTATGGAAAATTTAGGTGATTATTATCATGATGAAAGGATGCAGAAGATGTTTAGTCTGGTTGAACAGCCGAAAAATCTTAATGATATTGATATTTCGGAATCATTCATTAAAAATCTGGTTTTAAAGATAATATCCACTTATGGAAACATCAAGGTAACTCAGTTACATGATATAACGGGTCTTCATGTTGATATTTTAGAGGAAGTTTTACATAAACTTGAAAAAGATGGTATGTGTGCCCAAACAGGGGGAGGATTCCTCTTTTCAAGTGTTGAATATACTATAAAGAAGTCTGGTCGTGAAAAGGCTTTGCAGATAATGAATGAGAATCCATATATTGGGATTACTCCTGTTAGTTATGATGAATATTACACGATTATGGGTGCGCAGCTAAAGGGAAGATTTCCATTAAAAATTCCTAAACCAGTGATTGAAAATGCTTTAAAGGATATTGTTGGTATTGAAGATGGTAAAAAAACTCTGGTTGCTTCATCAATAGGTGGTACGGGATTTTTCATTTATGGAAATCCTGGAACGGGTAAAACATTTTTAACTAGTAAAATGGCCAATATGATGCCTCCAATTTTAATCCCGAAATATATAGAATTCAGTGGAAGTGTTATTCAATTATATGACCCTGATTTTCACAAACAAAGTCCAGAACAACCTGAAGATCCTCGATGGGTTAAAGTTGCAGCCCCATTTGTTTTCACAGGTTCAGAACTCACATCAGAAAAGCTTGAAACTTTATTTAATCCTAATAAGGGTGTATATGAAACATCTCCAATCATAAAGGCCAACGGGGGAATTTTACTCCTTGATGATCTTGGAAGGCAGAAAGAAGACCACAATATTATTTTAAATAGATTAATTGTTCCATTAGAAAATAAGAGGGATGTAATTTACATCAAAGGATCCCCTGTAATTGTCCATACACAGTTCATACCCATACTTTCAACCAACCTTGAGATTAACATAGTTGACGAAGCACATCTTAGACGTGCACCTATGCACATCATATTGAGCCCTCCTAACCCTGATGAAATTGTTGAAGTTTTTAAAAGGAATCTGGACGAACTCAACGAAAAGTATGATGATAGTATCCTTGAAAGATTTCGTGAAGTGTATATCCCCATAGTAGATGGTGGTGAACAGTTAACTCCAACCTTTGCACATGCGAGGGACATTGCCCACATAGCCCAATCAGTTAGAATAAGAAATAATGAAGAAACTCTGACATTAAAAGTACTTGAAGAAGCTTTAGATGCCCATATATTAATAGCAATGCAAAGAAAATACACACCCGAACTCTTTGAACGGATAATAAGCAAAAAAGCATGATATATTTAATGAAATGTTAAAGATTTTATGAACACCCAGTTTATAATACATTATTCCCATATTCATAACCAGAACATGGTTTATTTAAAAAAATAGGGGTATAGGATATGGGGATAAGTGTAATAATAACAAATGTTGTTCATATTATTGTGTAGAGTCTCATTTGTAAACTATTAATATTTTCCAAATAACATAATTGATTAATGGGCCTAATTTTAGTAACAAAACAATTTGAATAGAAAATATCTGAAATTTATAGGAAATTAGGAGTAACCCCTATAGGATAAGACGATATTTACAAAAAACAGTTCGATTAATTAATATTTCAATATCTGATAGGTAGCTCTATATAGTGATAACAAAAATATTGAATTTCTATTTTTATTAATTTATAACAAATTTCACGAATATATGCTGTAAAACTATCTTTTTTTATGGTTATTTGGTTTCAAATAAACGTATTGAACTCTCTAAACCGTCCTTACTAAATTCTATAATATCTATTGCTGCTTGTAATTCATCGTCTTTATATTGTTGATCTAATCTTAATCGATGCGTCAATAATATTAAATATCCCAACCCTCTTCCTGTACCTTGCTTCGCGATGAAAAAGAACAATACCTCACCATATTCATCGTCATAATAAGGATTATGTCTATATATGAATTTAACTAGCATAATAACGATTAAACAGACAGAATCATTAATATTAATATAATTTCGTAATTAAATTGCAACTATTTTTCTCCAAATTTTATAAATGAATAAATAATTCGTAATATTGGTGCAAATATCAAAATTGAGATATAAACCTAAATTAGTTCAGGATTTGAAATTTATTTTAAAGATTTAGATAGATAATAAAATTAATTTTTATAAAGAGTTTTCTTAATGTCTATATTATATTCTCAGAAATATATAAATTTTATCGAAGAATTCACATAGATGATTTTTTTGGTGATTCGGGACTGGGAATACCTTTTTAAATTTATTTTAAAAGATTCTTTTTTATGGGATATGGTCTGACATTGAATTGGTTATTAAAAAATTTTAATGATTCTAAACAGGGTTAGTTTCGTTAAATAACCATTAAAATTCGATGTATTTAAATAAAATGAAGATTATTACTTGATATGGTGATAATTATGAGTGAACTACCAATAGCTCCTATCGGGAGAATAATAAAAAATGCAGGCGCACAGAGAGTTAGTGAAGATGCAAAGGAAGCTTTAGGAAAAGTTTTAGAAGAACTTGGCGAAGATATATCTCGACAAGCATTATTACTTGCTAAACACGCTAAAAGAACAACTGTTAAAGCAGTAGATATTGAATTAGCTGTTAAAGAAGTAATATAAATAATTTCTTTTAATAATTTATTCCTTTTTTATATTTTTTTTAATTAATTAGTGGTTTTTTTTACATATCAATAAAAACATTTATATAGTATAACTTTTACATTATAATTGTGGATGAACACAATCGGAGGTGAAAATTGTGAAAATTAAACTCGCAGGAATATTTACTGCATTTATCTGCTTGGCAATGGTTACTGGAGCTTTCGCAGCTACACCAAACAATGGTATGATTTTACATACTACAAAAACGATTAAATTAGAATCTAACCCTTCAACAGGATATCATTGGGTTGCTGAATATAACAAATCACAAGTAAAGCTTGTTAAAGAATCATTTAAAGTATATAACTCGAAATTAGTAGGTAGTCCTGGTATTAACACCTTCGTATTTAGCGGAGTTAAAGGATCAAAAATCGTCCTTAAATATGTTAGATCTGGTGATGCTAAACCACTAAAAACAGTTACATATAAATTATAAATCAACTTCATAAAAAAGACACAACTTTCCCAAAACTTTTTTATAATTTTACTCGCCCCCCAAACCATGAGTTAAAGATTAATTTATTTTGGGATTGTTGAATTCTTTTTATGATATATTTTTTTTAAAAATTATCTTTTTTAAATACTTAAATTCGACTAGAACAGTTCAATAATGGTTTTTTTTATGACATACAAACTCGATTTTATAATTATAAATTCACAGAATTTCACTATAATAAAAATAAATAATAAAAATATGAAAAGGATTCAACAGATATGATGTTAAGAAAAGAAATATTAAATCCTGAACTTCTTGGAAGAACCTCAATTCAAAATGGGAGTAATTTACAAAGTGTATTTGATACAGCACCTATTGGTCTTTTTCACGCTACTCCCGAAGGTAAGCTGTTGGACGTTAATCAATATTTATCGTATAATTTAGGATATTCCTCCCCTGAAGAATTTATGTCTACTGTTAATAAAACAAATCTTGATGAATGTCTCTATGTAAATAATGGAGAGCTTCAACGGTTGGTTGGAGAAGTTCTAAAGGATGAGTTATGGCATAGTTATGAAAGTAAATTTTATCGAAAAGACGGTATAATAATCGATGCAGAACTTTCTATAAGGGCATCTAGAAATTCGGATGGTTCTCTAAAGTATTTAGAAGGTTTTGTATATGATATAACGAAACTTAAGAAGAATAAAGAACAGATTAAACAAGAGGAACTGAAATATAGGTCTCTTTTCAATTCATCCCCTGATTATATCCTACTTGTGAGTTGCGAGGGCATAATACTAGATGTGAATCAAGCAGCTCAAAAAATTACAGGACTACCATATAGTGATTTAATTGGTAAACATTTTAAAAATATTGGAATATTCCCTGAAGATGACAAACTATTACACCAAAATAAATTGTCAGAAATATTCAGAGGAATTGATATCAAACCATACGAATCGAAATTTTATGGTATAAACGGTGAAATACGCTACATAGAAACTGATACAAAACTTTTGAAAAAAGATGGGGAAATAGTTGCTTTTCAAATAATTTCCCACGACATAACAGAGCGTAAGAAAAATGAGGAAGCAATTATAAAATCAGAATCATATTACCGGACCATTTTTGAAAATACAGGTACAGCAACATTAATATTGGGGCATGATGCAATAATCTCCCTTGTAAACACGGAATTTGAAAGAGTGTCCGGATATTCAAGGGACGAAATAGAAAATAAGAAAAATTGGATAGATATAGTTGCAGATGAAGAAAAGGAACGGGTTAGAAGTTATCATGAGCTAAGATCAATTAGACCTGATAAAGCTCCGAATCATTATGAAACCCAATTTGTGAATAAAGACGGTTACATCAAGGATATTTATGTGACTATTGCATTAATTCCATATAGCACCAACCGTTTGGTTTCTTTTTTAGATATTACCAGTAAAAAAAAGTCTGATATAAAACTTAAAGAAAGTAAAACAAAAATTGACATAGCAATGGATGTGGCTCAATTAGCATATTGGGAATACGATGTCAAAACTGATAGATATACATTCGATGATCAATTTTATGGATTATACGGTACCGATGTTATTAAAGAAGGCAAGACACAAATGTCTTCTGTAGAATATGCTGAGAAATTTATACCTCCAGAAGAATCTTCCATTGTGGGTACAGAAATAATTAAAGCGTTAAAAACAACTGATCCGAACTATTTTGGTCAAGTAGAACATGTCATTAAAAAATTAGATGGTGAAAAACGTTTTATTATAGTTAGATACTGGATTGTTAAAGATAAAAATGGTAAAACAACCAAAATTTGTGGAGTAAATCAGGATCTTACAGAACGTAAAAATGTTGAACTAGCACTTAAAGAAAGCGAGAAAAAATATCGTGATCTAACCGAACTATTACCACAGCCAGTTTTTGAAAGCGATTTAATGGGAGATATAACATTTGTAAATCGTATTGGGTTTCTAATATTTGGTTATAGCCAAGAAGATCTTGATAATGGATTGAATATACTCCAGATTATAACTCCTGAAGATCGTGACAGGGCAATGGAGTGCAATCGAAAGATTTTAAATGGTGAAAAATTAGCATTTGGAGAATTTACAGCGACTAAAAAAGATGGCACATTCTTCCCAATAATGGTACTTTCCAATCCAATCATACATGAGAATATAATTACTGGAATGAGGGGTGTGATAGTTGATATTACTGCACATAAAGAAGCTGAAAATAAAATCAAAGCTTCCCTTAATGATAAAGAAGTTTTACTCAAGGAAGTTCATCACAGGGTAAAAAATAATATGCAGATCATCTCAAGTTTACTCAATTTGCAGATACAATATATTGATGATGAAGATGCTATTAACGTACTTAAAGAGAGTCAGAATCGAGTTAAATCAATGGCTATGATACATGAAAAATTATATTTATCTAACGATCTAACTCAAATAAACTTTGTGGAATATATTGAAAGCTTGGTTTCGAACTTATTTTATTCTTATAACATTAACAACAGGAATATCAAACCATTACTCGAAATAGACGATATAAATTTAAATATGGAAACTGCAATTCCCTGTGGACTAATAATAAGTGAACTCGTCTCAAACTCTTTAAAATACGCATTTCCCAACGGACAACCCGGAGAGCTACTCGTATCACTTAAATCAGAAGACAACTATTATAAACTTACAGTTCGTGATAATGGTTTAGGGCTGTCAGAGGAGCTTGAATTAGAAAACGCCAAAACTTTAGGTCTTAAATTAGTTCATATTTTAACCGGTCAAATTGATGGTGAAATCACAATAAACAGAAAACCAGGAACTGAATTTATTATTACCTTCAAAGAATTAATATACAAGGATCGTGTATAAAACCCATGTTTAGTTAACCCGTGCATTACCGTTATAAAATTTAATACCTCTTTTTCCTACTTTTAAATCAACATCTACATATTATTTACGTGATTTAAATCTATTTAAGTTATCAAAAAAATATAAATTATAGTTAAACTAATCACAACTATCAAGATAATGTTTAGTAATAATATTACGAATATTCTGAATTTAAACGGTGTTTGATCATGACTTTTGCAACAAAATTAGAACTAATAAAACGAAATGGTAACGAAATATTTGAAAAAGGTTTAAATGGGGTCCGATCCATTGAAATAATCTATAAGAAAGATAAAATTATTATAGAATTTGATAACAGTTCCGAATGGGATTATAAAATTATATCCGTTCATAGTTTAGATTCATATCAATTTTCGGAAGAACCAGAAAGTACTTAAATATGTTTATATAACTCCAATTCCTATTTTGAATGAGTTTATTTACTACAATTATTGTTTTACAATAGTGGAACATTTTAAGAATTTTTTTTAGATTTAGAAGATCCTTAAGTTATGATATTGTTTAGAAAATTTTATAATATATCAATTTATTTTTACACTTGCAAGTTATGTCTAAACTTTTGTTGATTTTAAATGTAATATCACTATATATGTACCTATTTCAAATTGGAATTATACACCAATTGGCTCGATAAATTAAATGGGATTAAATACTTGAATTTAGTTATAAATTGGCTATAAACTATCAACATTACATATAAAAGTAAATTATAAAATATTGTTAACAAATTTTTAGCAAGATTCAAAAAAAAATTAAAGGATTCATAATATGTAGGAAATATATTTACCATATCATATCTTCCCCAAGAAGGTTTAAATTTTTTATTAAATTTGCTGATTAATTGAATTTTTTTTTAGTCAGTTTTTAAAATTTAGATTTTATTTTGTTGTCGCAGGATCTATTTTTTGGAAACATTTAACCTATTCAACAAATAGATGTTCTGTTGTTAAATGTGAAATTATTAAAATTATTATGAGAGGTACTATGTTAGAATTTGATGAAGATATTTCAACTACAAGGACTACATCCGATGATCAGTGTAAATTCCTAAACCGTAAATCTATATTAAATTATAAAGATGAAAATTTTAATGGGAAGACATATGATTCGTTGGAAAGTAAGATTAAGAAACATTATGAAGACCGTGAGGATATTGAAGTAGAATTTAAATCTTTTAATAATTATAAAAAGATTGAAGTAATAATTACCATAAATTTTAAGAAAGAAGATGAGTATTATCATTTAACAGAAAATTTTAAAAAAGATTTTAAAGAATTATATGGAAAATATAAAGATTAACATGGAATTGGGTTTTTTTACCATCTAAATTCAAATAATATAATCAATGAATAGCCTATTTAAATCTTTAATGAATTTTAATAGGTTATATCATTTTTAATATATATTTTTTAATATTATAAGGATCGTATTTTTTTTTTTTAAAGGAG
>Ga0224559_1000672_pt1 | contig 21459 bp, 23 predicted proteins | sample 714S33034metaG_FD_180676 | JGI IMG/M metagenome (GOLD analysis project Ga0224559, IMG submission 180676) | Peat soil microbial communities from Stordalen Mire, Sweden - 717 S3 30-34 | ecosystem: Environmental > Terrestrial > Soil > Wetlands > Peat | place: Sweden: Norrbotten County, Stordalen... | reverse complement strand
CGGGTGATATGTGTATAGTTCATTTGTGCAATTTCGACTGGCTGGTCAAAGGGCATTGATGCTACCGCATCTCACCCACCTGACCTGCATTATTCAAAATTGCGCTTCATACTAGAATCCGCCTCCTCGAAATTACAAAGTGGTAAAAATACCTCCAGTATGGTCACAATTAAAAGCTTTGAACAACTAAGAATTAGCTGTTGTATATTCGATTGTGAAGAATTAATATATTAGCATAATCTAATGGTATGAGTTGAGGATAATGGATTTAGATAAAAATATAATTATTGGCGAAGAGGTATTTTTCTGGCAGTTCTTTGTCACTGTTCTGTTCTATACTTGGCTGGCGTTAGCATCCCTATCTGGTTATTAAGCGGGTCATTGCGTGGTGCGTTTTGGAGTGAGATCGCTACGCTTACATCTGTAGCGACAGCAGGTGCGTTTGGCGCGTTTGTATCCGCCATGACTCGAACTCAACAATTAGCGCTAGAGCCAGAACTTGGCCGATGGGCACTAAGTGCTGAGGCCCTATCTCGGGCTTCAATTGGTGCGGGCGCTGCGATACTTGCATATTTTGCGTTTGAGTCTGGTCTTATTTTGAAGTCCGCACTTTCAAACATCGAGGCTATTCATGAGGCAACCCACTATTTCCTAAGCATAGCCGGTGGTGTTAGCGACCGAATACCACCGTCGCTCGTCAGACGCGCCGTGAGCCTAATGAATTTGAACGAGCAAAGCAAGGATGATCAAAAGAAGACTAGGCAAGAGCGTACGTAGGCTGTTGGGTTTTGAACCCGATTCAAGCCTCTTCAAATCGAATGACTCCTTTGCGGCGATGAATTCGAGTATAGCTATGATCGGAGTGGGTTACTTAGAGACGTTCCATGAAGCTTTAGAACTGTCTTTTGAATGACCGCTGTAACTTTAGAAGCTGCCTCTGACCCCAAGGTAATTATGCAAGAATCTCTTGCACAATTGCCGGACGCTTACACACCTTTACTCTCAGCTGGTTGGTACAAATGCCCTGGTTTGAAAATCATTCGCGTGTACTAATATTCCAAACCTGACGATGGAATTCACTCGTTTTGTCTTTTAACATTGTGCGCAAATTTTTGGATTCGCCGTCAATGGCAACTTGACCTAAGATTGTGCGTAGCATTTCCGGACGATGACCAACCAGTTTAAACGCTTCTAACACTGCATCAGAAGAAAGCTGATTGTTGTCGGCCAGGTATGTATTCACCGAAGAGGTGAATTCATTTATAAAATCGATTCCAAGCAATGGAAATGGTGTAACACTTGCCCCGTAAAATGGCTGATCATGTTTAAGTAAATGAGCCAGCTTTTCCTGGTTCGATCCGGAAAAAACCAACATTAGTTTTGGACTTTCATCACTTCTGTTTAAATAATCCCTGGCAGCCTTTAACCCGAACATCGAATTAATACCCGTGCTCGATTCAAGCGCGTGCTGAGCCTCATCAATAATTAAGACAATTGGTTTTCCGGAAAGGACATTTAATCTTTCAAGTGCATTGGTCAGCGTTACGCTTTCCGGAATGCAGTCCAACGAAGTTAGCGCAGATTTTATTGCATCTGAGATCAATAATGATGGATCGGCATCGCGATCCGCCCGCAGATCCACATATATCGGTAGCCAACCACGACGGATGACTTCAGGAACAAGGTCTTCTCGAAGAAAAATACTTTTTCCTACGCCACGCGGCGCGGCCAGAAACATTCCAGATTTTGCATCCAAAATCACATTACCACTTAATGCTTCGCAAAATTGAGCAGCAAGCGCCGGACGTTTAAACGAAAACATATAGATAAGTGCTTACCTTAAAATGCATTATGCCAGTACATAATTTATGTAATTATAAATAATTAGACATAATAGCGAGCAAAAAAAAGAGTATAGAATAGTAGCCACAACCATTAACCCCGATGTTTAGTTATGACGCGTGCCGACCTGATTGATCGCCTTTCTTTGCTCCACCCGCAATTACAAACTAAAGATGCCGATATGACTGTCAGGGTCATTCTTGATGCCATTTCGGACACTCTGTCTCGGGGTGGACGCGTCGAAATACGCGGCTTCGGAAGCTTTGCTTTGAACCATCGTCCACCTCGAAAAGGGCGCAACCCAAAGAGTGGTGCGACAGTGATGGTTCCGACCAAATATATTCCTCACTTTAAGGCAGGTTTGGAATTACGTAAACGGGTCGATAACAAGTAAATTATTTGGGGTATCCGGATTTTTTGAACATGGGCATCTGATTGCATGCCAAGTCGAAACCCAATTCGGCCTTATAGGTTAATCAGTGCACAACAATTTGTTCTCAACTAATCGGTATCATATCAAAGCATCAATCGACGATCAGCATTTTATTCAACAAGATGCTATTGCAAGTATTTGTATGAGATAATGACACTCGTCATTGGATGCGAATAATGAATAATGAATAATGAATAATGAATAACTAATAAGGCATGAGCCGGTGAGTACTTAGTTTATAAATTCACACAAGACTGCAAAAAACGGACAGGTTGCAGAATGTGCTACACGCACGAAATTATGTGGCATATCAACTCATTTTTTAAATAATTTTTTGAATGCTGTTTTGTCGCAAATTTGACGCAAAACATACCGCTTTGCTTTGAATCAGTCGTAATGTGAATGAAATAGGGGATATTTGTGAGTCGAAGGAGTAAAAATCAAAAGTAATTCAAGCGTGAAATTTTTAAAAATCAATAAAATCAATTACTTACGTGGTGCCCGGAAGAGGACTCGAACCTCCACACCTTGCGGCACACGGACCTGAACCGTGCGCGTCTACCAATTCCGCCATCCGGGCATTACTTAAGGGTGCGCACTTTAATGGCTATAGGATTTACTGTCAATGACAACCAAGAAAAAAAATATTCGCCAACTTGATCCGTTTCTGGAGCGTGAACGCGAACAATACGAGCATCCGCTGCCCAGTCGCGAATTTATCCTGCAATTGCTTGCGGAAAAGGGCGTCCCGGTCGAACAGGATGAGTTGTGCAGTTTGCTGCATATAGAGGCACATGAGGAAGAGTTGTTTTCTCGTCGTCTGAAGGCGATGGAACGAGATGGACAGATCATGCGCAATCGCAAACGCGCTATCTGCGTGATGGATAAACTTGATCTTATCAAAGGCAAAGTGCAAGGTCATCCGGATGGATTTGGCTTTTTGATCCCCGACGATGGCAGTGCCGATCTGGTATTGAGTGCCAAAGAGATGCACAAGGCCCTGCATGGTGACATTGTGATGGCGCGGATTGGCGGCGAGGACCGGCGTGGCCGGCGCGAGGCCAGTATTGTCGAAGTTCTGGAACCGGCCAATACCCGGGTGGTCGGGCGCCTGTATGAGGAACACGGCATCCAGTTTGTGGTGGCTGAAAACCGTCGTATCAGCCAGGATTTTTTGGTGGCGGCTGGCGGTAGCGGCGAAGCTAAAGCGGGGCAGGTGGTAATACTTGAGATTATGCAGCAGCCCTCTAAACATGCCCAACCAATCGGACGCATTGTTGAGGTGTTGGGTAATTATGCCGACCCTGGCATGGAAATCGAGATTGCCTTGCGCAAGCACGATTTGCCCAATGAATTCCCTCCCGAGGCAGAACGTCAGGCCAAAGCGTTTTCGCCTCAAGTGCAGCCGGGTGACTATGCCGGACGCGAGAGCGTCGCCAATTTGCCCCTGGTCACTATTGACGGTGAGACCGCGCGCGATTTTGATGATGCCGTGTATTGTGAACCCGATAAAAACGGCTTCCGTCTGGTGGTTGCAATCGCAGATGTGAGTGCTTATGTAAAATCGGGAGATGCGCTGGATAAAGAGGCGATCAATCGCGGCAATTCGGTCTATTTTCCGCGCCGTGTGATTCCAATGTTGCCGGAAGAACTATCCAACGGCTTATGTTCACTGAATCCCAACGTGGAGCGTTTGTGCGTGGTGTGCGATATGCAAATCAGTGCCGACGGCGTGATTCAGACGCATCGTTTTTATCCCTCGGTGATGTTTTCGCATGCACGTTTGACCTACACTCAGGTTGCCGACATGCTGGCTAATCCGCAGGGAGAGAACGGACAAAAATATGCAGAAGTTTTGCCGCATATCAATAATCTCTACAAACTGTTTAAAACTTTGCTGAAAGCACGTGAAAAACGCGGCGCGATTGATTTCGAGACAGTTGAAACACAGATGATCTTCAATCCACAGGGCAAGATAGAGAAGATTATTCCCGTGGTGCGCAATGATGCGCACAAATTGATTGAGGAATGTATGCTGGCAGCTAACGTTTGCGCTGCTGCCTTTTTGAAAGACCATGAGCACCCTGTGCTGTACCGTATCCACGAAGGCCCCACGCCGGAGAAACTTGAAGCTGTGCGCGAATTTTTCAAAGAGTTTGGTCTGCAACTGGGCGGAGGAGAAGATCCGCAAGCGGGAGATTATTCTAAGTTGCTCAAGCAGATCAAAGGGCGACCCGATGCCGGGTTGTTGCAAACAGTGATGTTGCGCTCGTTGCGCCAAGCGGTTTATTCGCCTGAGAACGCGGGACACTTCGGCTTGGGATATGAAGCTTATGCGCACTTCACCTCGCCCATTCGCCGTTATCCGGACCTGCTGGTGCATCGCGCCATAAAGGCTGTGCTGGAAGGCAAGCAATACAAGCCGCAACTCAAATGGACAGAACTGGGCGTGCATTGTTCGATGACCGAACGCCGTGCAGACGATGCCACGCGTGATGTCGAAGCCTGGCTCAAGTGTTTCTACATGCGTGACCGTCTTGGCAGTGTATTCGAGGGCACCATCTCATCGGTTACCGGTTTCGGTTTGTTCGTCGCCTTGGACGATCTGTATGTTGAAGGGCTGGTTCACGTGTCTGAACTGGGTGCAGACTATTATCACTTTGATGCAACCAAGCACCAGATGCTGGGAGAACGTACCGGCAAGCGTTACCGTTTGGGTGACCGGGTAAAAGTCAAAGTAGTGCGCGTAGATATGGAAAGCACCAAGATAGATTTTACGCTGGAAGGTGAAAAGAACGAAAAAGACGAGAAGGGCGATAATCAAGTGAGTAGCGACGCACCTGCATTCAACTTGGGCGCATGGGGCGAAAAGGCACCAAAAAAAGAAAAAAAAGCGACTACTGGAAAACCGAGTGCAGTAAAGAAGGATACAGGAAAGCCGGGAGCAAAAAAGTCGGTGAAGAAAAATGGCTGAGACACGTATTATTCATGGCTTCCATGCGGTCATCAGTCGTATTCGGCAGAATGCGGACGGGGTGACCGAGATCTATGTGGATTCGCAACGGCGTGACCCGCGCGCCAGAGATTTATTGAAACTGGCGGAGACACAAGGCGTGCGCGTTGTGCCAGTTGAGGGCAAGCGACTTGATGGTTTGACAGGCAATACGCGTCATCAGGGTGTTGCCGCAAAAGTCGATGCGGCGCAGCGTGTCCAGCATTTGGATGATGTGTTGGACACCTTAACCGAACCAGCGCTGCTGTTAGTATTGGATGGTGTGCAAGATCCGCATAATTTGGGCGCGTGCTTACGCAGCGCGGATGCTTTCGGTGTACATGCGGTTATCGCGCCGAAAGATCGCGCTGTCGGCATCAACGCCACGGTGGAAAAAGTCGCCTGCGGGGCAGCAGAGACCGTGCCATACATCACAGTGACCAATATTTCGCGTACACTACGCGAGTTGAAAGAGCGGGAAATTTGGGTGGTCGGTGCGGCGGGTGAAGCCGAAACTGATCTGCACGAATTAAAGCACACAGGTGCGATTGCCTGGGTGTTGGGCGCGGAAGGTGAAGGCTTGCGCCGCTTGACGCGCGAGACCTGTGACCAACTGGTGCGCATTCCGATGCTGGGTAGTGTGGAAAGTTTGAATGTATCCGTGAGTACCGGTATCTGTTTATATGAAACAAGAAGGCAGCGAGCGGCGGTAAAGTAGGTTACGATACAATAATAATCCGGATGAGGGGGAGGCTGTAATGAAATTTGATTTCTCAATATTGACTAAGGACAGGCAGCCGGTTGAGAGTATTGTAATCTCGGCGATGGATCAAAATGAAGCCGAGAAGAAACTTAAGCAAATGTACCGTTACTGCGAGATCGTCCGGTGTATTCCCAAAGAAGATCTTGTAGGAGGCAAGTCTTCGCAATCAATGTCGGTTGAGGATATTTTGACGCTGATTTCGAAATAATTATTATTCAATAAACCTGTCGTTAAGCAATTCTTCCAGCAGTTCATCATAATCATGCGCCCCCCGGCTACTTGGCGCATGTTCAAAAACGGTCATATTCAAAGCCGGACTTTCAGCCAGACTCACGTTTTCTGAAATACGGGTTCGACAGACCTCATCCCCGAAACGCTCTTCGACAATTTTTAACACGTCCCACGCCATGCGGCGACGACCGTCAAAACGCGTGAGCAGATAGCGACGGGGGATGCGGCGCTTTAATACTTTTTCCAAAGCATCAAGCGCTTTTTCAATCTGAATTGCGCCCTTGGTCGACAGATGGTCGGCAGAAATGGGCACGATCAAACCTTGGCATGCAAAAATGGCATTTAGAGACAGCACACCAATGATCGGGTTGCAATCGATGACAATAGGAGAATCTTTCTTGCCGAAACTTTCGAATTGCAGCGCGGTATTGAGTCGATTAACGATGTTGTAACCTTTCCCATACAGCGCATCAACTTTGGATAACTCTGTATGGGCGGGAATGATCTTAATGCGGCTGGATGATTCTTGTACCAGTTCGCGCAAAGGGCGGTTGTGCTGAAACAAACTTAGCACAGTCCCCTGGCCTGATTGAGCCGTGACACCCGTAATGGAGCTTAGGTGTGCCTGAGGGTCAAGATCAAAGCCGTAAGCGCCGCGCCCGGTGCGAATCAAAGCCGCTGCAAGATTAAGAGCAGTCGTTGTTTTGCCTACACCACCTTTTTGATTGAATACTGCAATGATTGTCATGCTTTGGGTGTGTGGTATGCGTTAGAAAAAAATCTGTCGAATTTGGGTTGCAGGTTCGTTGGTGCAATGACAAAGGCTCTGGCATCGAAAGCGGTCGAATCCCATCAATATTGATTATCGCATTCTGCATTGCGCGCGTCTATTGTGCAATAGAGATACATTTGTCTCACTATTGTGGGTAGAGTATTACCCTAATTACTTGCCGGAACAACAATATGTTTTCAATGGCACGGGATTTTGCTATAATTCGCCCCGTTTTGTGATGGGCCTCGGCCCGTTTTTTATTTGTAGGTGCAGATTATGGATGTGGCAAAGCTTGTCGAAACGACGCTAACCGGCTTGGGTTATGAGTTGGTTGACCTCGAAGTGTCTGCGCGCGGCTTGATGCGTGTATTTATTGATAAGCCCGAAGGAATTTCTTTGCAGGATTGCGAACGGGTCAGTCATCAGTTGACGCGCTTGTTTACTGTGGAAGGCGTAAATTTTGAACGCCTGGAAATTTCATCTCCGGGCTTGGACCGGCCGTTAAAGAAGCAAGCAGATTTCGTGCGCTTTCGCGGGCAGAAGGTTCAGTTAAAGTTACGCGTGCCGCTTAATGGGCGCAAAAATTTTGTAGGCATCCTGGGCGAACTTCAGGATGAGCTATTGCAGTTGGATGTTGACGGTGTTTTGGTTGCAATTGAATTGTCCAATTTGGATAAGGCACGTTTGGTGCCGGTGTTTTAATTTTGAATAACCCAGCCACTGCAAGTGGCTTGAACGGTTGGAGACAGTAATGAGTCGTGAAGTTTTGTTGTTAGTGGATGCCTTGGCACGCGAGAAAAACGTGGATAAGGAAATTGTATTCGGCGCCCTGGAGTCGGCTTTGGCCTCTGCAACCAAGAAGCGATTTGTTGACGAGGCTGATGTTCGAGTAAGCATCAATCGACAAACCGGCCTGTATGAGTCTTTCCGGCGCTGGCAAGTGACAGACGACGAAACTTTCGAGACCCCCGATCTGCACATCAAATTGAATGAAGCTCAAAAGCAGAATCCGGATGTTAAGCTGGATGAGTTTATTGAAGAGCCGCTCGAATCTATCGATTTTGGTCGCATCGGTGCCCAGGCAGCCAAGCAAGTTATTTTTCAAAAGATTCGCGATGCGGAACGCGAGCAGATTTTAGCGGATTTCATGGATCGGGGTGAGCACCTGATTTCCGGAACGATCAAGCGTATCGAACGCGGAAGTGCCATTGTCGAATTCGGAAAAATTGAAGCTTTGTTGCCGCGTGATCAGATGATCCCCAAGGAAAACTTGCGGGTGGGTGATCGTGTGCGGGCTTATTTGCTGCGGGTTGACCGTACCGTGCGCGGACCACAAATCATTTTGTCGCGCATTACGCCGGAGTTTTTGGTCAAGTTGTTTGAATTGGAAGTGCCGGAAATCGAAGAAGGATTGTTGGAAATTGTAAGCGCTTCGCGTGATCCCGGTTCACGTGCCAAGATCGCAGTCCGCACCAATGACCAACGCCTTGACCCTATCGGTACATGTGTTGGAATGCGCGGGTCCCGGGTTCAGGCAGTCACGAATGAATTGGCCGGTGAGCGCGTGGATATTATTCTCTGGTCGGAAGACCCCGCCACCAGTGTCATCAATGCACTGGCACCCGCTGAAGTAACGAGTATTGTGGTCGACGAAGATCGCCATAGCATGGACGTGGTCGTTGAGGAAGAAAATCTGGCCCAGGCAATTGGACGCGGCGGACAAAACGTGCGCCTCGCCAGCGAATTGACAGGCTGGGAAATTAATCTCATGACGGTTGAGCAATCTTCTGAAAAGAATGAGCAGGAATTTTCCAAGATACGCGACCTGTTTGTGGCTAAACTGGATGTTGACGAAGAAGTCGCTGACATATTGGTACAAGAAGGTTTCAATACTTTGGAAGAAGTGGCCTATGTGCCTCTCGAAGAAATGTTGGCAATTGAGTCGTTTGATGAGGCGACTGTAAATGAATTGCGCAGCCGCGCACGTAATTCACTGCTGACATCGGCCATTGCGAATGAAGAGCAGGTTGAACACAATATCGAAGACTTGCTGAAAATTGACGGAATGGACGAAGAGACGGCACGAACGTTGTCTTCCAAAGGTGTGGGCACGCAAGAATTGCTGGCTGACTTGGACGGTGATGAACTGGTCGAAATGACAGGTATGAGTATTGAGCGTGCAAATCAATTAATTATGACAGCACGCGCTCCCTGGTTTGCTTGAAAGGGTAATAGATTCGCGTAGCGTTCGTTTGCTTCCTCGCCCGCTTGCGGGAGAGGATTGAGGTGAGGGAACGGGCTGTACAAGGGGTTTTTGCTATGCCCGTTGGCTTGATCATTATGTAACGAGAAATTTCATAGACTGAATTTGTCTGGTAAAGGTTTAAGGGGTCGTAATGGGTAAAATGAATGTAGCACAATTCGCCGGGGAGCTTGGGCTGCCGGTCGAGCTGTTGCTGGAACAACTGCAAGCTGCAGGCGTTTCTAAAAGGCTTGAAAGCGACGCTGTTTCAGAGCAGGATAAATCACAGTTGTTAGAGCACTTGCGCAGTGCGCATGGCAGCAGCAAAAACAAGATTACGCTGGTACGGCGTGAAACGACCGCAATCAAAAAAGCGGACAGTTCTGGAAAGTCCAGAACCATTCAGGTTGAAGTGCGGAAAAAACGCACACTTGCCCCGGCTGGCTCCGCAGAATCGAAAGAAGCAGTTCCGGCTCCGGTCATTGCTGCGCCAGTGCCGCCTGTCGCAACGAAGGTTGTGGACGATCATGAATTGCAGGCGCGTAGTGAGGAAGCACGGGCTCAGGCAGAGTTGGCCGCCCGTCAAGCCGCTGAAATTCAAGCCAAGCAAGAACGCAGCAGCAAACGTAAAGTTGTTGCCCCGCCACCCGTTGAGCCTCCGCCACCAGTAGTGGTAGTCCCTGAACCCGTTGCAGCACCGGTTGTGGAAGCACCGGTAGCCGTTGTTCCTGTGGCTGTTGAGGCGGTTAAGCCGGATAGTACGAGTACGCTGCATAAGCCGACAATGAAGCCGGGTGACAAAGTTGCAAAACCCAAAAAGGCTGAAAAAATTGTCGATAAGGACAGTCCGTGGGATCAAGCTGGGCACAAGAAGCGTCCACCTTCACGCAATGTTGATGCTCGCGCTGGAGTTGGCGTGCGTGCGGGAGGTTCTTTACGTGCCGGTCGGCAAGACAAACATGCCAAGCAGGAAATTGCCCCGCCATCCAGTCAACATGCTTTTTCTTTGCCTACCGAGCCTATCGTGCAGGAGGTGATGGTTCCTGAAACGATTAGCGTTTCTGAGTTGGCACAAAAGATGTCCATCAAAGCGGTGGAGATCATCAAAGCGCTGATGAAAATGGGTAGCATGGTCACGATCAATCAGGTGTTGGATCAAGAAACAGCGATGATCGTGGTTGAAGAATTGGGGCACGTCGCCAAACCTGCCAAAGCCGATGATCCTGATGCCTATCTGATTGATGCAGCCGACCACAAAGATGTCGTGTTTGAGCCGCGTGCGCCGGTAGTGACGGTGATGGGGCACGTCGATCACGGGAAAACTTCCTTGCTCGATTACATCCGCCGTACCCGCGTGGCGAGTGGCGAAGCTGGCGGTATTACACAGCACATCGGTGCTTACCATGTGGATACTCCGCGCGGCATGATTACTTTCCTGGATACCCCGGGTCACGAAGCGTTTACTGCTATGCGCGCGCGCGGCGCGAAGGTCACAGACATTGTTATTCTGGTTGTTGCTGCTGATGATGGTGTCATGCCACAAACGAAAGAAGCGATCCACCATGCCAAGGCGGCAGGGGTACCTATCGTGGTGGCGATTACCAAGATTGACAAGCCGGATGCCAATTCCGAGCGCGTGCGCCAAGAGTTGGTTGCCGAAGGTGTGGTGCCTGAAGACTGGGGTGGTGATGCCATGTTTGTTGAGGTTTCCGCAAAGTCAGGGCAGGGCATAGACACTTTGCTGGAAGGTATTTTGCTGCAAGCTGAAGTTCTGGAATTGAAAGCGCCTAAAGAATCTCTGGCCAAAGGTATTGTCATTGAAGCGCGTTTGGATAAAGGTAAGGGTGCGGTCGCAACCATGCTGGTGCAATCGGGTACATTGAAACGCGGCGATGCCATACTGGTAGGTGCCGTATTCGGACGTGTACGCGCGATGCTGGATGAAAATGGTAAATCAATCCATGAAGCCGGTCCGTCTATCCCGGTCGAGATTCAAGGCCTGTCTGAAGTGCCGATCGCGGGAGCCGATTTCATCGTGATGGCAGATGAAAAGAAAGCGCGCGAAATCGCTCTGTTCCGTCAAGGCAAGTTCCGTGATGTCAAGCTGGCGAAGCAGCAAGCGGCCAAGCTGGAAAATATGTTCGAACAGATGTCCGAAGGCGAAGTGCGCACCCTGACGTTGATCGTCAAGGCTGACGTGCAAGGCTCTTGCGAAGCGATAGCCAGTTCATTGGATAAACTTTCCACCTCTGAAGTTAAGGTGAATGTGATACACAGTGCGGTCGGCGGCATCACCGAGTCCGATGTCAACCTCGCACTTGCCTCCAAAGCGATCATCATTGGCTTCAACTCTCGAGCCGATGCAACTGCACGTCGTCTGGCCGAGTCTTCCGGTGTCGATATACGCTACTACAACATCATTTACGCCATGGTGGATGAGATTAAAGCAGCCTTGTCAGGCATGCTGACGCCGGACAAGAAAGAAAGCATTATTGGTATGGTCGAGATTCGTCAGGTGTTCACCATCTCCAAAGTCGGAACGATTGCGGGTTGCTATGTCACCGAAGGGATCGTCAAACGCGGTTCGCAAGTTCGCGTGTTGCGCAACAACGTGGTTATCCACACCGGCGAATTGGACTCGCTCAAGCGTTTCAAAGACGATGTGAAAGAAGTGAAGTCCAACTTCGAATGCGGCTTGTCTTTGCGCGGCTTCAATGATCTTGAAGTGGGCGACCAGCTTGAAGTGTTCGAAATCGTTGAGGTTGCACGCGCGCTGTAATGGCTAAGGATTACGCCAGAACTGATCGCATAGCCGAACAAATCCAGCGCGACCTGGCTGATTTGCTTCGGCTGGAAGTCAAAGATCCGCGCGTCAACAAGGTGACAATCACGGGCGTGGAGGTCACCAACGACTACGCGCATGCCAAAGTGTTTTACACCACACTGGATGGTACCAACAAGCAGCTTCAGGAAGGCTTGGATCGTGCAGCCGGATTTTTGCGCAGCAAACTGGCCAAGGCCATCAAGCTGCGCATCATTCCGCAGCTTCATTTTGTTTATGACGAATCCATTGAGCGCGGTTCCCATTTGTCACAACTTATCGACCAAGCGGTCGCCAGTGACGCGAAGTTTGCAAAAGAGTAACCCATGGTCAGGGCATGGCGTCCGCTTGATGGCGTTCTTCTATTCGACAAACCGCTTGAATTAAGCTCCAACACCGCGTTGCAAAAAGTGCGCCGATTATTTCAGGCGGAAAAAGCGGGACATACCGGTACACTTGACCCGCTTGCCAGCGGATTACTGCCAATCTGCTTTGGCGAGGCAACCAAGTTTTCTATGGGCTTGTTGGACGCCGATAAAACCTATCGTGCAACAATACGCTTGGGGCAAACCACTACCACTGGGGATGCGGAAGGCGAGGTGGTCGAGACACGTCCTGTCAACGTCAATGCAGAACAAGTACACGCTGTGCTGCAACGTTTTTGCGGTGCAATTCAGCAACTCCCGCCTATGCACAGTGCCTTAAAACATCAGGGCAAACCACTGTATGAATATATCCGTAAAGGAGAGACTGTCGAACGTGCTTTGCGCGATGTATTCATTCATGAGCTAAAGTTGGAACGTTTACAGGAAAATGACCTGGATTTCGTCGTGCGTTGCAGCAAAGGAACTTATGTGCGCACCTTGGGAGAAGACATCGCTCAGGCCTTGGGCTGTGGCGGGCATCTGATAGCCTTGCGTCGTACCGCGATCTGGCATTTTGAGCTGCAAGCTGCCTATAGCTTGCCCCAGTTGGAACAGATGAACGAACAACAGCGGGATGCAGCCATTCTGCCCTTGGATTCAATGCTGCAAGACTATCCGGCGTTGGAACTGGATGCGACGGAATTGCACAGAATGGCGCAGGGGCAGCGTTTGGGCAAGAAACTAGGGCTGCCGGATGGAAAGATACGTTTGTACTCCTCCGGTAATTTTGTCGGGATAGGTGAGTTGCAAGGCACTCGTTTAGCCCCCAGCAGACTATTAGCCAGCATAGCAAAAAGCGCGGCGGGGTTGAAATCAGAGGCCGTTGATTTAGGATGCTAATTTAACTTGAGCAGGTAGCACTTTAAAGGGTAAAATACCGCACTTTTTTATTGGAAGGGAAGTAAATGTCAATTACCACGGCACAAAAATCGCAAATCGTTGCCGATTATCAACGGGCAAAGGGAGACACAGGTTCCCCTGAGGTTCAAGTAGCACTGATTACAGCTCGCATCAATTACCTGACAGATCATTTTAAAGAACACAATAAAGACCATCACTCACGTCGTGGGTTGTTGCGTCTGGTTAGTCGTCGTCGCAAATTGCTTGATTATCTGAAGAGCAAGAATGAGGATGGCTATCGTGAGCTCATCAAGCGCCTTGATTTGCGCAAGTAATACCTGACACAGCGGGTCGCAGATGCGGCCCGCTTCGTTTTTGCTGTCGTCATAATTTTGTTGTTGAATTTCATTTCATCCGGCGTTCTAGCGCCATGTCATCACGAGAGAGGTCTACCTTGAGTCACTTTAAAAAAACGATTAGTTACGGAAAACATCAACTGACTTTGGAAACAGGTGAAATAGCGCGTCAAGCAACTGGCGCTGTTTTGGTTAGCCTGGACGACACCGTTGTGCTGGTTACTGTCGTCGGCGCAAAGCATGCGAAGCCGGAACAGGATTTTTTCCCGCTAACCGTTGATTATCAGGAACGCACTTATGCCGCAGGCAAGATACCCGGCGGGTTCTTCAAACGCGAAGGTCGCCCAAGCGAAAAAGAAATTTTGACTTCACGTTTGATCGACCGTCCGTTGCGTCCTCTGTTCCCTGAAAGTTTTTATAACGAAGTGCAAATCGTGGCGACTGTTATTTCGTCCGACAGTCAAATTGATTCCGACATTCCTTCGGTGATCGGTGCTTCAGCAGCGTTGGCCATTTCCGGTATTCCTTTCGACGGCCCTATCGGCGCGGCGCGCGTGGGTTATCTGAATGGTCAATATTTGTTGAACCCAACAGCCGACGAACTAAAAACATCCCAGTTGGATTTGGTTGTTGCAGGTACAGCACAAGCCGTGCTGATGGTTGAATCAGAAGCGCAGCAACTGTCTGAAGAAGTGATGCTGGGTGCGGTTGTGTTCGGCCATGAGCAAATGCAAGTCGTCATCAATGCCATCAATGAAATGGCTGATGCCGTAGGCAAAGATGCATGGGATTGGGAGCCAGCTCCAAAGGATGAAGCATTGATTTCCAAGTTGGCAGAGTTGGCAGAAAGTGATCTGCAGGCAGCCTATGCTATTCGCCAAAAACAAGCGCGTACAACGCAAGTTGAAGCGATACGCAGCCGCGTGTTTGAAGTGCTTGAAGCGCAGTTCCCCAATGCTTCAAAAAATCTGTTGGGTGAATTGTTCGGCGCGTTGGAAGCCAAGATTGTGCGCGGTCAAATTCTCAGCGGTGAACCCCGCATTGACGGTCGTGATACTCGTACCGTGCGTCCTATTACTATTCGCACAGGCGTACTGCCACGCACTCACGGTTCGGCATTATTCACTCGCGGTGAAACTCAGGCACTGGTTGTAGCAACGTTGGGCAGCATGCGCGATTCGCAAACTATCGATGCGTTGCAAGGCGAATATTCTGACCGCTTTATGTTGCATTACAACTTCCCCCCGTACTCGACAGGAGAAACCGGCCGCGTAGGTACACCCAAGCGTCGCGAGATCGGCCATGGTCGTTTGGCTAAACGCGCGCTGGTTGCTTCTCTGCCTACAGCAGAAGAGTTTGGTTATGCGATACGCGTTGTTTCCGAGATTACTGAGTCAAATGGTTCCAGCTCGATGGCTTCTGTCTGTGGCGGCAGTTTGGCCTTGATGGATGCGGGCGTGCCTGTTAAAACCCACGTTGCCGGTATCGCGATGGGTTTGATCAAAGACGGCAACCGCTTTGCAGTGTTGACCGATATCCTGGGTGATGAAGATCATCTGGGCGATATGGACTTTAAAGTGGCCGGTTCCGAAAATGGTATCACTGCTTTGCAAATGGACATCAAGATCAACGGCATTACCAAAGAAATCATGAAGGTTGCCTTGAGCCAAGCACGCGAAGGCCGCGTGCATATTCTTGGCATTATGAAAGGTGCCTTGCCCTCGGTACGCCCTGAAGTTTCAGAGCACGCACCCCGCATGATCAAAATGAAAATCAATCCTGAAAAGATTCGTGATGTGATCGGCAAGGGCGGTGCGGTCATTCGCGCGTTGACCGAAGAAACAGGCACGACTATCGACATCGATGATGAAGGCAATATCACCATCTCCTGTGTTAGCGGGGAAGCGGGTGAATTGGCGAAGAAGCGTATCGAAGATATTGTGGCTGAAGTCGAAGTGGGCAAAACTTACGAAGGTCCGGTTGTTAAACTGTTGGATTTCGGCGCAATCATCAATATCCTTCCGGGTAAAGACGGTTTGTTGCACATCTCGCAAATCTCCAATGAGCGTATTGCGAATGTGTCCGACCATTTGAAAGAAGGCCAAATCGTTAAAGTGAAAGTGCTTGAAGCAGATGAAAAGGGACGTATGCGTTTGAGCATGAAAGCGCTACTCCCACAACCTGAAGCCCCCGCTGCTACCGAGTAAGCAGTATGCGATAAATTCCTCGGGCGCTTTATTCATCTAAAATAAAGCGTATTCGAGGCAATTGAAGTATTTGAAAAGCCCTTGTTTTTAGCAGAAACAAGGGCTTTTTCTATTGGGAATATTTTATAAAATAAGGGGCATTCGTAACGCGGGGATAATCTGCTCAATTTTTACTTTTTTTAGAGTACACTTAAAAAAAACGAACTGCGAGATTTGTCACGTTCCTTAGGTAGAGCAGAAAATTTGAATAACTATGTTGGTATGTAAATCGGAGCGTAGTACGGCAATAATTGAGGAAGCAGCAAATGGCTCAAAATAATTATTTGGGATTTAACAAGGTCATGAAAGACGCGCTTGTAGAAAATCGCGGCAAGACTGTGCTAGTGACAAAAGAAGACAAGATTCGCGAGTTGGAGAGAAAGCTGGACACGCAAAAGCTAACACATGCAGAAATTGCGGAAATTCGGAAGCAACTAAAAAATTTAAACCATAACAACAAGCATTCATAATGTTCGCTTGTCAGTGCTTTCTGGGCATTGAACTAAACGAAATAACTCAGGCCTTGGTATTGACGATCGTCCCCACGGTTTGCCCGCTCGTGTTGACTGTCGGCCCATTGTGTTCAGGTGGCTGCGACTTGTGCTCCTCTTCACGTTTGGGTTCGGCTCTTTTCTCTTGAGTTGGTTTAGTTTGGGCTTGTGGCTGAACCGAGGGCGAATTGTAACTGCCAGGGGATACTGAATTGACGGCCATAATTTGGTGCTCCTCTAATAATTCACTGCAACAAGGGAAGGCGTTCTCCCGAATGCGTTACAATTCTGCACCTTCTTTTAAATGATTTCAAATGAAATTTTCTAGCGAATGCCGCTTATGTCCGCGATTGTCGACATTTTTGGATGAAGTTAAAGTGGGCCATCCGACCTATTTTGCCAAGCCTGTTCCATCATTTGGAGATGCTACTGCCAGTTTTTTAATCGTTGGCCTTGCCCCCGGCATGCATGGCGCAAACCGTACTGGTCGGCCATTCACAGGCGATTATGCCGGGGATTTGCTTTATTCCACCTTGTACAAATTCGGGTTCTCAAGCAGCGCTGAACCATTGGCAGTGGATGGCAATGCAAATACGCAATTGGCTTTGCTAAATTGCAAAATTACCAATGCGGTAAGATGCCTGCCGCCGCAAAATAAACCTGAGCCCGCCGAAATTAAGATGTGTAATGGTTATTTGGCGACTGAATTGGCTGTTTTGCCAGCAGGCGCGGCAGTTTTGGCCTTGGGTACGATCGCCCATCAAGCCGTGCTGCGTGCCAGTGGCTTGCGTGCAAAGGATTACGCTTTTGCACATGGCGCCAAGCATGTTTTACCCGGTGGCTTGCATTTTTTTGACAGCTATCATTGCAGTCGCTATAACACGCAGACGAAACGTTTAACCACTCCGATGTTTCACGATATTTTCAAATCCATCAAAGAATATCTTGGATCAACCCGACTTTGACCCTAAAGCTTTTGTAGCATCTTTGCCGCTATTGCCCGGTGTATACCGTATGCTGGATGCGGCAGGTGATGTTTTGTACGTTGGCAAAGCCGGACAATTAAAAAAAAGGGTCGGCTCGTATTTCCAAAAGACCAATATTTCACCGCGCATTCGTTTGATGGTGTCGCATATCGCACGCATCGAAATTACGGTGACGCGTTCCGAAGCGGAAGCATTGCTGCTGGAAAATAATCTCATCAAGTCATTAAAGCCGCGTTACAACATCTTATTTCGCGATGACAAGTCTTATCCGTTTATTGTAATGACCGGCCACCAATATCCCCGTTTGTCCTACTATCGCGGAGCGACACAGAAACAGCATCAGTACTTCGGCCCGTACCCAAATTCGTATGCCGCCAAGGAAACCATCAATCTGCTGCAAAAAGTATTTAAATTACGCACCTGCGAAGATAGCGTATTTAATAATCGCGCGCGCCCTTGCCTGTTACATCAGATTCATCGGTGTACTGCCCCGTGTGTCAAATTAATCTCAGCGGAAGAATATGCGGCCGATGTGCAAAACGCGGCATTGCTGCTCAACGGCAAGTACGGCGAAGTTGAAGTTAGTTTGCGCGGCAAAATGGAAGTTGCCGCGGAAGAAATGCGCTACGAGCAGGCCGCCGCCTTACGTGATCAGCTACAGGCCTTGAGCACGGTGCAGCAAAAACAATATATGGAAAGCGGCAAAGCCACCGATGCCGATATTGTTGCCGTTGCGGAACTGGATGGCGAATTGTGCGTTACTTTGGCGGTTGTTCGCGGTGGTCGACATTTGGGCGATAAGCACTTTTTCCCGCAAAATGCAGTAGGGGATACGGTCAGTGAAGTGCTGGAAGCATTTTTGGCGCAACATTATTTGAGCCAACCAATACCATCCCTGATTTTGACCAGCACTCAAATTCCCACCGAAGAACTGGAAAGTTTATTCGCCGAACAAGCCGGGCATAAAGTGCAAATTCGTCATGTGGTGACAGGCGAACGCAAGCAGTGGTTGGATATGGCTCTCAATAATGCTGAATTGGCGGTGCAACAGCAGGCCGGGCAGAAAGCGAGCCAAACACTGCGCCTGGAAGCACTGCGTGCCGTGCTGGCGATGCCGCAGCTCAAGCGTGTCGAATGTTTTGACATTAGCCACACGATGGGTGAAGCGACGGTTGCATCCTGCGTTGTGTATGACGAGTTGAGCATGCGTAATTCCGAATACCGGCGCTATAACATTACCGGTATTACTGGCGGAGATGATTTTGCCGCGATGAGGCAAGCTTTGTTACGCCGCTATCAGAAGTTGCAACAAGGTGAAGGAAAGCGCCCTGATCTTATCCTGATTGATGGTGGTGTCGGTCAATTGGGGATAGCGAGTGAAGTCATGGCTGAACTCGGCTTAAATGATATTCAACTGGTTGGTGTTGCAAAAGGCGTAGAGCGTAAGCCCGGAATGGAGCAATTGTTTCGACCTCTGGTAGAAAAGCCGCTACAATTGAAAACAGACAGCCCGGCTTTGCATTTGATACAGCAAGTACGGGATGAAGCCCACCGCTTTGCAATTGCCGGACACCGCGCAAAAAGGGGTAAGATACGCACGGCTTCAATGCTGGAAGAAATTACAGGCGTTGGAGAGAAACGGCGCCGCAATCTGCTTGCCCGTTTTGGCGGATTGAAAGGCGTGCAACAAGCCAGTGTTGAAGAACTGGCTCGAGTTGAGGGAATCAGCCCGTCACTTGCAGAGAAAATTTATCAGCGATTTCATTAATTATGCCTTTCAATATTCCTAATTTACTGACATGGTTCAGAATACTGATGATTCCCGTATTCATCACCGTGTTCTATGTATCCGACGAAACGCTAAGAGTTCACGATAAACACGTGATAGGCACAATACTTTTCGTTGCTGCTTCTATCACCGATTGGCTTGACGGCTATCTGGCGAGGTACCTGAACCAAACTTCGGCATTTGGCGCATTTTTGGACCCGGTGGCAGATAAACTGATGGTCACCGCCGCACTCATCGTACTGGTCAAGCTTGGTGCTGTAAATGAGATTATCGCGTTTATCATTATTGGACGAGAGATTGCAATCTCGGCTTTGCGTGAATGGATGGCTCAATTAGGCAGCGGTAAAAGTGTTGCAGTTTCCATGTTGGGCAAAATTAAAACCACCTTCCAGATGATTGCAATCATTCTGTTGCTCTATCACGAAACAGTGCTGTCAATTCCCGTCGAAAAACTTGGCACGCTGCTGATATACATAGCCGCTTTGCTCACTTTATGGTCAATGGTGTACTACCTGATGTTGGCGATGCCCCAAATAACAAAAAAAACTCAAGAACGAAATTGATTTTTCCGCGCGGCATCTGTATAGTGCCGCCTCTTCGGGGTGTAGCGTAGCCTGGTAGCGCGCCTGCTTTGGGAGCAGGATGTCGGGAGTTCGAATCTCTCCACCCCGACCAATTAAAACAAGAGCTTAAGCATTAACATTGCTCGTTGTAAAAGAAGAGAATTGACGGTTTCGTCAATTCTCTTCTTTTTTTCGGCTTGGAAACTTCATTATCACGGTGCTGACTGGAGCCGCTTGGTTCTTTATATAACCCTTCGTACTGCCAATTTCTGAATGCACCAGACCGACTTGTATTTCTTCAACCGTATAACCCGCTTTTTTGGCATCACTGGCGGCTTTGGAGCGAATATCTTTCAGGGTCAACCCCGCCACTCCTGCACGTTCGGCAGCTCGGCTAAACAGGCTCCTGATACCACTGGCGGTGTACGGCGTGCCTTGTTCCGTGTGGATGACGAAGGTACTACGCCCCTTTGATATGGATTTAATCCTTGCCAGCACTTTCCGCACATCGTCGCCTACCGGAACAATTACATCTCCACCGCTCGATTTCTCCGTCTTGGTAGGTTTGAAGGCGATCCCTTCCGGCTTAACCTTGTCCCAGCGAAGTAAGCGGATTTCCGTGGTGCGCTGATAAAGCAGGTAACATAAGTCCATATAGCATTGCACCATTTCGCCTGTGCGCGTTGGCTTATCATCAAACCCGATCAGAAGTTTGTCATAGATGGCATAGTATTGCTCATTGGTAATGTAGACATCACGATCCGGCACAGCTTCCAGTTCTATCTGGTCAACTGGATTGATTTCGATCAACCCCTTTCTGCTGATACACCACGCGAAGAATTTAGATAGGTATGATTTGTAGACTTGGGCAACCCGCTTACCTTCCCAGAAATCCAAGAATTCAGCAACGTCCGTTCCCTTTACCTGCGCCACATCGAAGCTGGAAAATCCTTTTTCAATCACGTTCAGAATGGATTTTAGGTTGCTGATATTCTTCTGGTGCAACGGCAAACGTGCAGGGTCTTTTGGCGCTTTGCTGCTCTGTTTCTTTAGTAACAGAGTGCGCCACTTATCAAGCCATGCGCTGAAATCACCGCTCCCTGCTGGTTTGTTGGTACTACCAACTAGTATGCGCTTCAGTTCTCTAGCTCTTTCCTCTCCATCACTTACTGGACATAATGTAATTAGCGTAACCATCCTCCCTGTTTTTGGATCGAGTACAGGTTCCGGTGGAAAATATTTGTACTTCCTGTCACGTATATAAATACGAGTTCCGGTCAAAGTGATCGATGATTTACGTGGACGAGTTTTCATGCTGTATTCAAGTGTTGTGGGCGATTAACTGTTGGACGCGGCTTCTCATTGGTTGCCAGTGACGTGCCAAGTCCGAGGCGTTTTTCAAGTAATTTTTCGTACGCTGTGTCGGTCAGTATTGGGCCGAAGCGATCGTGAGGCACGTCCACGCCGAGATGCTGACGAAACCACGCCACCTGCGCGCTTTTTCGCGTCAGGTGCGTTATTTCCACAATACTTTCGTAGCTGAGCCTCATTATTCAATTCTACGGCTTCCGTAAAGGAAAATTTTGGCGAGAAAGAGCGTAAATCGCGACTATTCATAAATTTCTGCAATAATTTAGTGGCAGAGCAGTACTTCATCTCTATACTTA
>Ga0224559_1000670_pt1 | contig 21478 bp, 20 predicted proteins | sample 714S33034metaG_FD_180676 | JGI IMG/M metagenome (GOLD analysis project Ga0224559, IMG submission 180676) | Peat soil microbial communities from Stordalen Mire, Sweden - 717 S3 30-34 | ecosystem: Environmental > Terrestrial > Soil > Wetlands > Peat | place: Sweden: Norrbotten County, Stordalen... | reverse complement strand
TGCCCGTAGCCGGTCGAGCCGCGCATGTTGATCATGATGACCACGTAGCCGTTGGCGGCAAAGAGTTCCGGATTCCAGCGATAGCTCCAGTCATCGCCCCATGCGCCCTGCGGCCCGCCGTGGATGAGGAACTTGACGGGATACTTCTTCGTCGGATCGAAAGCCGGAGGCCGGATCAGAAAGCCTTGCAGCTTGGTGCCGTCCTTCTCCGTGAACCAGAACGGCTCCATGCGCTCGCGACCGTGATTCGTCTTTTGCGCATCTGCTTTGCCGGGCGGTGGACAGATTTCACGGCAGGGTTGCTCCGGTAGGTCAAGCTGGGAAAGCAGCACATCGTTCAGATGCGTGATCGGGAAGATTGAGGAATCATACTCCATGATTGCGGGCTGACCTTCTGTTTCATGTATTGTGTCGCCGATGCTGATTCCAACGACTTCTGAAGGTTGATCAACCGTATTCATCGTGGCGATTAATCTGTCGGGTATTTCCGTGGTCGGGCGGTTTAGTTTGACGGGAATCAGCTTTAGGTCTCCGAACGAACCGCCACGTGCAACCATGATTGGTAATCCTGGCTCTAAGCCTGCCAGAAATACATCAACTCTGCCATGATTTGTACTCGTGAAATAGATAGATTGAGAGCCGCGTCCCCATGCAAATTCCTCGACCCAATTGTCATATTTAGGCAGTAAATCCTTGATCGTCTTCGCCGCGCGGTCATATAGCACCAACCGGAACTTATCGCTCTCATACCCCGCGCGTTCCTGCGAGCGCCACGCTAAATACTTGCCGTCGGGCGAGTAGGCGGGGTTGAAATCGCCGCCAAGCGCCGTGCTCACCTTCACAGGCTTGGCCGCAGGGTTGGTTAGATCGAGCGTGAAGATGTCGGTGTTGGTGCTGATGGCCGGTTCCGGGTCGAGGTTCTCGGTGAAGGCCAGTTCTTTCGAGTCGGGTGCAAAGGCGCATCCGCAGCCGCCGCCTTCGAGCGAGAAGGGCGGAACGTCGCGCGTATCGTTGGGCGTCAGGTCGCGTAGCGCGCCTGTCGCGACCGTTGCCAGGAAGAGATGCGTACGCTTGGGGCCGGTGAAGTGGTCCCAGTGGCGATAGAGTAGTTGGGTAAAGATCTGCGCCTTCACCTTGCTGGCTGCGGCAGTGGCGTCGCGATCAGCGTTACACTTGTCGCCAGCTCCGCCGTCCTCCGCCGTGATCGCCGGGCAATCGGGGTAGACAGCGGAATCAAAGAGAACGGAGTTGCCGTTTGGAGACCAGATGGTGTCGCCGGCTTCGGTGGAGATGGTGGTGAGCTTCTTGGGGCTGCCGGCCGCTCCAGTGGCTGCATCAAAGTCGGCCAGCCACACTTGTTGCGAGCCACCTCGACCAGAGAGAAAGAGCAGGGAGTGCCCATCGCGGGCAAACTGCACTCCGCTGTCGCCGGGCTGGGTTACGGCCAGCTTTTGCGGCTCGCCGCCGTTGATGGGCTGGATAAACCATTCCGTGGTTTTGGTGTTCTGATCCAGGTTGACGGTGGTGGCGGAGTAGGCCAGCCACTTGCCGTCTGCCGAAACAGCGGTTTCACCCAGACGCTTCATCTGCATCATGTCTTCGAAGGTCATGGGGCGCTTGGGAGCGGCTGTTTGGGCGGGGCAAAACGGGGCGAGGACAAAAGCGAGGGCGAAAAGAAGCGGGAGTTTGCGCATAGTGTTTTCCTGTTCGCAAGGCCGGAACGGAAGTTTCGGCGCGAAGAAGAAGTTTACACCGGGCACCGGTGTGCCCGGGCAGGGTACACCCTAAGGGATGAGGTTTCCCACTTCTCAAAATCGAGAAGTGGCGCACACTGCACCCACTTCTACTTGTTCTCGTTGCCGATGAGGCGGAAGGTGATGGTGCCCCAGAAAAGGCGGGCGCGCATCTGGACGGGCAGGTGACGCTCGTCGTCGGTATACCAGATCCAGATATTGCCGCGATTTTTGACCACGCCCGCGGCGGCGGTAGGCTGCACGCGCAGGGTATGGAATGAGCCGAGCGGGGTTTTGACCTCCTCGCGTCCCTCCACCTTCATGGTCACAGGAACAACGTGCATATTGTCCACCACCGGAATGACGAAGCTGTGCCCCAGGGCGATGGGCTGCGAAGAGGCATAAAAGACGCCGGTGAGCAGGTCGGTGAGGCAGGCCGGCGCTGTTGACTCAACATGCTTGGTTTGGCCGCTGTTCAAATATTTTTCGTTCAGGACGGAACGATTCTGGGAGTAGTCAAGATGGAGCGTTGAGGAGACCTGGCGGCGTCCCTCGACGGTCTGCTTATTGAAGTCATAGGTGCAGCCTTTGGAACGGTCAAAGCTGGACTGGAAGCGGTCTGCGACGTGGAAAAGCAGGTTGATAGCTCCGCTGGTGTCGGCGCTGGCGGTAAGGTTTTCGCGGTCGCCCGCGGCTTCAAAACGCAGCACAGCTGTTCCAGCGGGAAAGACTCGCCAATCCACAGAGTAGGTGAGGGTCTGCTTGAGCGGGAAGCTATAGCCTGGGCGCGGTGGCAAAAGTTGAGGCGTCTGCTGAGCAATAGCCACGGCTGCCATGGCAACAACGCAAAGAAATGCGGTCAGAATTGTGCGTGTTTTCACCGGCGGGCGTGGCTCCCTCATAAATGAATTGCTAAGTCGTTGGAACCGCTCATCGCGGCAAATTCACGAATGCGGCGAGCAGTGGCCGCAAAAGGATCAGGCTGAGATAAAGCAGCAAAGCGCCTATAGATGCATTGTACTCGCGGTGCTGTAGGTAGAGCGAAAGGGAGAATGCGCCGGGGGCGCTTTTACCTTGCGAATTTCTCGCTGGGGTCAAACGTGGAATCAGGCGCGGCACCTCATGGCAATAGTCGTCGAAGCCGGGGAATGTCGCGCGCAGAAAGCGCTCTTCGGAGGCGATAACCGGCACGTAGATGGTTGCAAAGACAAGGGAGAGCGCGACGGCCACCGGCCAACTGAGCAGCGCCAGGGCAAAGCCGGCGGCGATCAGCATGGAGCCCAAATAAAGCGGATTCCGCGTGTGGGCGTAAGGGCCGGTCACCGTCAGCTCGCGATTCTTTTTTACATAGCCGGAGGCGTAGGCGCGGAGCCACAGGCCGGGTAGTACAAGCGCAAGGCTCCAGGCTACAGCGGTTGGTTGAGGAGCGCGCCGGATCAGTTCGAAAAGATAAAGCGCCGCGGTGAGAAAACCCAGAGGGACGCGGATGCGCCGGGCGATGAGCTGCCAGAGGGCGATCCAGTCGGGTTGTGTGGACGAAGACTGGGTCATAGGCCGGCTTTAGGAGCTGATTCAGGATAAAGCAATGCATCGGCGGCGCGCATCACATCTTCGGGCTGGATGGTGAGCAGCCCCGCTTCCGGCGCTTCGTAGCGGGTGTGGTCGCGGCGGCTTTCAGGGCTGCGCAGCACGGTGAATCGCGTACCGAAAGGTCCGTTGCGGCTGGGGTCGGTAGGTCCATAGATGCCCACGACTGGCCGGCCAAGTGCGCAGGCCAGGTGGAGCGGGCCGGTGTCGCCGGCAACGATCAGGGCAATGCGTCGAGTAATGGCGATGAGTTGGGCCAGTGTGCAGGCGAGCGGCGTGGCAGCGCCGTTGGTAGAGCGGACGATGACCTCCGCCAGCGGCTCTTCGCCGGGACCGACGTTGACCAGAACACGGCAACCGCGCTCTATAACTCCTTTGGAAACAGCGGCATAGCGCTCTACCGGCCAGCGCTTGGCGCCCCAGCCTGCGCCGGGATTGATGAGCACGGCGGGCTTGGTCGTCGTTGGAGGAAGAATTTCATCGGCCCAGGCTTCGGCGGCCGGGTCGATTGGCAGCCAAGGCGCGACGGGTGTGAGCTGATCGCCCGCGATGGCCGAAGCCAGCTCAATGTCTTGCTCAATAACGTGTGTCCCCTGCGTGGAAACGCGCTCGGAGAAGAGCCAGCGCGCCACAAGCTCCCTCGGATTTGCTTCTCCGATCAGCCGCGGACAGCCAGCCAGGCGCGCCACTACGGCCGAACGGATGGCTCCTTGCAGGTCGATAACCGCGTCGTACTCGCCAGCCTTCAGCGATCGCCGTAAATTATTGAATTCATGGATAGTTTTGCGGCTCAATGGAGATTTGCGCCACTCTTTTGTGGCGACAAAATGCAGGTGATCGACCAGGGGTTGTGCGGAGGTATGGAGGGATTGGCGGCCTGTGCTGCTTTCAGATGCCAGTAGCGCCTGCCAGCGGGGCTCGACCGCCCAGTCAATCACCCAATCCGGATGCGCCAGCCGCAGCGCGGTCACGGCTGGCAGGGCATGCAAAATGTCGCCCATGGCGCCAAGCCGGACCACAAGCAAGCGAAAGTTGGAGTGAGTCTGCAAACTCTGATTTTCTCACAGGGGCGGGTGAGCTGAGGCAAGAGCGAGACGATTAGCGAGCCAGTCGATGATGGCGGCCTGATCTTCGATCTCAACGCGCAGGCGGACGGCTGAAAGCGGCAGGGATTCCGGGAGGGCAGAGGAAACGGCTGCCAGCCGGACCATATCTTTTTCGGTGGTAAGGAGCGCCGTGGCGCAGGCCTCACGGGCGGCGGCGATGAGGCAGTCAAGATCGTGGGCGGTGTAGCGGTGATGGTCAGGGAAGACCTCCCGGAGAGCAAGTTTAAGCCCCGCGGCTTCCAGGCCGGCAAAGAACTGTTCCGGATGAGCGATGCCGCAGAAGGCGGCTATGGGGCCGTTGACGCTGGGGATTCTCATGGTGCGGCGCAGCCGCCAGACGGGGCCGAGCCAGCGCGGAGTTTCTGAGTTTCTGTCGATGGGAACGATCTCGCGCAAGTATTGTTCGACTTCGGGCTCGTCCGCAGGGATGGCCAGGACATTTGCCCGTTGCAAGGCGCGCAGGGGCTCGCGCAGGTTGCCAGCCGGGAGCAGGCGGTCTGCCAAGTCTTTGTGGTTCAACAGCAAAATGTCGAGATCGCGGTAGAGTTGGCGGTGCTGGAAGCCGTCGTCGAGCAGGTGAATCGTGGGCTGCGGATTCTGCTCGGAGATTAACTGCGCATCAGCCTCGGCAAGCAGGCCAGCGTCGTAACGCTGGGGAGCTACGAAGACCGGGAGCCCGGTATTGCGGGCGATCAGCAGTGGCTCGTCGCCAAAGTCTTCGGCGGTTCCGTTGGGGTTGACGCGGCTGGCAAGTTTGCTTTGGCGGCCGTAGCCGCGCGAGAGCACGTCTACGCGGAAGCCGCGCCGGGTGAGCGCTTGGGCGAGAGCGATAGTGAGCGGCGTTTTGCCCGAGCCGCCGGTGGAGAGATTGCCGATGCTGATGACCGGAAAGCGAAGACGGCGGATGGGCGCAGAACCATCCTCAATGCGCCGATTGCGCAGGGCGAGTCCGGCAGCATAGAGCGGTGTCAGCGGAGCCAGCCAGCGGCGTCTCATTCGGACGGGCCTCCTTTCCTGAGCAAACCGAGCAAAGCGTCGAGGCAGCGGTCCGTTGCTCCGGCTTGCTGGTCAAAAACCAGCCGGGCCTGTTCACCCATGGATTTGGCGGCGGCTCGATCTTGTAACAAGCCGATTAAAGTCGCTGCCAGTTCTTCTTTAGTGGCGATGCGGAGGGCTTGATGGGCTAGTAAGTCCTCGGTAATCGCGCGGAAGTTGGCATAATGCGGACCCATGACAATGGGAACGCCGAACTGCGCCGGCTCCAGCGGGTTATGTCCCCCGGCGGGAATCAGGCTTCCGCCGACAAAAGCCACCGAAGCCAGCGAATAGACAGAGGCCAGCTCGCCGATGGTGTCGAGGAGAATGATTGTGCCGGGATTCAGCGGAAGGAGCGAGCCTTCGGGTTTGGAGCGCCAATCTGAGCGCCGCACCCAGGGCAGGCCGGAGTTGTCGAGCAGCGCAGCCACTGCGGCGAAGCGTTCCGGATGGCGGGGCGCGAGAACCATCGCCAGTTGCTGATCGGTTTCAAGCAGACGGGGCCAGGCTTCGAGGAGCGCGGCTTCCTCGCCTTCGAGTGTGCTGCCGGCAACAATAAGACGCAGATTGGAGGCGAGGGACTTGAGTTGGCGGGTGGCGTCTGCCTCCTCGGCGGCGCGCACATCGAATTTGAGGTTGCCGGCTACTGAGACACGCAGCGGCAGGCAGCCGATGGCCTTGAGCCGGTCAGCATCGGTCTGGCTCTGCGCAAGAACACAACTGAGTCTGCTGAGAAATGGTTTCCACAATCCGCGCAAATGCCTGTAGCGCGGCCAGGAGCGGTCGGAGATGCGGGCATTGACGACGGCCACGGGAATTTCGCGCCGATAGCAGCCGTTGAGCAGATTCGGCCAGAATTCGGTTTCGGTCAAAACGAGGAGGCATGGTTTGATGGAGTTGAGGTAAACTCGAACTGCCCAGGGCAGATCAAGCGGGCAATAAAAGACGCGGTTTGCGCCGAAGCGCTCGCGGGCCAGAACCTGGCCGGTGCGAGTGGTGGTGGAGATGGCGATAAGGTAATCGGGCAGCGCGGCGTCCAGCGACTTGACCAGGCGGCTGACTGCCAGGACTTCGCCGACGGAGACGGCATGGACCCAGATCAGTTGGCGCTCATTGCACGATCCGTCCGTCTGCCTGCGGAGTCGGGCGGATACGAGTCCCAGGCGCTCCAGCAGTCCTTCGCGGTACTTTTGCGTGGTGGCCATGCGCCACAGCCACCAGGGCGCGCCAACGATCAGGGCCACAAGTAGAGCGAGATTGTAGAGAAGCAGAATCATGCGAAACCAGGATTCCCTATTCCGGGGCTGATTCTCAAATGATACAGGCGAACACGATGAGGACTTCGCGAGCAATTTCGATGTTGGTGCTTTGGCTGGCGCTGCCGGCCTTTGGCAGCCATCACACTCCTCCTCCGGTGCAACCAGCCACGTCCTTTGCAGCGGTCGAGACGCATGAAAACGAGCAGGTGTCCATCGCCGCGGAACCCTACGATACGCGCGAGAAGGAGGCGATCTTCCGCGTTGATTATCTCAGCCACGGCGTGATGCCTATTCGGCTCATTGTTACAAACAACGGCAACCGGCCAATCAGCCTGAAAGATGCACGGATTCTCTTCCTTACAGCGACCGGCAACAAAATCCAGGCTGCCCAGCCGGAAGACGTAGAGCGGCTGATGACACGCAAGGAGCGCGAGGGCGGCTTGATTCCGCTGCCAGGACCGCTACCCGACGTCAAGCTGAAGCCCAAAGCCAGCAATTCGCAGATCGAAGAGGACTATGACACCTTCGAGTACCGTGGGCTGGTGGTTGAGCCGCACACCACGCGCGCTGGATTTCTGTTTTACGATGTCTCCGAACTCGATCATCCGCTTGCGGGCGCCCGGCTGCATCTGCGCATGTTGCGCGACGCAAATGGTGAGGAACTATTTTATTTTGAGATTCCCTTTGACAAATACCTCAAGTCAAAGTCCAGCCAGATGAACTGACGGCAAGAGAACGCGGCGGACAATCGCCTATTCCTCGTAATAAGTAGCTGTGCAGGTGTCGGTTTCCCAGATAATTGCTTTTTTGACGTGGACGCGGCCCTGGGTCATGGCGGTGAGCTGTTCGTTGGTCTGCTCGTAGAAGTATTTGGCTATGTTTTCAGCAGAGGGATTCAGCACAGTGAAGGGCTCGAGATCGTTGAGCATCTGATGGTCGATGCGGTCGATGACCGGGCGCAGCACCTGCTTGAGCAGCTTGAAGTCCAGCAGCAAGCCGGCGGAGTCCAGTTCTTCCCCGGCGAGGGTTATCTGGACCTTGTAGTTGTGGCCATGCGGATTTTCGCACTTGCCCTTGTAGTTGCGGAGGTAGTGTCCGGAGGAAAAACCGGCCTCCACTGTGACTTCAAACATGGTCGTCTGCTCGATTCTCTGGGGGAAGCGTCCCAAGCTCTATTTTAGTGCTTTTCGCCGCGCGACTTTCGCCGAGCCTCTTCGCTGCGCCGGTCCACCTGCTCGAAGAGATGGGTGAGGACGGCGATGAGCGCGGCAGCCAGGGCGGCCAGAAAGAGAAAGAGCGAGCCTGTACGCCAGAGCGATGCATTGGCCGGCAGGCCGGGCTGAAGGCTGGACGGCACGAAGGTTATTCCCATCGCGATCAGCGCGAAGAGAGAGAGAGTAGCGGCCAGGATGTAGAAGCTGCGGGACATAGGTTGGGAAGCGGAGACATATCCGCTTAACCTCTCGTGATTCTACCGGAAAGGCCTGCACCGACTACTCGAAAAATTCTTCGTCAATCTTCTTGATTTCTAGCGTTTCTTCAATCCGACACCCAACATTATGCCGAATCATAAGGCGGGTTAACTGGTTTCCGTCGACGAGTACAATTCGCTTGCTCAGAGCCGAGGCAGTTTCTCGGGCTGACGCTGTATAGGATGACGCAGTGACGAATAGCCCCTTTGTTGCCTTATAACGGTCGAGGCTACCGAAGAAATCTCTAATTGCACCTGGTCCAACAGTGTTTCCCTCCGCGTATCTCTTTGCCTGTATGTAGATGCGGTCCAAGCCCAAAATATCTTGATCGATAACGCCATCAACGCCGCCGTCCCCAGCTCCTCCAACCAGCATTTTTTTGATTTCTGTTTCGGATGTCGCTCCACCATACCCCATAGCTATCAACAGGCGCACCACAAGATTCTCGAAGAATGTAGATGTGCCTGAACGAACTCTTATAAGCAACTCATCAGCGAGTTCTTGTTCCAGTTGCAAATGAGCATTGCGAATAGTTTCATCGGGTGTTAACGACGACTCGTTAAGCAAATCAGAAAGTTGCTCGCCACTCGACTCGGCCTCGGATTCGCTCCTCTTCCGAAATTCCTCAAACTCTGGGAATTGGCTTAGGTAGTGAACTGTGATACGCTCTGGAGGTTTTGCAAGTACTCCTCTGCCTTTTTCGGAAACGCTGAAATGTGCCCTCCTTGTTGGCGTTATAAGGCCCGCCTTTACAAGGTACGTTTTTGCCCACCCCACTCGATTGGCGAATGTTGCTTGGCGGCCGGAAGGTAGTAGAGAAGTTCTCTCTTCCTGCGAAAGATTGTAATCATCAGCCAGGCGTTCCACTGCATCCGAAATACGCCACTCTTTCTCGGCGGAAATCCTGAGAACTGGTAACATCAGCGTTTGATAATCAGGAATCTGCATTACAGTTCACCTTACTCTAAGGTTTTCTTCTGGCTCTGAATTCTACTCTTGAGACACATGATCTGTCTTAGCCTCAAAAAACGCCTCCACATCCGTGATCGATGCTGTTATGCGATACGGCGGCAAGCTGGCCAGGAATGTTCGGCCGTATCTTTGCCGGGTGACGCGGGGGTCGAGAAGGACTAATACGCCACGGTCTTCCAAGGAGCGAATGAGGCGGCCGAAGCCCTGCTTGAGGGTGAGGACGGCGGAAGGGACCTGATAGTCGGAGAAGGGTTTTCCGCCAGCTTCTTCGATGGCTTTCATGCGCGCCTGGATGACCGGGTCGCTGGGGACTGCAAAGGGCAGGCGATCGATGATGACGCAGCTCAAGGCTTCGCCCTGTACGTCTACTCCCTGCCAGAAACTTGACGTGCCGAAAAGGACGGCGTTGGGGGTTGAGCGGAACTGCTCCAGAAGCGCTTTTCGCGGGGCCGTGCCGTGCAGCAGGATGGGAAAGTTGAGCACGGGCAGCAGGCGCTCGTAGAGGGCGCGCATTTGGGCGTAGCTGGTGAAGAGGCAGAAAGCGCGGCCTTTGGTGATTTCCAATACGCGCTGGATGCAGCGAGCGGCGGCCTCGGGAAATTCAGGGTCGCGGGGGTCGGGCATTTCCGGCGGCAGATAGAGGAGGGCCTGCTCGCCGTATTTGAAATGAGACGGAACGACCAACTCGCGTGCTTCGGTAAGCCCAAGACGCTTGCGGATGTGCTCAAAGCCGCCCTGCACGGTGAGCGTGGCCGAGGTAAGCACGACGGTGGAAATCTGCTCGAAGACTAGCTCAGACATGAGCTCGGAAACGTCGATGGGTGTGGCCTGAAGGAAGGTGGTGCGCGACTGAGGGCGGAAAGCGCTTCGCGTCGTGGACTTATCCGAAGTGCTCCCGCCATGGAGGCGGCGCTCCATCCAATAAACCATGTTGCTGGCGTTCGATTCGAGGAGGAATTCAAACTCGGAGCGGAGACGGGCGACACGCTTTTTGAGACCGGGAGCTTCTTCGACGCTGGTCAGAGCGTCCATCTCCGATTCGAGGCGCTGGAGGGTGGCGCGCACGGCCATGTAGAGATCGCCAGAGGTTTCGAGGAATTGCTCGCGCTCGTTGAAGGGCTGGCGGCCGTCGCCATTCATGGGCAGGCCGGCAAAGAAGATGCGGGCGCGGTCGCGGAGTTGCTGGGTGAGGGCGGGCATACTCTCCGCGCCGGGCTTGCCGCGCAAAAGGGCGTCTGTGTCGCGGGCCAGTTCCTCAAAGCGAATGTTGCTGACCGAAATGCCGAAGTAACTGGAAGCGACATCCTCCAGCTCGTGGGCCTCATCGAAGACCACGGCGGCGGCCTCGGGGAGAATACCGGCGTCGGGCGCGCCAGCGGCTTCGCGCTTGACCGAGAGGTCGGCGAAAAAGAGATGGTGGTTGACGATGATGATGTCGGATTCGAGTGCCTTGCGGCGCATCTCGGTGATGAAGCAGCGGCGATAATCCGGACAAGAGGACCCAAGGCAGGCTTCGGTGCGCGCGTCGAGCTTGGCCCATAGGGCGCTGGATTCGGGCATCCCGGCAAGTTCGGCGCGATCGCCTGTTTCTGTGGTCTTTTCCCACTCTGAGATCTGGCGGTACTGATCGATCTCATCCAAACCAGACAGAATCGGTTGGTTGCGCAAGGTGACCAGCTTGTGGCGGCAGAGGTAGTTGGCGCGGCCCTTCATGTAGCAGACGCGCAGTTCGCCGACCAAAGTTTCAAGGAAGGGAACATCGCGGAAGTAGAGCTGGTCTTGCAGGGCCTTGGTGCCGGTGGAGACGATGATGCGCTGGCCGGTGCGCAGGGCGGGGAGCAGGTAGGCGAGGGTTTTGCCGGTGCCGGTGCCGGCCTCGACGATCAGATGGCGGCGCTCCGCGAGAGCCTGTTCGACTGCTTTGGCCATTTGCAGTTGGCCGGTGCGGTACTCATAGGGCAGCGAAGAGCGCGCCAGAATGCCGCCGGGAGAGAAGAACTCGTGCAGCGAGGGAAGGGCGCGGGTTGGGTATTCGCTGGCTGGCATCGGGAGCGGGCGCTCTTCCCATCATAGTGATGCTAACCGGCGAGGATGAGAGCCTGTGGGAATCGATCCGGCCATTTGGAATGTGCCAAGGTCAATGCGCGCTTCAACCCGTGCAGCAAATGTACGTTGCTTTTGATTGTCGACGCCGGAGGGGACACTCCACCGTTGGTTCCTGCGCTATTTGTGTTACTTATGATGTTGTGATTTCAGGATTTCTTCCACTTCTCCAGATCCCTTGGCATAGAGAGCCTTCTCACCGGGAGCGAGCTCGAACAACAGCTTCAGAAACTCTCCCGCGTGCACAAGTTCCTCGTCAGCTATGTCCTTGAGCACTGCCTTGGCGAATGTGTTATCAGTTGACTCGCCAAGCTGCATATACATCTGAGTCGCTTCGTACTCCGCGGCTACCATGAACCGAATTGCTCTGACGAGTTCCTCGCCCGTGAGCTTCCTGCTGTTTGCTAACTCTGAAAAAGGTGACCCGAACTGTGGCATTTCATTTTCCTCGGCTTTCTGCACATTGACACATCAAGGCTTGGATTGCGGCTTTGAGGGCTATCACGTTTTTAGTTCCGTAGCTTCCTGAGGTCTGAGCGGAATTGAACATAGCGACAATTTCCGTTCGATATACTCATCTGGCCGCATCGCAAACTGTGAATGATGGATCGGATAGAGCAACAGGCGCCAGAAACAGGCTGCTACCGGCGCCGTCGTATAACGCGCAGTCTGTACTCTCTGTGATGGAGTCCTATATGTGATTTGCCGGTATCTGCGAAATGCTCTGGACCTTCTCCGCTGCGACTTTCATTCGTAGGGGTCTCAGGGCCAGCAACTCCTCCACTACAAATGCGTCTTGAGTCCCGTCTGAGAATGTCACAATCAGGCCGTCTGGTCCATCCAACTCGACACTCAGTATCCGTATTTCGTTGTCCATGTCGGTCAGTCTATTACTCGGCTAATCTGCCGGCTGCCTAATATTGCTCAGCCCAGAGGAAAAGTGTTTTCTACCGGCGTGGACGGCGTTGCGACATATCAGAAACGCGCCATGAGCCTCCGAACTTGTATCACACTCCACTCCCCGTTCTATGCGGTAAAGATCTTGCGCTCATTTCTTGCAGATGCAATCTGGCGAAGTGACATTGAGCCAAAGAAAATCCCAACAGCACTGGAACGGCCACGGCGAGAAAATAGTCGCTCGTCGAAAGCGGCACTGAATCAGATAAATTTTTTGCTTTGTTGGTGCCGGGAGGGGGGGTCGAACCCCCATGACCTTGCGGTCGGCGGATTTTGAGTCCGCTGCGTCTGCCAGTTCCGCCATCCCGGCGTTTCGAACAACGCTCTAAGTATTTGAGTCTAAAGTGGTGGCCAGAGACGGGATTGAACCGCCGACGCCGGCCTTTTCAGGGCCGCGCTCTACCACTGAGCTATCTGGCCTCAGTGCAAACTACGCGTTGCAATTTACTGCGCGGATACCGGCATTGCCGGTGCAGGTAGGCGAATCCAGAGACAGTTGGCTGCAACAACTTGAGACAGTATACCAACTCCCCGGTTCAAGCGCCAGAAAACCGGTATGATAAGCCTCTCCCCGGGGCGGCCATGGCTGTTCTACACTGGAAGGCATTATGCGACGACTCGTCTGCCTTCTCGCTTGCTTTGTTCTCGTTAACGCCACAACCCTCCTCGCCCAAGCCCCCGCCCAAACTCCGGCCGGGGAAGCTCGGGCTGCCCGCGCCTGCCAGGCTGCTACGCATGACGGCCCGCTGGCATTGCGCGCGTTTCTAGACCAGTTTCCCAAGGGAGCGGACCTGCACGTTCATCTTTCCGGAGCGGTCTATGCGGAAACTTTCATTCGCGATGCGGGCGAGGACGGGTTGTGCGTAGACCCGGTGACATTGAGCTTTGCCAAGCCTCCATGCACGCCGCCACTGGTGGAGGCCGCGCAGGTTCCGGCCAACCAGAAGCTCTATGACAAGCTGGTGGACGCCTTCTCTATCCGCAGCTTTATGCCCAGTTCTGGATTCAGCGCTCACGACCATTTTTTTGCAGCCTTCGACCGCTTTGGCGGGCTGAACAAGAGGCACATCAGTGAGTGGGTGGACGAGGTGGCCAGCCGCGCTGCCGCGCAAAACCAGCAATATATAGAACTGATGGAGACGCCGATCTTTTCGCACGCCGCACAGATAGCACGCGAGAATCCGTTGAACCAGGATTTTGCGCAGTATCGACAGACGTTGCTTGCCCTCGGCCTGCGCGACGAGATTTTTGTTGACCGCGAGGACGTGCGCGCTGCCGAAGCGCTGCGAAGCAATATTGAGCACTGCGGAACGCCGCAGGCTGCTGCTGCCTGCCAGGTGGAGGTTCGCTACATCTATCAGGTTCTAAGAGGCTTTTCGCCAGAGCAGGTGTTTGCGCAAACATTGCTGGGCTTTGAGACCGTCCAGGCGAGCATGGACGCACACGAGCACGGCTTCGTGGGCATCAACTTTGTGATGCCCGAGGACGGATTCATCTCCATGCGCGATTACACCTTGCAGATGAAGATGCTTGACTACCTGCACTCCGTTTATCCGAAGGTGCACATCAGCCTTCATGCCGGTGAGCTGGCTCCGGGCCTTGTGCCGCCTGAGGGGGTGCGCTTTCACATTCGCCAGGCCGTTGAACTGGGACACGCAGAGCGCATAGGCCACGGCGTGGACGTGATGTATGAGGAGGACGCCGCAAGCCTGCTCAAAGAGATGGCGCGGAAACACTTGATGGTGGAAATCAATCTCAGCTCGAACGAGGCGATTCTTAGCGTCAGAGGTGTGGAGCACCCCTTTCCGCTTTATCGCGCGGCTCATGTGCCGGTGGCGCTCTCGACCGACGATGAAGGTGTGAGCCGTATTGAGATCACAGGTGAATACGTTCGCGCAGCACTGGACTACCACCTGAGCTACGCAGACCTCAAGCAGTTGGCTCGCACCGGGATGGAGCATAACTTTTTGCCAGGGGAGAGCCTATGGGCCGCGCCGGATATCTTTACTGCATCTGTTGCTGCCTGCAAAGGCCAGGTTGCCGGTGCTGACAAACCGGTAGCAGAGTGCAGAAAGTTCCTTGACGGCAGCGAAAAGGCAGCTGCACAGTGGGAGTTGGAGCGGAGGTTCAGGGTGTTTGAGGCGAAGTTTTGATTCGCCCGGAGGTCAGGCAGTCGAAGGACACTATCGACGGCTGGACATAGTTGAATCGAAGGAAGTTGACCATGATTTCAGCAAGGATTTGTTTGAAGGCGCTCAAATTAGCGAAAGTGGCGGCCGTGTTGGCCCTGGGTTCTCAGTTGCTCTGCGCCCAGGTTGAGCCCGCAAAAACAGCTTGTGCGTTGAGGTATTATCGACATTCTGTCACTGTTAGCGGCTATGTCTTCAAAACATATCAACAAGATAGCCCTACAACGGAATCAGCATGCCTGGAAGTTGTACGCGCCGCGAAGGTAGTCTTTCGCAAGGTGGAAGAGGGCGGAGAGTTTACGCTCGGCCAGAAAGCCCAACCAGATTATGGCGTTCCAGAGATAGCGCCGGGAACTGATGTGGCTGGACGCGGCCAGCCGGAGATGATCGTTTCGTATTACAGTGGAGGCGCGCACTGCTGCACGTCCATTCTGCTATTTGAACTGGAACCCGCGCTTAAACTGCTTGCAACTATAGAGTCCGGCGACAGCGACATTGCGCACTTTGAAAAATATCCGCCAGATGGAAAGTACGTTTTTATTCGCTGGGATGAGACCTTTGCATATTGGCACGCCTCCTTTGCAGAGTCACCGATGCCCAAGGTGATTCTCAAGCCTGTATCTGATGAAAAAGGGAAGTTGACTTTTCAGCTCGACCTGCAAAAGATGCACGGCCGTGCGCCGACCGATCAGGAGTGGACGAGAGTTTATCTTCCGCTGGCTCGCCAGGCCTTTGCGCCGGGTGCCGCTTTTGAGGATTACAATGCCGGATCGGCATTGTGGAGGCAGATGCTGGATTGGATTTATCAGGGAGAGGCCGATTGGGCATGGAAGCTCGTCGAAGGCGTTTGGCCCGCCGAGACGCCGGGCAAGAATGAATTTATGAAGGATTTCTGCGGGCAGCTTACACAGAGCGAATATTGGCTGGATATGCAGCCACAGATAGGCAGTCCTCCACCGGCTTGTGTGGAAGGCATTGCGGAAGCGGTAAAAAAGCCAAAGTAAGCCGGCGCGGAGCATTTCCTCAATTACGATTTTGCCTTACACTCACCGCATGGATAACGAACGCATTCGCGAGATTTGCCTGGCGCTGCCGCACACGGCGGAGACTCTGAACTGGGAGCAGGTCCTTGTTTACTGGGTGGGCGAGCGCGAAATTGGCGGCAAGATGTTTGCCCTGACCAACGTTGATGGCATGGGGGATGTCGTTCTGGCCTTCCACTGCGGGGCTGAGCGATTCGACGAGCTATGCGAGAACGAGGGAGTGTTTCCGGCGCCGCACTTTGACAAGGTGCGCTGGGTGGCGCTGGAGCGGTGGGACGCGCTGCGTCCGCGGCAGATTGAGGAAGAGCTGGCTCGCGCCCATGCAATCATCTACGAGAAACTCCCCAAGAAGACGAAGGCGATTTTGGCTCTGCCTGAGAAAGAGCGCGCCCGGTTGATTCGAGAACGCAAGAAGTTGCTGGCAGCGCAGGGCAACGCTAAACGGGAGTAAGATGCGGGAACTGCACAAAGCGGGCTTTCGTATTAGTATTACTGGATCATTACGCGGTGAGAGCCCGCGCGCAAAGAGGCGCTGAAGCCATGACTAAGTTCTTGCTGTGGTGCATTCTGCTGGTGCTGTGCTGGCCGCTGGCGCTGGTGGCGCTGGTCTTGTACCCCATTGTGTGGCTGCTGCTGCTGCCGTTTCGCGTGCTTGGAATCGCGGTGGGCGGAGTGCTGGAACTGGTGAGCGCTGTCATCTTTCTGCCGGTGAGGCTTATTCGCGCCATCTGACATGCCGCGTCCTTGCTTTTTCACCAAGACTCCTGCTTACGCGTTTGCGCTCCGCTCGACATCCATTCAGAAAATGCGTTAGCGTGAGCGCAGGGCGATTTCATTGGCTGTCGGTACATGCCCATTCGTTTCAGGAGAAGACCATGCACAGAGTAGGGCTTGCGGCGCTGGCGCTGATGCTGCTGACCGCGCCGCTTGCCGCACAGACGGCCGAGGATGCTAGCCAAAAGAATGGACACCAGGCGCGCGCGACGCTGGACGCGATGGTGCAGGCTTTAGGCGGCGAGTCCTGGCTTGCGATGAAAAACCAGATGCGGCAGGGAAATGTGGCCGCGTTCTTTCATGGCAAGCTCGCAGGCGGCGCCACCGAATACTGGGAGTACCATGCATGGCCCGGCCACGACCGGATCGAGTTCACGCGGCATCGCGACGTGGTGCAATTTTACTTGGGGCGCACGGGCACAGAGGTGACCTACAAAGGCAAGGCGCCGCTGCCCCAGGAACAGGTGGACGACTATCTGCGCCGCCGCGACCACTCGATTGAGGCCGTCATCAAGATGTGGCTCAACGATCCAAAGACGATTTTGATTTATGAGGGCAGGCATCTGGTTGAACGCCACCTTGCCGACCAGGTGACACTGATTTCCGCGGGGAATGAAGCGGTCACGATTCTAATGGACATTGAGACCCACTTGCCGCTGCGGCGAAGTTTTGAGTGGCGCGACCCGGTTTACAAAGATAAAAACGTGGACGCGGAGGAGTACGACGACTACCACACAGTGGACGGATTCCCCACGCCGTTCTGCATCACGCGCTACAAGAACGACGATATGACGCGACAATATTTCCTGGTTCATGTGAGCTACAACCAGGATTTGCCGGCTGATTTGTGGAGCGTGGACGCGGCTGTGAGGCGCATCGGGAAATAGTCACAATCTCGCTTCCGTATCCTGTAAAGACAGTTCCAGAGAACATCCCAACTGCGAGCCAATGCCCCTGGTGCGGAAGGGGAGTGTGGCATTAGCGCCTGCCCTTCGCCAGAAAATCGCGAAGAACGGGGTTTGGGCAGCGCTGCAGAGAGGTACAATTCGAGCGAAACACTTCTCAGGAGATGATTTGTATGAAAAGGCGCTGGGTTATAGCCGTTGTTGCGGCCGTTGCTGTGGTTATCGTCCTTGTCGGAGTGATTCCTCTCTTTATCAACGCCGATATTTTCCGGCCCAAAGTGGAGGACGAACTTTCCAGTTCGCTGGGACGAAAAATTGCGCTCGGACACCTGAGCTTCTCTCTGATCTCCGGCAGCCTGGTTGCGAAAAATATCTCTATAGCCGACGATCCGGCCTTTGCCGCGACGCCATTTCTTGAGGCCAAAAAGCTGCATATCGGCATTGAACTACGGCAATTTGTCTTTCATCATCAGGTGCAGATCACGAGTTTCACCGTGGACTCTCCGGCGATTCATCTCATCCACGCCCAGAACGGCACGTGGAACTTCTCCAGTTTGGGGAGCGCCGGCGGCAACCCTGCGCCCCGGCAGGAGAGCATCTTCCCTGCCCTGACTGTTGGCAAAATCAAGATCAAGAACGGAAGCGCCACGGTTTCTTCCACCCCCGCTGCAAGCAAACCGTTCACATGCACAGACATTAACCTCTCCATCCAGCAGTTTTCGTTCACTACGCAATTTCCCTTCCAGCTTTCGCTCAAGCTGCCGGGCGAGGGATCGTTCCAACTCAGCGGTATGGCGGGGCCGGTTGACGAGAAAGACACCTCCAAAACTCCTTTTCAGGCGGCGTTGCTGCTCAAGCATTTCGACCCAGTGGCGGCCGGCGCTATTGAATCAGGGCAGGGAATCTCCATGGTTGCCGACTTCAACGCGCAGCTTGTCTCGGATGGAACCAACCTCATGAGCACAGGAAAGATAGCGGCTTCAAAACTTCAATTATCGCACAGCGGTTCTCCTGCCCCCAAGCCGGTCGATCTTGACTACTCTATCTCTGGCAATATGGACACGCTTGCTGGAAAGGTATCCAATATTTCGATCCACACCGGCACTGTAGCGGCGCATGTGAGTGGTAGCTTCCGGTCTACCGAGAAGGATACCGTGCTGGATCTGCGCCTCTCCGCACTGAATCAACCCATCGACCAACTGGAGCAGTTGTTGCCGGCAGTCGGAGTCAACCTGCCGACCGGTTCCCAACTCCACGGTGGAACCCTGACCGCCAATCTTGCTATAACCGGCACCATCAGCGCAACCGAGATTGCCGGATCTGCGGAGATCGACAACACCGAGCTGGCCGGCTTTGACCTGGGCTCCAAGATTCAGGGCATCAATCCCTTTAAATCCAAGAACGGCGGCACGGAAATCGAGAAGCTGAGCACAGAGTTGAAATCCACACCTCAGTCCATCCAACTCAGCAATATTTACGGTTCGGTTCCCAAGGTCGGGACCGCGACCGGCAGCGGCAGCGTTTCTCCTTCCGGGGCGCTGGACTTCACTATGGTTGCCAAGCTCAAGGATTCGTCGGTGGTCGGCGCGCTCGCCAACGGAGGCACGAGGGTGATGCGCTTTATCGGCAGTGGCGCCCAGAGTGTTGCGAACAACGGCATTCCGCTCACCATCAGCGGAACCACGTCTAATCCATCCATCCGGGTCAACGCAGGCGCCATGCTGAAAGGACAAGCAAGCGGGCAGCCGGGGGACTCCTCCGGTCAGCAGAAAACCAGCCTGATCAGCACGCTGAAAGGGCTATTCCACAAATAGCAAGAGAAGGGTGGGGCATGGGGAGAGGTGAGGTTTCGTGCGTCTCTCGGGGACTGGTAAGCCTGGCGTCGATTTATAATCCAGAAGGGCGCAAAGCAGTTATACCTGCCGCTCCATGGAGAGATGCATGACATTTGATATCCAGGAAATCCTGGGTTTACTTCCCCACCGCTACCCATTTCTATTGATAGACAGAGTGGTTGAGTTCGAGCGCGGCAAGCGCTTGGTTGCCATCAAGAATGTAACCATGAACGAGCCCTTTTTCCAGGGGCACTTTCCCGGCTATCCCATTATGCCCGGCGTACTGGTGATTGAAGCGATGGCGCAGGCCGGGGCGATCATCATGATGAACGAGATTCCGGACCGCGAAAAGAAGCTGGCGGTGTTCACGGGGATTGAACGGGCCAAGTTCCGCCGCCCGGTAGCGCCAGGAGATCAATTGCGCATCGAGGTGGACGTGCTGGCGTTCAAGAGCCGGCTGGGAAGGATGGAGGCCAAAGCCTTTGTGGACGGCAAGCTGGCCTGCCAGGCGGTGCTGACCTGCTCCATTGTGCCGCGGACACGCGAGGCTGAAGCAGTGACTGGCGAGGGAACGACCGAGGCTGCGCAGTGAATATTCATCCCAGCGCCGTAATTGCTGCCGGAGCAGTGGTTCCAGACTCGTGTATGGTGGGGCCGTTCTGTACGATCGGGCCGGAGGTGATGCTGGGAGAAGAGTGCAGGCTGATCTCCCACGTGGTGCTCGACGGACGCGCCCGCATTGGCGCGCGCAATGTGTTTCATCCGTTCTGCGCGGTGGGCATTGCGCCGCAGGATTTGAAATACGGCGGCGAGCCGACGGCAGTGGAGATCGGCGACGGCAACACGATTCGCGAGAATGTGACGATCAGCCGCGGGACGATAGGCGGCGGCGGAGTGACGCGCCTCGGATCGAATTGCCTGCTGATGGCCGGCGCGCACATCGGCCACGACAGCCAGGTGGGCAGCCAATGCATTCTGGCCAACTGCGCCACGCTGGCCGGGCACGTAATCATCGAGGACTACGCGACGGTGGGCGCCTTCTGCCCGGTGCATCAGCACTGCGTTGTCGGCAAGTATGCCTTCATCGGCGGCGGGACCATCGTAACTCAAGATGTCCTGCCATTTTCGCTGACCTCGTCCAAGCGGGAGAACAAGGCCTTTGGCATAAATAAAATCGGTCTGTCGCGGCGCGGATTTTCTCCGGAGCGGTTGCAGGTGCTGCAAAAGGCATTCCGGCTGCTGCTGGCGGCCAAGCTGAATACCTCGCAGGCTCTGGAGAAGATCAAGGAGCTGGAAGGCGAAGATGCAGCGCTGGTGGCAGCGTTCATCGAACGCAGCGAGCGCGGGGTGATTAAGTAGAGCGCCAGTTAGGAGACCTTATGCGCTTTCGCGGATTTTTACTTTTAGTATTTGCGCTTCTGGCAATCTCACGTATGGCTTCGGCTCAGGATGTTCTTTCTGTGGACAAGCTAACGCTTAATCAGCACGTAGACCATCGCGTTACACCAATCTATCCGCCGATTGCTAAAGCTGTTCAAGTTCAAGGAACTGTTGATTTCGAGGTCCGAATCGGCGCGACCGGTAAGATTGAGTCGATGAAGGTAGTCGGTGGACCTCCAATGCTCCAGCAGGCAGCGATGGATTCCCTAAAGCAGTGGACCTATCGTCCGTTTGAAAAGGACGGCAAACCGGTGGAGGCTAGCGGGCCGGTCTCAATTGATTTCAGCCTAGGGAAAGATGGGCCGACCCCTAAAGAAGAGGAGATCGCCAGAAGGTATTTCCCGCTTTCGGACCAGTGTAGAAAAGCCGTATCGGCTAAGACTGATTATCCGGCGGCGGCGGTTGTCTGCAAACAGGCAGCGGAGACCGCTAATGAGTTTGCGCCTAATGTTCGATTCGTTGAGAAAAGGTCCGCGTTTGTCTGGGCAGCTTGGTCCTTGATGTATAGTGGCGATCTAAAGACTGCGCTAGTCTATGCCGAAAAAGCCGTTGATGTTGCGAAGTTGGGGAATGCTGACAACTCCGGCATGAACGCTGCATATGGCGTCAAAGGAATAGTTGAAGGAAACTTGGGCGATCTGAATGACGCAGACCAAGATTTAGCCATAGCGGAAGATTATGGGCGAAAAGGAATCGTCTGGGCTGATCAAGTCAAGTTTGAACACGGCGATAGTTACAAAAATGCTCTCATTATGGACTTGCGATTTCACGCTCAGGTGCTTCAAGGACTGAAGCGCTCCGAGGAAGCGCAAAAGAAGCTGGACGAAGCGGCGAAGTTGAACTGAGTAGCCGTTGAGCTTGTTTCAAAGTGGTTTCTGTGTCACGATTGCTATTCCTCAGGGGTTAATACCCCTTGTTGATAATGACCATTTTCGGCACGACTGAAGTCGTGCCCTGATACAAAACGGATTGATGAAATACGCTCTAAGGGAAGAATGAATCAGTCAACGAATTCGGCGGGCATGACGAAGCTGGGCCTCATTGCCGGCAACGGGCGTTTCCCGTTTT